>Ga0126381_100000536_pt1 | contig 41518 bp, 55 predicted proteins | sample PanSoiMetPlot_28_FD_96465 | JGI IMG/M metagenome (GOLD analysis project Ga0126381, IMG submission 96465) | Tropical forest soil microbial communities from Panama - MetaG Plot_28 | ecosystem: Environmental > Terrestrial > Soil > Tropical forest > Bulk soil | place: Panama | collected 2016-02-17 | reverse complement strand
TCGTTTCCGGTGGGCGCAGGAGTGTATCCAAGCGCCCGATGTGAAGGCGCAGGCCGTTCAGCCCGCCGTGGTGATGGACCCGGGCGTCCAGGCGGCGGGTGACACGATCAGTGACGCCGCGCTGCAGACGGCGACCGAGACGGCGATCCAGAATTTCCTATAGCGCAGCTGGGGGGGGATCGGATTGAGGCCCGGATTTCTAAGCAGCCCCATTCGAATATTTGCCATCGCGGATTACTTTTAGCCGGTCGCCATCAAGTTCCGGAAAACATGGACCAGGCTCAACTCGGACGCCTTTACGTAATTTAGCCAGGATCTTTTGACTGTGCTTTCTGCCGCTTTGCCGCAAATTTGAGTCTGAGCTGTTGATGAGCGTATCGAGCAGCTCGAGCTGCTCTTGCGTAATCAGGGGTAGCTTCACTAGGGGCATCAATCACTCCATCAATTTGATTCATCGCCAAGTCTGACAGAAACCCTTTAATATTCCCCGCTAAAGGTTCAATGGCAGCCTCATGGCCGGAATCTAATACCAGGATTACCCATTCCACCCATTCCCGGTACTCGACATTGTGAAGATTATATGCCGAATTGGTTTCTCCCGTTTCACTTTTTTGCATGCCACTCGGGTATTTACCGGATGAAGATTTGGCCTCAACAATAATCGTCCGGTCTTTATCTTGCATGACCAAATCAAGTCCCCGGTCGAGCATGGGCTGGATCTTGGTCATATGATCGACGGCCCAACGCCGCACTTTCTGGGCGCGTTTGGGATCAAGCCGCAGAATCAATTGTTCCCTTTTTTGTTTCTCCTTGGATTTCATCGCAATAGTGCCTCTCCCCTTTTTTCCTGCAAACCCTCTTGACACAACTTGCTATCATTTGCTATCATTTGATTAAATGTTAGCAACACACAGCCGCAAGCATAGCACAACGCGAAAGGATGCTGGCAAAACGGAGCAGATTCTTTTTCGCGTAACGCCAGAGCGAAAGCGGCAGCTCCGCACGTTTTTAGCCTCGCGCGGGCAATCGATTCAGAGCTTTGTGGAACGCAGCCTGGACGCGGCTTTGGCGCAGGCCCAGAAGGAGAAGAACTAATGACTACGTTCGACTTAACCAGCCACCGCGGACCCAACGGCCGGAGCCTAAGTTCCGACGATTTCGAGTTTCGCTGCGCGGCCGACGATTGCACGGAAGTCGGCCACAATGCCGAGGATTTCTTGAAATGCGATAGCTGCAACGCCTTGCTCTGCATGGCACACAAGCACAGCCCGGAGGGGCGACCGTACTTCCACTTCTGCGCGGTTTGCTTCCGCTGCAAGTGCGGAGAACTGGCCGCCGTGATGTGCGAGGAGTGCGGCGAGCTTATCTGCAGAGCGCATGCCGAGAAGATCCAGGAGCCGGTCGATGATTGGAACTTGGGAGATGCGCACTACTATTGCGCTGGAATATGCCAAACGGCAAACACACGCAAGCCGGTGGCAAATGAGATTTTGAGTGAGAAAAGAGAGGTTATGTAATTAAATGGAAACGCAAACTATGGAAATAATCCCGGCAAAGCCGCAGGAAGTTGCGGTGCAATCCACCGATTTCATGCCGGTTATGTCAATGGAAACCGCGCTGCAAAGGCGCAGCATGCTGGTCGAATTCACGCGGAAGATCATGATTCAGGACCAGGATTTCGGCGTGATTCCGGGGACCGGGACTAAGCCCACACTGCTGAAGCCAGGAGCCGAGAAGCTGTGCAGCTTCTTCGGCCTGGAGCCCGAGTTTCACCAGGTGGTCGAGGAAGTGGATTGGACTGGTGCGCAGCACGGTGGGGAGGCCTTCTATTACATTCGCTATTCGGTGCGGCTGCACCGGGGCGGCCGGGTGCTCGGCGTAGGCGAAGGCTCCTGTAACTCCTGGGAATCGAAGTACCGCTGGCGCCAGGGCGCGCGCAAGTGCCCCAAATGCGGCCAGGAGGCGATCATTGCCGGCAAGGAAGAATACGGCGGAGGATTGCTCTGTTGGAAGAAAAAGAACGGCTGCGGCGCGACGTACCAGGACGACGACCCGGTAATCAAGAATCAGCAGGTCGGGCGCATTCCCAACCCCGATATCGCCGATCAGATCAACACCATCCAGAAGATGGCGCAGAAGCGGGCGCTGGTGGCGGCGGTGCTGATTGCCACGGGGGCGAGCGAGTTCTATACGCAGGACATCGAAGATGGTCCGCAGCAGGGCGTTGGCTCCGAAGAAAAGGCTGCGGCGGTGCGCGATCGCAAGCTCAATGAGTTGCGCCGCGAGACCAGGTCCGAAGAACAGGTCCCGCCGGCGGTGGCCGAGATGTGGCGCGCGATTGGCATGAGCCGGGAGCGCATCACCCAGACCCTAGCAAACCTCTATCACGACCTGAAGGAGCTCGCGGGCAACGAGGAGGGACGGCGCATCTACGACGACATCGTGAAGCGTTTCGCCGCGGGCGATCCAGTCGCGAAAGTCACCTTCGCCAAGCGCACAATTCTCGAGCTGTGGAAGGCGATCGAACATTTGAAGGGCGCAGACGTCGAGCATGCGCAGCGGGATCTGCCGCTACCAGTGGAATTTGAAAAAGAGCCGCAACCGCCGCGGCGCATCACTCCGGAGGAGCTGGTCTATGCCGATTAGCACACTGGAGCCGGAATCGAAATCCCTGACGCTGTACGAAGCCGAAGGCTACCTGGCGGCGCTGCTTGAGACCGAGGGCGCCGTAGAGCCGGGCGAGCAACAGGCGTTTGACCTGGAGCTCTCCCGGTCGCTGGCGGCCGCGCAGGATAAGCGCGAGCGCGTGGCGCAATTCATTCTGCAATGCGAGGCCCAGGCCGAGTTCTGCAAATCGGAAGCCGAGCGCATCCGGGCCCGCGGAAAGGTCTTCGAAAAGGCGGCGGATCGCGTGCGGGAATATGTGCTCGGTTACATCCTGGCACAGGGCACGGACCTCAAGGGAAAATTCCAGAAGCTGATCGGCAAGACCACGACGATGAGCGCGCGGGCCAATCCGGCTTCGGTCGAAATCGGGAACCCGGAGGCGGTGCCGGCGCGCTACAAGACGGTCAAGGTGGAGATGCCGCTTGAGATCTGGTACGGCCTGGTCGACCAGCATCCGAACGAAACCGCGGGCGCGCTCAAAAGCGTGGACATCGACAAGCGGGCGATCAAGGAAGCGATCGGGCGCGGCGAAGATGTGGCAGGCGCCGATTTGAATATCGGCAAATACAGCTTGATGGTGCGGTGATGCTTAAAACCAGAGAGCCTCTTCCTGTGCGCATGCAGAGTCTTCCTATCGATGAACGCGGCTATGTCGTGCCGTGGTTCGTCGCCTGGCTGGATGGCAAGCCGGAATTTCGCGCGATGGATGCCGAGAAGTTCCGGCGCGCGATCAAAGAGCGGCGCTGCTGGGTATGCGGCGAGCGCTTGGGCGTGAACCTCTGTTTCGTTGTTGGCCCCATGTGCGGCGTCAACAGGACTTCTTCTGAGCCGCCTTGCCATCTCGAATGCGGGCGATGGAGCGCGCGCAATTGCCCATTCCTGTCGAATCCGCGCATGGTGCGCCAGGAAGATGAACAGGTGGGCTACAGCAAACTGAAGCAGGCTTTCGGCATCGCCCGCAATCCGGGTGTTGCGCTGCTGTGGATTACCCGGGCTTACGAGGTCTTTGAAAATCCCGGCCAGAGGGGTTCCTATCTCATCACGATGGGTACACCGGAATCTGTCGAATGGTGGGCCGAGGGGCGGCGGGCGAGCCGCGCGGAGGTTGTCGCTTCGATTGATGAGGGCTTGCCGAATCTTGAGGTGCTGGCCCGAGTGGAAAAGGGCGGCATGGAAGCGCTCATGGAAGCGCGGCGGCGCTTCGAAAAATGGCCGCCAATCGACCATGTGCGACCTCTGCGACGAGAATGATGGCCGCATGGAATCTTGCCAGGACTGCGGCAGGTTGATTTGCTTCGACGTACCCGCGAATTCCGTGGACGTAATCGACCGCGCCTATGTGACCGCTTCAGGGGACCTATTCTGTACCCGGTGTGGGCGCAACTATGACGCGACGGAAGAGGCGGAAGAGAACGACGCGGCGGAATTCTGGGATGAATTCGACGAAGCTCCCGAGGCGGACACATGAGGGAGCTATCCGAATCCCGCCACTGGACGCGCACGGAACGATTGGCGGGCCAGGCGGCGGCAATCGTCTCCATCGACGTGCGGCGGGTGCTGATGGAGGCTGACTACCGGCGCCGGCATCCGGGCTGGTGGGTGCGCCTGACCTGCTGGTGGAAACGGATATGCCACTGAAAAAAATACAATCACTGAACAAACAACAAACGGATAAGCTGGCGGAATATCGTGATCGTTGGATCAAGATTGGGTTATCGACAGATGCTGCCGACAGGCCACGTGCGGAAGCGGCCATCAAGCAGATGTATGTATCTGCTGGTTTGGAAATTCCCCGCAAGATCGTCTGGTGTGGATCTCCTCTATCCCAGGGCTTAACCCGCGCAATCATCCTCGATAAACGCGTCGGGGCCAGCGTCCGGGACAGCGTCCGGGCCAGCGTCGGGGCCAGCGTCGGGGCCAGCGTCCGGGCCAGCGTCCGGGCCAGCGTCGGGGACAGCGTCTGGGACAGCGTCGGGGACAGCGTCCGGGACAGCGTCCGGGCCAGCGTCGGGGCCAGCGTCCGGGCCAGCGTCGGGGCCAGCGTCGGGGCCAGCGTCTGGGACAGCGTCCGGGACAGCGTGGGGGACAGCGTCTGGGACAGCGTCCGGGCCAGCGTCTGGGACAGCGTCTGGGCCAGCGTCGGGGCCAGCGTCCGGGACAGCGTCCGGGACAGCGGTTACGGACAGCATGACGCTAACTGGCTGGCGTTTTATTTATTCTTTCGGGAGCAATGCGGTCTAACAGCACAAACGGAAAAGCTGACAGGCTATTTCGAGCAGGCGCAAACTGCCGGTTGGTATCTCCCGCACCAGCACATTTGTTGGGTTTCAGAGCGTCATCATATTCTCGTTCGAGATGACCGCGGACGATTGCATTGTGAAACCAGCCCGGCGGTCATGTATCCAGACGGATGGGCTATCTATGCATGGCATGGTGTACGGGTCCCCGCGAATATTATTGGAGAACGCGACAAAATCACGGTTGGCAGCATTCTCAAGGAACAAAACACAGAAGTTCGCCGCGTCATGCGAAATCTCTATGGAAACGATCGCTTCATGATCGACGCTGGAGCTAATGAAGTAGATCATGCCGTTGAGCATGGCGCGACTCTGCTCGCGCTCCAACTTCCTGGAGATCCGGTAGAGATTCGCATGATGCGTCTCACTTGTCCAAGCACGGGGAGCGTCTATTTTGAGCGTGTGCCTCCGGATGTACGGACAGCGCTCGAAGGTTTAAGTTGGCGGTTTAATGTGAAACCCGCCGAATATCAACCAGATTGGCAGACGTAAGGAGAAAGTCCCAGAACAATGCTTACCGCACGACAAGGAGATGTAGGATTCATCGCCGGAAAAATCCCGGCGGGCGCAAAGAGAATTCCGCTGCGTCCATTCGCGTTCGGGGAGAAGACCGGACATTCCCACCGCATCTGTATGGCCGACGAAGCCAACGCGGAAATGTTCGAGATCGACGGGCGCACGTTCTTGCGGGTTTCCGAAGAGGGCGGAATTTCCATCCAGCACGAGGACCACGACCCGGAGGGGACGATCAGCGTGCTCCCGGCTGGATGGGAAGGAGAGGTCATGATCGCACGCGAATATGACGAAGAGCGCGATTTTCGCAGCGTCGTCGATTAGGTGGCGAGTCTCGAGCCGGAAGCGTAGAAAGCGAGGTTGGTCAGTCTCGGGGGAGGTGGCCTCTTTGGCTTTCTGCGCTTCCGGGTTGGTTTTCAGAGAGAGGACATTTTGATTATGGAAGGTCTGGAGTGGATTTGCCCATGCCGGCGGTTTGCTTCCATTGTTCGTAGGCGTGGCGCGCAACGATCCAGGACCGGCCCAGACGCACATTCGGAATGATGTTGTTCTTCAGCATGAAATAGACGCGCCGTTGGCCTAAGCCGAGATCCTTACGGATTTCCATCACGGTGATACGGGACGGTGCTTTTTGGGTGGGCATAAGATCTTACAGAACGCAGAATAACATGAAACGCCACGAACCGCAACCAATTGCTACAATCGGGTTCATACCGAATGAATTTCGGCATGAAAGCGAGGATATGGCGAGAAGACGATTGCAGCAAAAGGGGAACCTGTATATCCAGGCGGGATATTGGAAGTTGCGCTGGAGGGAGGACCAGATGCTACCGGACGGTTCCACGCGGTATGGATGGTCGAAGCCGGTAGTGATTGGTCCAGCGGAAGGACCGTTAAAGCTCACCGAAAAGCAGGCGCGGCGTTTCGGGTGGGACAATTTTTTATCGCGTCTCGACCAGAACATGCGGACGCCGCAATCGATTGTGACGGTAGCGGAGTTTGTGGATCGCAAGTTTGTTCCGGAGCGTGTGGCGATGTTGAAAAAAGCGGGCCGCGTGCACTACGATACGATGCTCCGGCTGGCCATTGGGGGCATTCCGGAAAAACTCCCGAGCTTTAAGGGCGTCAAGCGGGGCGAACGGGCCCCTGAAGTTCCGCGGCGCTGTGGTTTGGGCACACTGCGCTTGCGCGACGTGCGCCATGAGGACGTGCAGCGCCTCATTGGGGAAGCCATCCTGCGGGGCTATTCGCCGAAGACCGCGCGGCATTTGAGGACCACGGTAGGAACTATCTTTGAATACGCCGAATTCATTGAATGGTTCAGCGGGAGGAATCCCGCGGCCAAGGTAAGGCTGCCGGAGATCACTGCGCGACGTACTGTGCAGGCACTGGGCTTTGACCAGTTGCGGCGTTTGCTCGGTTCGCTCGACCCGGCAGAGAGGACGATGGTAGCATGCGCTTCGATGACATCTATGAATGTCGCCGAAGTCTCGGCTCTCCGTTGGAAGCGGGTGAATCTGAGCGAATCCGCAGCGATCGTGGACGGGGAGTTGATCCCCGAATTTGCGGTTGCAGTGCGGGAGCAGTGGTATCGGCGGGAGTTCGGCAGCACTAAAACCAAAACGCGGCGACGCAATGTGCCGTTGACTTCGCACTTGCTGGCGATTCTGAACCAGTGGAAGATGCGCCAGGCGCAAGCGGCTCCGGACGGGCTGGTGTTTCCGGGGCGTGACCAAACCCGGCCGCTCGATGCCGGCGCGGCGTTGCGGCGCGTTCGCAAGGCGGCTGCCGAGCTCGGCATTCCACGGATCGGCTGGCACGATTTGAGGCGCACATTCTCGACGCTCGGAGGGGTGAGCGGGATGCGGGTAGAGGACCGGCGCGCCTTGATGGGGCATGCGAACGCGGCGATGACGCTGCATTACGACCAGACCACGAGCGCGGATGCGCGGGAGGCATTGGAGCGGATGTCGGGATTGATTTTCGGGGAGGGGAGGCCGAACTAAAGATGAAAAACGTGACGATTCTGTACTCGTAAAGTACACAGGTGGATTGGATGTTACTGGAAAGACGAGACAAATACAGCGAGGAAATCTGGCTACGAACCAGAAGGTCGGGTGTTCGAATCACTCCGGGCGCACCACTTTTCAATCACTTACAAGCAAATCCAGTAGTCCCGAAGGGCGCTAAAACGTCTGGTTTCGGACGATTCTGTACTCGTAAAGTACACACGTGCGGGAACGGGTACGCACGCGCCGGGGCGCAGCTTTTTAGGGGGCGGGAGTGAAACGTTTCTTTTCTCTTGGCGAACGCCGGGCCCTGTATCTTCAGGCGGAGGGGTGTTGCGCTCGATGCGGGGCCGAATTAATGCAAGGATGGAACGCCGATCACATACAGGCATATGCGACCGGCGGCCCCACGGATGTTTTCAACGGGCAGGCGCTCTGCCCCGACTGTAACCGGCAGAAAGGCACATCCAATATGACTATACGCGATTGGCAAGAGAGGTTTTTATCGCATTTCAAAAATCGCAGCCCGGAGATACGGGATTATCTTCTGGCTGCGACTCCGGGTTCCGGCAAGACTCACGCGGCCATACGGGCGAGTGCGGAACTGCTCCGAGGGCGGGCGCGGCGACTGGTAGTGGTAGTGCCGACGGAAGCGCTCAAATATCAGTGGGCGAAAAAGGCGGCGGGAATGATTGCGCTAAATCCGAACTGGAGCGGCGATCATCCGGAAAGCTCGACTTATCAGGGCCTGGTTGTGACTTATCAGAGTCTTGCCTCTCAACAACACATGCACCGCCAGTTATGCGCGAGGAAATCGACGGCGGTCATTTTCGACGAGCAGCATCATCTGGGCGAAGGTACATGGGGTGAAGCAGCGCAGACCGCTTTTGGCGGCGCAGAATTCCGGCTGGGATTATCGGGCACGCCCTTTCGCTCGGACGGTGTGCGGATTCCCTTTGTGCACTACGAACCTGTCGACGATAAACCGAACACTTGGCAAAGTATTGCTGATTTCACGTATGGATATGCGGATGCCATCCGTGACAAGGTTTGCCGGGTGGTGCATTTTCCCATGAAGGACGGGAGTGCTCATTGGATTGGGTGCGAAGGGGAACAGCAGGCCACGCTTCTAGACGAGCTGCCGCCATCGCTGGACCGGGAGCGGATGTGGGCGCTGTTGAATCCGGCTGGCGATTACATGCGGACACTGTGCCGCCAGGCGAACGAAAAACTCTCGGATTGCCGGAAAGCGGGACATCGCAATGCGGGCGGGCTTATCATTGCGTCCGACCGTGAAGCGGCAGAGCGGTACAAGCGGCTCATCGAAAGCGTAACCAACGAGCGTGCGGACCTTGTGATCTCGGACCATGAGGAGGCCACCAGCATCGACGCTTTTCGCGAGTCGGATCGCCGCTGGCTGGTCGCGGTGCGCATGGTTAGCGAGGGTGTGGATATCGATCGGCTGGCAGTTTTGGTCTATGCCACGGATTGGCGGGCGCCGCTTTTTTTCCGGCAAGCCGTGGGCCGCGTGGTGCGGATGAGCGAAGGCGTGAAGCTCCAGCGAGCATTCGTCTTTCTGCCGAATCATCCCGAACTCCGGGCGCTGGCACAAGAGATTGAAGATGAAATCGCGCATGTGCTGGAAGAGCCGAAAAGGAGGCAGCCGCAGGAGCGAACCCCGGGTGAACGTACGGAAAACGGGACGTTTCACGTATTGGAAACGGCGGCAGAGGATGCGGACACGATCTCGACCGGTGCGACTTTTTCAGCCGATCAAATCAGCTATGCCAGAGACCTGCGTCAACGCGTGGGCATAACGGAAGCCCATGACGAACAAATTGCGGCCTTATTGTTCCTGCATGATCACGAGGAACGCAGCGAGAAGTCTCCTCCCTGTCCTGAGCCGGAATATGAACAGGAGCAGAGGCTTAGGCGTGAATGCAATGCGATGGCTTTCAAATTATCGAAACTGCTTTCGGTCGAAGTTCAAAAGGTACACAACGAATGGATGGCTTCCCTGGGGGGCAGCCGTCAAGCCCAGGCGCCGGTTAAAGAATTGGAGCGTAAATATGCGTGGCTCACACAACGCCTTGCTGATCAAGCCGATTCCGCATACCGATAAATGTCCCTGGCCGGATGCGCGGGCGATTAAGAACCTGGAAATCGTTCGCGAGCTCGCCCGCACGGCGACTTATGGCGCGGACGCCTTCCGAAACTGTCCGCGTTTTCTGCGGCAAGCCTTGGAAACCAAAGCGTGGCAGCATTATGCGGATGATTTCGGGAAGGTATTCGATTACGCTGACTCAGACTTTGATAAATTCGCGCGGGCAAAATGGCCCAAAGGTCTGGATGTTCCGGAAGGAGCGGAGGGTTTAAAGCGCATTTGTGCAGCTTATAAGGGCGAGGAAGACGCGGAGATCGCGCTGCGGATTATTCGCGAGCTTACGCCAGAAGCCAAGACTCATGCGGAAGCGGGCGCGATGGGGGGAAGAGGAAAGAAAGCTACGCATAATATGCGGGGCTTTCATCATGAGAGTCCTACTGGCGTTCTCGTCCGATTGAAGCGCGACCGTCCAGACCTTGCGCGCAAAGTGGAAGTCGGCGAGCTATCGGCGAACGCAGCAGCAGTAATGGCTGGATTCCGGCCAGTAATGATCCAGCATCCGGCGACCGTAAACGGCTTTGCCAAATCTATCCGCGCGCATCTAAGCGCCGCCGAGCAAGCCGAATTGATGGCCGCTCTGAGGGCACGATGAAACTGCATAAAATCCGCCGTCTGGTCAAAATAACCCGTGCACCTATGACTCCGCTAATGCGAGCACGCTTCGCCGCCGCCGAAGGACAGATTAAGCGCCATGAGACGATTCGATGGAGCTGGTTATACCGGAAATTGAAGGAGGAATTGAGGGAGCGCAAGCAATGAAATCGCTTCTGCTCGAAGCCCACATCGAAGAGCAAATCGCCCAATACCTCGCCCTCGACTCCTGGTACACCCGCCACCTCGAACTCAATTACTCCGAGCGCAAGCAGCGTTCGGTGGGCGAACGCGGCATGCCCGATCTCCTGGCGCTGCGCTATCACGCGCTACCCGGCTGGGCGAACATCCTCTGGATCGAGTGCAAGCGCCCAGGCGGCGTCATTTCGCGCTGGCAGCGGGAATGGAAAGAGCGGGAGCGCCGCCGCGGCGCCGTGGTCATTACCGCCAGCATCGATTTTGAGCCTTCGCTCGAAGGCTTCATCGATTGGTACGAGAAGAGCAAACTGCAGGTGCGCTATGTGCGTCTCGGAGGACGGCAGAAAACAGCGTGAGGGAGGCGATGAGGCTGCCTTATTATTCTATGTACCCTGGAGATTTTGACACGGATGAGCGGGTGCGTCGGCTGGACTTCGAAGGCATCGGATTTTTCGTCACGCTCTTAAATTACGCTTGGGTTAACGACGGACTTCCGGCCGACTTCGGCGAGACTTCGGCGCAACTTCTCGGGGAAGATCGCCGCAGATGCAGGCGACTTTGGAAAGAAGTCTCGTCTAACTTTCCGATGGCTGCCGATGGCCGCTTTCGCAATCCGCGTCAGGAACGTGAACGAAAGAAATCGGTTGCCGTTCACGATGCTGCCGTGAAAGCAGCTAAAGCACGCTGGAATGGACATGCTAACGCATATGCGAATGCATATCCGATCGCAAATGCGGATGCAATGCCAACAGAACAGAACAGAACAGATACTACACTAGAGCAAGCTAGCAGCTCTTCCTACAACCGAACACGCGCGGAAATTTCGGCGAACGGAGCTGCTGCTGCTTGCTTGCCGGACCCCGAGCCCGAACCGGAGCCCGAACCCCCGCCCGGACTCTCGCGCTTTGAAGGCATTCTGTGGCGAGCCAGCCGCGATCTGATTCTTCCGTCGCGCACCACGGAAAACGACTGCGGCCGTTCTGAGCCTAACCCAGTCTGGGATGCTTTCGCCGGAGCGATGCGCAACGCTCAGGAGCGCATCTTGCGCGCCAACGATCCGGTGGCCTATGCGCGCACCGTGATCCAGCACCAGCTCAAGGCGCTCGGTTTTGTGCCCAAGATGGCGCCTCAGCAGGCGAAGAAGGCGGCGGGATGAGCGCTGAATTGAAGGCAATTTGCGAAAGCTTGAAGTTGATTCACCTGTATCCGGAATCCCACCCGGAACGGAATCATGAGGTGATTTTGGGTTACATCGACAGATTGTTCTTGAGCGTTTTGCCTGCCGAACAGCACGCGGAAGCATTGCGCTGGCTGGTGAATGCGGCTGTGACGGAATGGGCTGAATGGCGGGGCGTAGCCGGATTACGCCAAATCTGGAGTCAGCGCTATTCCGAAGCGCCGGTAGATGTTCGATCGACCCGGCGTTACTCCGGTGGAGTGTGGGTGCAGTGAGTCGCGTAATCGCACGTCCTAAAAAGCTGGGCCACTTGAAGGCCACCAAAATGGCCGTGCTGATGCGCTACCAGGAAGTCGGCCGGATAGATAAAGCCTTCGAGGTGGTCGGTCTGCATCGCAGGAATCACTACGAGTGGCTTGATCGTGACCCGGAATACAAGGCGCAATTCGAAAAGGCCCGCAAAGCCATCGTGCAACTGCTCGAAGACGAAGCGTGGCGGCGCGCCGTCGAGGGCGTTAACAAACCGACGACGGTGGCGGGCAAGCGCGTCACCATCCGCGAATATTCCGACACGCTGCTCATTTTCCTGCTCAAAGGCGCAGCGCCGGAAAAATACCGCGAGCGCTATGAGCACGCTATCAGCGGACCGAACGGCGATCCGATCCAAATCGAACACCGAGCCTATGACTTATTCCGTGGCCGAATCCTTAGCGCGGCTGCCCGTCTCGAAGCGGGAGCAAATTCTGAAAGCGATCAAGCCCAAGCAAGCTGAAGAGCTGCTTTACGATTGGCGCTTCTGGGCGCGGCCCGCGCAGCTTCCGCCGGGTTCGGACGACGCGGCCGACGCGCGCAAAGACTGGCGCATCTGGGTGGTGCTCGCCGGCCGCGGCTTCGGCAAGACGAGATGTGGCGGCGAAACGGTGCGGCAGTGGGTGGAGCAGGGCGCGAAGCGGATTCATCTGGTGGGACCGACGGCGGCCGACGTGCGCAACGTGATGGTCCTGGGCGAGAGCGGTCTGCTCAACTGCTTCCCGCGCCATCAGCGTCCGGAATACGAGCCTTCGAAGCGGCTGATTAAGTTTCACACCGGGGCAGTTGCCGAACTATTCAGCGCGGATGAACCTGAGCGTTTGCGCGGCCCGCAGTGCAGCCATTTCGCAGCCGACGAGGTCGCCGCCTGGCGCTACCTGCGCGAAGCCTGGGACAACCTGCAATTCGGCTGGCGCTTGGGCGACGATCCGCGCGGCATCATCACGACGACACCCAAACCGCTCGCGGTACTCAAGGAAATTCTCGCCGAGCCGCACACCGTGGTGACGCGCGCGACCACCTACGACAACCGCGCCAATCTGTCGGTCGCGTTCTTCGACTCGATCATCAAGCGCTATGAAGGCACGCGCCTCGGCCGGCAGGAGCTGATGGCCGAGATTTTGGAAGATCATCCCGGCGCATTGTGGAAGCAACAGCAGATCGACGCGGCGCGCATCGGCTCCCACGATGTCGATTGGACCGCGATCATTCGCATCGTGGTGGCAATCGATCCAGCGGTGTCGCATGAGGAAGACTCCGCCGAGACCGGCATCGTCGTGGCGGCGCTCACCCGGGCGAATCACGTGATCGTGCTCGACGACCTGAGCTGCCGGGAAACGCCGCTCGGCTGGGCGCGGGTTGCGGTGACGGCGTACCGGACACAGCGCGCTGACCGGATCGTGGGCGAGGTGAACAACGGCGGCGATCTGGTCGAAGCCAACATCCGGGCCGTTGCTCCGGAAGTCGCGTTTCGCGCGGTGCGTGCTTCCCGCGGCAAAGCGGTGCGCGCGGAGCCGGTGGCGGCGTTGTACGAGCAGGGCCGGGTGCATCATGTCGGCCGGCTCGCGGAACTCGAGCAGCAGATGTGCGAGTGGGCGCCGGATGCAGACATGCGGTCGCCGGACCGGATGGACGCGCTGGTGTGGGCGGTGACGGACCTGGTGGTGGAGCCGGAGGAGCGGACCGTGGCGATGGCGTTCATGGAGCCGGTGGTGATTTCGAGGTATTGACATTATACATTTCTGTCTATACACTAGAGTATAGATGGAAGTGAGCTATAGCTGGGATTCCACGAAGGCCGAAAGAAATCGGCGCTTGCATGGAATCTCCTTCGAGCAGGCAATTCAAATCTTCGACGATCCATGTCACATCGTCATCGAAAACTACTACTTTTCCGAAGATGGTGAACAGCGCTATCAGGCGATTGGCAGGAGCGGCGATTTACTGTTGCTGACGGTGATCTTCGTGGATCGCAGCGATGAGCATCACATCCGGCTGCGGTTTATTACCGCCCGAAAGGTGACCCGTTATGAAGAAAGTCTCTACCAAGAAGCGTCGGCTTAAGATTACCGATGCCATTCGCAAAGCTTATGCCGAACGTGATCCTTCACAAGATAGCGCGGACCCGGAAGCCCCGACCTTGCCGCCCGAGGCTTGGGAAGGCGCCATCGTCGGCAAATACTATCGGCCGCTCAAGAAACCCATCGCCTTACGCTTAGACGCGGATGTGCTGGCTTGGCTCAAATCGCAAGGTGCCGGGTATCAGGGCCGCATTAACGGGATTCTGCGGGAGCGCATGATGGAGCAGCGAGGACGCTAGCGTTGTTCACGCCAAACCCGGGAGATGCCCGAGTAGCTGACGCAGGAATTGTCCTTGGATGATGCCGCAAGGCGTTCGGCTTTGTCCTTGCCGTCGAGAATGTACAAGGCCATAGACCTGGGTATCTCGTATTGGAAGCCGTCCAGGACAATCAGGCGCATATACCGGATCTGGCGCTCCTCCGGCGATACCTGCCCTCTTCTCAAATGCCCCGTCTTGCGATTTTGCATCCGTGTTTTGCCCTCCGTTGGCGGTTGCCGGTACCTAACCCTAGGGTGCCGGAAAGCGCCCGTGTTTGCAAGCACACAATACATCTTGACAACATGCTAGCATTGCGCTAGCATAAAGATGGAAGATAGATAACAAATGAGCAACACAAAACGGAACAAAGGCATCCCGGCAAGCGTATTCATGAATAGCGGCTTCAATAGCCACGCGAGCGGGTTAGCCGGTGATTTCGGAGCGATTTTGGATGGCTGGCGCAAAGCATCGCTTGCAGGATCGCAGCGTAGGCCACCGCAACCGAAGGTGTTAATGGTCGATAAATGGGAAAATGGCCAGTGGGTGACGCGCCAGCAGATCTGGAACGAAACCGAACAGTGCTACCGGATTGAGCAGTGATAAATCTTCAGGTTTGGCAATTCGCGCTTGCTGTTTTTATGGGAACGCTGCCGCTATTGGGCGCAGTGCTATGGAACCTCATGGAGGTGAAGAGCATCCGCGCTGAGCTTCTCGAGATTCGCGCGGAGCTATCACAGATTCGGGCAGACATCGGCAATATCCGCGAACGGGTCGCAACGCTGGAAGAACGGGACCGCTGGACTCATCCGCCGGTGGTCGAACGATGACGTATGGAAGTGCTCCGCATGAATAAGCTGATGCCAGTGGAACGCCACGAGACCGTTGCCTACATCCGCAACATCGACCGCGAGCTGTGGGCGCAAGTGAAGGCGCAGGCCAAAGCTGACGGCATGTTCGTCCATCGCTGGATCGAGCGTGTGCTGCGGCGGGAGCTTCAGCGGACGGCCAAGAAGGAACAAGAGTAACCCCGAATCGAAGGGGATTTTTTCGGAGGAATGAATGGATATATTTGTTGTACTTGTTGTACTCATTGCAATAGGCGGAGCGATCTACTTTTTGCCTGCGCTGTGGGCCAAAGGCAACCGCAATGCCGGCGCGATTTTTGCTCTCAATTTTTTAGCCGGCTGGACCTTCGTGGGATGGGTTATCGCGATGGTATGGGCGGTGAAAGTGCGCGGTGATGCCGCAGCAGCGAACTTCGGAGGTTATCAACGGCAATGAGTGAATGTCGAAGATGCCGCATGGTATTTCCACGGCAAGTCAAATTCTGCGAGCGATGCCGGTATCAATTTACCGGCCATGATCATCGGCGCACTTCACCCAAAATCACGATCCTGCTCGTGCTGGTTGGAATCGCGGTCACGATGGCGGTAATGATTGCGGCATTCGGCGGCAAGCGAAATGTGCAAGCCAGTGCACCGACATCCACGCACGAGCCGGTTGCGATCAAGGAGACTGCCGAGCCCGGCTGGGATTATGAACAGAATACAGACCAAATGGGCCGTGAGAAATTTACAGCAACTGTATTATCCGGCAATACGGTCAATTTCGGATTTCCCTATCAGGGCGCCCAGCATGGCATGTTGGCCGTCCGGACCAATAAGACTACCTTGACGGATGTGATTATTGGAATCGAACGAGGCCAATTTATTTGCCATGTACAAGGCTGTGCCGTTAATGTTCGCTTTGATCAAGGACCAATTCAACGTTTTTCCGCTGTTGGACCGAGCGACTATTCGACAACGCTGCTATTCATTCAGGATGTGGGCGGCTTTGTGCAACAAATGCGAAAGGCCAAGGTGGTTCACATCGAGGCGGAGTTTTATCAGAACGGCTCAAAGGCCTTTGAATTCCCGGTAGCTGGTTTCAAGTGGTAATGACCCCTCCCCTCGCCGCCTGCCTCATGCCCACCGCCGGCCGCTTCCACATGCTTCCGCGCGCTGTGCGCAGCTTCCGTGAGCAGACCTATCCCAACCGCGTGCTGATCCTGCTATCGAACGACCCGCAGGAAGACGAGCTGATCCGTTCGCTCTACGCTGGCCCCGGCATCATCACGCACGCCGCGGCACCCGGCAAGACGATCGGCTACTACCGCAATGTGACCGCGCAGCTCGCCGTCTCCGCCGGCGCTAAGATCGCGGTGCACTTTGACGACGACGACTGGTCGCACGCCGAGCGCATCTCGGAGCAGGTGGCGGCGCTTCAGGCATCCGACCGCGATTGCGTGGGCTACCGCGCGGGCTTGTTCTGGGACGAGCAGACCGGCACAGCCTGGATGTATTCGAACGGCCTGATAAGCTACTGCCTCGGCAATTCGATGTGCTACTGGCTGAAGGTATGGGAGCGGGTGAAGTTCCCCGAGCTGCGACGCGGCGAGGACTGGGAATGGCTGCGCCAGGTGGACTCGCTTGGGATCGCTCCCGAAAACCCGCGTATCATTGCCGGGATACACAACGGCAACACCGAGCGATATCGGATTGAGCAGGTTGCCAAGAGCTCGATCAGTTGGAAGCGGGCGACGGAGTGGGACGATTTTTGCAGGGAGGAGATGGCGCTGTGAGCGATCACCAATTAGGAGATGCCCCGATTGAAGACGAATATCGAGTCCAGATGAATGCGATCGCCAGAGTGTTAGATGAAACCTTCAATGGAGATGCGAGGGGGCACGACCGGAAGACCGGCTTTGTCCTGCTGGTGTTTCCCTACGGGGACAAGAGTGGGCGATGCAACTACATTTCCAACGGCGCCGATCGCCGCGACATCATCAAGCTGCTGAGGGAACAGGCCAATCGCTTTGATTCGGGTGTTCAATGAAGATTCCGCTTGGGCATGACGCCTATCTTGAACCCGACGAGGAGCCGCGTGACACGCCGTTCCATAAGCGCATGGTGCGATGGAAACCGATTCCAAATACGCGTTCGGGTCGTATTGTCGAACTAGAGTGCGGCCACGTCGTGCAAACTTTCGGCAACCTGAATCATGCACACGGCGTTCTCCTGTGTAATCAATGCCGGGACGAGAAACCATGAGCGGCCTGGACTGGTTCTTGATCGGCACCATCTATTTCGCGGGCCTCATCAGCGGCTGGCTTCTCGGGAGGCTATCCAAGAAGTCATGACGGACGCCGGCGACATCCTCGATGAAATCGCGCAGCTCTTGTTGAAACACGAGTGCATGATGCTTCAGAAGCCCGAAGGCTTCGTGCTCGCACGCATTCAGGAGCCGGGCCAGGCCGAAGCGATCGCCATCGTGCGCCAGATCGCACCGGACGGGATCGAGTACCGGCCGTGCGGGAAAGAGATGCGGGTGAAGTTTCAGTGATCAGAAATGCTCCGCCAGGATGGAGCCAACTATCTTATGAAGCTCGCGTAAAACAAGCAAAGTACTCACGCGCGATGGAGTATTACCACCGAACCGGGCGCTGGCCCGCTTGGTTAATTCAAGAGGCACGAGCACGCCCGCCCTTCAGCGAAGAAGTGGAGCAAGCACTTCAGCGACTAGAAAAGATTTTCGAAGGGCGTTCCGCTAACAGGCAAACTTGCTAACATGCCAGCATGCGCTCGCTCCGCGGCTGGCTCACGACCCGCGCTCTTAACCTCTCGCCTGTTCGTGAGCTGCTGACCCGCGCCGGTGACGCCATCCGGGAGGCCCGTTCCGCCACGCGGGCCTCCGAATCCGATTCCCTCCTCGCCGAAGAGTTCCAATACCAGCGCCACCAGCTCCGCCTCCGCATGCACGAAATGCTGGTCTTGCGCGAAGCCGAGCTGGCCTGCGTCAATCCGCAAGCCTACGAGCGCATCCGTGAAACCGGCGCACTGGCCGTGCCCGTCAACACTCCAGTTGAGTTGCGAGAGCGGCTGTGGGAGCTCGAATTAGCTCTCGAAGACCGCGGCTGGATTCGCGAAACCACGCTCGCCATGCTCGAATTCTCGCGCTACGGCGTGCAGCAGCTCATCCGCATCTCGCGCCTCTACGCGCTGAAAAACCCGATCATCAAGCGCGGCGCGGAAATCTGCCGCATGTACGTCTTCGGCCGCGGCATCGAGATGCGTGCTGAAGATGAGACGGCCAACGAAACGATTCAGGATTTTTTGAAGCTCAATGCCGCGCAGTTGAGCCACACTGCGCTCGCGAATGACGAAAACTCCATTCAGACCGATGGCGCTCTGTATTTCGCTCTGCCGGCCAACGCCGCTGGCGAGATCACAGTATCGACCATCGATCCGCTCGAAATCATGGACGTGCTCTGCGATCCCGACGATACCGGCCGCATCTGGTACTACCTGCGGCACTGGAACCAGTTAAACATCCAAACGCACAGCGGCACACAGCCCGGCGAAGCGAAGAAAGCCTGGTATCCCTCGCTTGAATACCTGCTCTCGAATCCGAAAGAGAAGCCGCAATCGCTGGGCGATGTGCCGGTCAATTGGGAGATGCCGATTTATCGCGTCCATGGTGGCGGGTCCCCGGCAAAGTGGCGCTGGCCGGTTCCGCCGATCTATGCGGCCATCGACTGGGCGCGGGCGTACAAGGACTTTCTTGAGGATTGGGCCACCGTGCAGAAGTCGCTCGCGCGCTTCGCGCTGAATGTCGAAACCAAGGGCGGACCCGCGGCGATCGCGGCTTATCAGGCTCTGCTCACAACGACCTTTGCGGATGCCGGCGGCACGCAAATCGAACGCAACCCGCCGCCTGCAGTAGGAGCAGCACATGTCGCAGGACCGGACAACAAGATCACACCGTTCAAAACGGCCGGCACGCAAACGGCGCCCGAGCAAGCACGACGGGTTCTGCTCATGGCCGCTGCCGCCACCGGGTTGCCCGAGACGTTCTTTGGGGATGCCTCTACGGGATCGCTCGCCACGGCCGTCTCGCTCGACCGGCCGACGGAGCTGAAGTTTCGAGAGATCCAGCAGCGCTGGGTGGAGACGCTGACACGCGTGCTCGAATACGTGCTGATGGTGGCGGGACAGACGCCCGGTACAAAGATGCGCGAGGCCCGCGGGAAGAACCCGGCGCCACAGCCTATCCAGATCATTGTCAAGTTCCCGGCGGTGCTCGAACACGACGTGCACGCGATGGTGCAGGCCTGGGTGGATATCGCTACCAACGGCGGGCGGCAGGGCATCTACGCAGGCGGGATCGACCGGAGGACGGTCGTCGATGGAATGCTGGCCGAAGTGGGCTACGAGAACCGCACCCAGTTGCTCGACAAGATTTACGGCGCGGATTACGATCCCAAAGCGGATGTGGAGGATCAGCGCACGCAAGCCGCGCCGCAGACGATGCCGCCGCCGGGCAAGGGCGAGCCGGGGAAAGGGACGCCGCCGCCGGAGAAGGGCGCGGCCGCGCAGGAAGCGCTGAGCGTGCTGCGGGAGATTCGGGAGCGGGCGCAATTGATCGGAAATGGACGGCGCTAATGAATACTAATGCATAGTTGTCCAGAGTGCGGCCAGGCGTGTTATTGCAACGGTGACGTTGACGATACCGATACAGGCGATAGGGACGCTCAGGAGAATTGTGAGCATTGCCTAGGCGAGCGAGACGTGGACGAAGAGGATAGTATCTTCACCGTTCCATGCTGCTGCGAATGCGGAGCGGATGTGTTCCAAGGCGAATCGCATGATCCGGAATGTCTGTATGCCTGACACTAAGCCCAACGTCCGCATCGAGCGCCGCGGCAACCTCGCCGAGGTCATCCACACGCAGACTCACGCCGTCCTCGCCTGGTGCTTCCTCGGCGATGAAGAAAACGTCGAGTGCATCGCGGATATCCTGAGCAGCAAGCGCCTCGGCGCGGCTGCGATGGAACTGCGCGAGATGGCCCGCCAGGACCGCTTTGAAGCCAACCGCAAACCGCCCGGTGTCGAGACGCAATTGCCGGCAGGCTTCGACGTTGTGCCCAAAAAGACGCCCGGCAAAGCGGCCTGGCTCAAGCAGATTTTCGGATAGGAGGCCGCCATGATCGCGCTTCTCATTCAGGTTGTCATCGTTCTGATAATCGTGGGCGTCATTCTATGGCTGGTGCAGCAATACGTCCCGCTGCCGCCGCCGATCAAGACGCTGATTAACGTGGTGATCATTTTGATCCTGATCTTGTATCTGCTGCGAATCTTCGGGATCCTACACGCTTGACCAAGAAGAGGAGGACGATTCGCCCCACTCATGAAGTTGTATCTGATGCGCCACGCGGAAGCCGAGGAGGGCGAGCAGCTCGACCCGACCCGGCCTCTCACCGATACCGGCAAAGCCCAAGCCAAGCTCATGGGCAAATGGCTCAAGCATCAGACCTCCGGCTCCGCGCTGGTGATGGAATCCAACATGCGGCGCTCGATCCAGACCGCCAAGCGCGTAGCCGATCGGCTCGATGCCGCTCGCACGCGCAGCCACAAGCTCGACCCCAATTCGACGCCCGAGGAAGCGCTTGCCGAGATGCAGCGCCAGGGCCGGCGGCTCAAAGCCGATAACGTCATTGCAGTGAGCCATGGGCCGCTCGTCGGCACTATCCTCGGCTTGCTGACCGGCGGCAGCGGCGAGAACCATCATTTCGCGCACGCTGCTGTGGCGCACTTTGAAACGACTGGCCGCGCTACTGAAGCCAAAGGTGAATACTACTACGACGAAATGCCGCAGAAGCGCCTGGTGCTCGGCGACGGCGGGAAGTCTGGAAATTGCGATTTCTGCGAGGATGCCGCGGACCTCGGCTGGATCGACATGGATGATGTTTTCGAAGGGCCGGACGGCGATCTGGACGAGCCGCCCTTGCATCCGAACTGTACTTGCGTCATCGAAAGCGCCGACCGGCGCGTACGCGTGTATGCGAGCGATCGGCAGCCAGCAGAAGGCGTGCGGCTGTATGAAGCGCGGCGGCCCAAGGGTAAACTGCATTGGCTCATTACGCCGGATGTGGTGGCGCGGATGGAAGGCGAGAAGGATCTTATCGCAGAAGAGGCGCGCGCGACGGTGGAGCTGGCGGTTGGGGCGGCGGAAGCGGCGTTGATCTTCAGCTAATCGGCATGGCATAATGGATTAGTGCAAGTCAGGGCAATACCAGGAAACAGCAACGACCAGTTTTTGCAAGAGCAGCAAGCCAGTGAACTGATCGGCCTTTCTGTGTCCACGCTGCAAAAAATGCGTCTGCGAAAGCAGGGGCCGCGCTATGTGAAATTAGGTCGAGCGGTCAGATATTCAGTTCGGGATATCCAGGATTGGATTGCCAAGCGGCCACGCATCGGAGGAGAAACCGCTTGAGCGACAATAACGGACATCTGCCTGAGTGGCTCCGCGAGCTCGGAACGAAAGTAGACGCACTCCTTGAGACAGCCAAGATCCATCAGGGCATGCTCGACGATGTCGTAACCGCTCTGGAGCATCAGCGCGCCATCAATGATGAGCATCGCCGCGAACTTGATGAACACGCCCAGCATTTCGATGACGTAAACATTTTGCTTCAAACGGCCAGGCGGCAGCAGGCTATCCTCGATGACATTCTCGCCGCACTTAGGCAGCGCAGGGAAAAGCCGTAAGCCAAACTTGCGGCTAAAAAAGCCATCAAGTTTTCACCGAAGCAAGCTATCATGGATGCGGGCACGGAGGCCCCCCCCATCCATGAAAACTTTTCTTCCTTTACTCGCGATGCTTATTGCCAGTGCAGGTCTTAGCATGGCTCAAGGCTGCGCTGGATCGAATAGTTGCCACATCGTTCAAACCAGCGACACGCGTGTATTTGCTGAAAACGGGCATAACGTGTGCTTTTTTGATCTGGTGATTCCCGAGACGATCCACGTAACCTGTCAGACCGACCGGGTCACGGAAGAAACACTGGACATCCACTTCGCCATCGGCGCCTGCAAGTCCGCCAACTTCTTGGGAGCAAGCGATATCACCTGGACACTGTGCCGCACCTCGGGCTCGGTGTTCTCGTGGGATATCACGGATGACAGTTCTTTTGAGCGCGCGGGTGTGTTGTTCTAATTGACTGACCGCGTGGTCATCCTGGCCGGGATTGTCGTTCCCACCATTCTGGCTCTGATCATTGTCTGGCTGCTCGGAGTCCAGTTCGCACGCCTGGCCGAGGCGAATGCTCGTCTCGAACGGGAGGTTCAGGAAGTCCGGGCCGATATTGCCGGCGAGACGCAGGCGCTATACACCGGGCCGCGCTTTCAGATGTGGAGTTGGGCGCAGCCCGGTTTTCTTCAACAGCACACCGCAGCGTAGCTACGCTCACCACGAGCACAAACAGCGCGAGCACCGAATAAAGCAGGAACGCTGCCCGCAGGTCGCGCCTCACGCCGCAGCCCAGTAGAGCTGCCCGAGCTCGGGCGTGATGCGCTGGATCTTCAGTGTGTGCTGCTGCCCGGGGCTGTACTGATCGATAAAGGGCATGGGCGTGGTATCGCGGTCAAAAATGTCCGATGGGTACTCCAGGATCGCCATCTCGCCCTGGGAATCAGTTGCCGTGCCTACCACGATGCGGGCCCGGATATCGGAGCTCAACGGATTCAGATAGGCGAATTGGGCATACATCCCGCCGTAGATTTTGGCATCGACCATCACGGCTTCATTCGTGATGCCCTCAATCATGCCCAGTCCCGCCTGTGCGTCGGCAAGCGGCGCAAACATCTTCCAGTTCTCATCCGCCACCGGCCCGTAATTGGGCGGCCCCGCGCCCTGGATGTTGTAGTTCTGCAGTACATCTGTCGGGTAAGTCTTCATGCCATCTCCTTTGGTTTGTTTATGATCCTGCTTTCATCGACTCGATCAACTGCCTGCGTTGCGCCTGCTCCGGCGTTTCACCCTGCCCGATCCGGGCGAGTAATTGCGCCGCTTGCCGTCCGGTCGTCATTCGGTCGCCGACCTGTTCGCGCAGGTAGCGCACGCACGCGTCCACGCCATCCAAAAACGCGGCGGTAGATTTCTTCAACTCCTCATCGATGCGATAGCCGCGTTGATATTCGGCCCAATGATGGTCGCAATAGGTACGGGTCGCGAGGCGCAAATTCTCGCAACCCTCCCAGCAGCATGTGCGGATCTTTGCCGGACGTTTCATATGTGAATGCCGGGATCGATGACATTGGCGGCAAAGCCAAATGACCTTATCCGGCTCTGAGTAGTCTTCATGATGAGCCTCCACCTTGGCCGCGCCACAATCCTGACAAGATTCGGGGATAAGACTTCCCCGCTTTTTTCGCATATTGACGACGGCTCGCGCTCGCGTTTTGATTGTTGAGGTCCACTTGTATTTGCCATCGACACGATAGCGCCTCAACTTGGCGCTGCGACAGGAAAGGCAACTTCTAGAGGCGTGCGGCTGCGTAATCGGACAGCCTTGGACCGGGCCCTTCCATGTGCGCCTAAACTTTGCCACGTTTACATGAACATACTAGACAGAAAACAAGTTATCTTGCAAGCTTATTTGCAAGTTGCCATTATCCCCCGCCTATGAAGCTCTCGCCCTGAGCCTTCAGGAAGCCGGCGAAGAGCTCTCCCACTCCGATATCTCGCGCGGCCTCGCCGATTGCCTTCACGATCTCTACCCCGCTTGCTGCTGCTACATCTGCGACGTGTTCGGCGACGACGATTCGGGCGATGTGGTGTACCAGAAAGACGGCGAATACTACCGCGCGCCCTATGAGATCGGCTTTGATGCCGGCAAGCGTACGCACTCGATCGACACAGAAAACGCCGTCGACGTGCTGCCGCGTACGGTCTATGACGAGGAAGCGGACGAAGACGGTATCGAGGGCATGGGCGAGGCGGAAGGGAAGAAGAAATTCGTCGAGCGATTCCCCGGTTCCTTAACCTGGAAGTATCGACCGCTTCGAGAGCGCTTCATTTCGAAATCGGAAAGAGACGCGGCCGATACTTCCGATTTTGCGGGCACCGGCCGGTCCTTTCCGATCCTGCGTCCTTCCGACGTAATGGCCGCCGTTCACTCCATCGGCCGGGGCGTGGCCGGCGGCCAGAGCGCCGGAAGCTTAAAGCGCAACATCAAGGCGATCGCCAAGCGCAAGGGCTGGCATAAGCATTTGCCGCAATCCTGGCAGGACGAAGAGAAAGACGGCAAGGACGGCGATAGCAAGGAAGAAGGGGCCAGGGGCCAGGGGCCAGGGGCCAGTCAAGGCGTGCGGCTGGTCGAATCCGCGGCTTTCGAAGCCGGTTACCAATTCCAGGAAGCCACCGCCGTCAACCCGCTCGTCAAGATCATCTCGCCTGGCCGCGGCTCGTCCGGCTACTACACCAAGGAAGTGCTCGAGCGCGACGGCCCGCAGATCTTCAAGCGCGGCACGCTGATGTATATCAATCACGCCACGCCGGCGGAGGAAGCCGAGCGGCCGGAAGGCGACTGGTCGAAGCTCGCGGCTGTTACTACCGGAGATGCCTACTGGGACGAGCACGGAAAAGACGGGGCCGCGCTCTATGCGCCGGCGAAGGTCTTCAGCGAGTACGCCCAGCAAGTGCAGGAGAAAGCGCCGTTCACTGGCGTTTCGATCCGGGCGCGCGGCCTTTATGCCGAGGGTAATCGCAAGGCGCCGGACGGTAAGCCGGGCCTGATCGAGCGGCTGACGAGCGCCGATTCAATCGATTTAGTCACCAAAGCGGGACGCGACGGGAAGCTCCTGCTCGAGTCCGCATTGGAAGGAGAAAGTATGGACGCAGCCGACATACGCGAGCTCAAGAATGAGATTCGCTCATTACGTGAAAGCATGGTGCGGGAAAAGGAAGGCGCGCAAGCGATTAGCGAAGCCTTGAACGGAATCCGTCTGCCCGGGCCTCCGCATGTCGTTGCGCTCACGCGCGGCCGCATCGCTGAGCGGCTTACGCCTTTACTGCCCTTCAAAGACGGCAAAATCGACACCGAAGCTCTCGCCAAGTTGGTCGAAAGCGCAGCCATCGAAGAGGCGCGCTTTCTGGCGCAACTCGGCTACGGAAACGGAGTGGCTTCGATGGGCACGCGCATGACGGAGGCCGAGATTAAGAAGCTCACCGAGGACGATGGCAAGGCATGGGAAGAGCAGTTTGATGAATCCATGAGCCGCCTCGCGGATGTCTTCGTGGGCAAAAAGATCAACGAAGGCGAGCAGAGCGAAGCTCAGCGCATGGAGCGCAAACGCATGCGCCGGATCTTCAAGGAAGGGAGGGCCGCCTAATGGCTGCCAATAAAACCCGCGAACGCCTCACCGGCATTGAGCTCAAGATGCCGGGTGCCGCCGTGATCGCCCCCGGCGATGTGCTGGTCTTTGGGCCCGCGGCCGGACCGAACCTCATTGGCATCGCCAATGACGGCCAGAACATGACCACCAAGCCGCCGTATTACTCCAATAGCGGTTATCTCACGCTCGATACGGAAGGCTCTTTCAACCTCTCGGTGGCCGCCGTAGCGACCAACATCACGCCAGGGACGCCGATTTATGTGCATCTCGGCACCACGGATGCTCCATCGGGAATCAGCTATGGCAACACGCTGAATAACACCGCTACCGGTGGCTTCCTGGTGGGCCTGGCGGAGACGAACCTGACGGCCGGTAATACGGGAATGGTGCGGGTCAGCTTGAAAGACGGGATCAGCTAAAGGAAACCACAATGACTCCACTTGACGATGTAGTGAAAAATTGGGGCGACTTCAGCCCGCGCATTACCGGCCTGCCTTCCGCGACGACCCATCCGGCGCATGAGGGCTTCAATCCCGGCCGCGTTTCCTCAGCCGAGCTGGGCGAGTGGAGCGGCGCGCCGCGTACCGTCAACGAGCCGGGCTTCGCCAATATGACCCACCGGGTGCGCGAGGTCTATTCCGACGTTTGGCGCCGGCGCCGCTACGAATCGCGGTTATCGGAAGCCGCACGCTTGATCTATCGCGGCTTCAATGGCTCTAAGCGCGACTTGCTGAATCTTCAAGAAGCGATGTCGATCGGCGATTTCCCGAACCTGTTCGGTGATGTCATCGACCGCGCCGTGCTCGCCAACTACGTCGAGACGCCTTACACCTGGAATATGATCGCGCACGAGGCCGAGGTCAACGACTTCCGGCCCGTGAAGCGCTTCCGCGTCGACGGCGGCACCGGGCTGCTGGGGCCGACAGACCCCACCCTCACGGCTTTCGGCGGCCTGGTCCCGCTGGAGCGTGGCGCGAACTATCCCGAGGACTCTTTGGCCGTCCCGGCGCCGTACACGTACGAGCTCTTTAAGCGCGGCAAGCGCATGCCGTTCTATTGGGAGACCTTCGTCAACGACGATCTCCAAGCCATCAAGGACACGCCGGCCAGATTTGGCCGCGGCGCCCGGCGCGAAGAGGAGTACTTCTGCACCGCCTTGTTCGCCAACAACTCGACGTTTTTCAGCGCCGCCAACAAAAACATCGTCACCGGCGCACTGGTCGGCGACACCGGCGCGGATCAACCCGCGCTCTCGATTCACTCGTTACAGCGGGCCATGATCGTGATGATGAAGCAGGTCGATACCACGGGCCATCCCATCTCGATCGAAGCCATGACGCTGGTGGTGCCGCCGTCGCTCAAGACCGTCGCTCAGAACATCCTGAACACCGATTACGTGTTCATGGCCGACCAGGGCGGCACGGTGATTCAAGGCAGCACTACGCCGATGATCGCGCAGATGCTCCACGCCATGAACTGGGCCAAGAACATCGTGCGCCTGGCGGTCAATTACTACCTGCCGATCGTCGACACGACTTATGGCAACACCGGCTGGTATCTGTTCGCCAATCCCGAGTCGGGACGTCCGGCCATCGAGATGGGCTTCCTGCGCGGGCACAAGACGCCGGAGCTGTTCATGAAGCTGCCCAACGCGGTGGCGATCGGCGAGGGACAGATGGGGCCCGGACCGGGCGTGATGCCAGGCACGGCAAATGCGAATCCTATGGAAGGAGACTTCGACACAGATTCGATCCATTACAAGATACGTACGGTGAAGGGTGGGTGTTTACTGGACCCCTTAATGGCCGTCTATAGCCAAGGAACGGGCTCGGGCGCATTGCTGGCCGAAGCTTCCACCGGCGGTCCGCATCCAGGTGGCACTCCGCATGCGGCCAAGGAACCCGAGCGCGACACGGAGGCCAAGCACAACAAAAAGTAGCGGGTATGCATGGCCTTTACCTACGACTGGACGAATGCTCCGACCATCGCCATCATTCGCCTGATGGTGGGCGATACGGACTCGGCCAATCCGATCTTTCAAGACGACGAGATCAACGGTGCGCTCAATCTCAACAGCTCGCAGAACATCATCGTGGGCTTGAGCGGCTACTATCCGCCCACGCTCTCCGGCAACGTTTACAGCTACGGCCGCGCGGCCGCGATGCTGCTCAACGGTTTGAGCGCCACCAAGGCGCGCGTGGTCGTCACCAAGGTGCTCGATGTCAGCGTCAATCCCGAGAGCGCTTCGAAAGCACTCAAAGACCTGGCGCAGAGCTACATCGATCAGGAAACTTCTGCGGGCTACTTCTCGGTCGCGGAGATGGGACAGGACAGCTTCTGGATGCGGGAGCGGCTTTGGAAAATGCTCTACCGGCAGCAGGCATGAACCAGAGCCTCACTTACGATTTTGCCTCGCTGCCCAAGATGGTCGAGGATGCCGGCTTGATGCAATCGGTGTGCACCATCCAGGCACCGAGCGGCAACCTGGGTGTTTCCGGCGCGCCGGACGGAACCTACGCCGATGTGACCGGTCTAGTGAACCTTCCCTGCATGAACGCGCCGGAATCGGTGGGGAACATCGCCGCGACCGAGATCAAGAACATCGCCGAAATCATGAGCGTCAGCCTGCGGCATGTGCTTCTGAACGGTTATTACTCGCAACTGGACGGGTTGAACTGGGGCCAGATCGGCTGGCACGCGATTGTCGACGGCGTTGAGTACGACATCCTCGGAGCCGAGCGCGACTCGCAGTTTTCGCAGACGCGGCTGAAACTGAGGCTGGTCACAATATGAGCATCTCGGCAACGGCAACGTGGACACCGCGCGGCGACTCGGGCCGCTTTACCGAGGTCGTTATCTCGCCAGTAGTGCTGGAGACGGTGCGGCAGGCGGGCGAAATGATCCAGCAGGCCGCGCGGCGGCTGTGTCCAGTGGCTACGGGCGCTCTGCGGGATTCCATCATGGTCGAGGTGGAGCAGCTCGACAAAACCGTCCGCGCGAGCATCGGGCCCACGATGCATTACGCCGGCTATGTGGAATTCGGGACGGGGATCCGCGGCGCATCGTCGCCTGGCGCCGGCCAGGGGCCCTACTCACCGACTTGGCCCGGCATGCCCGCCCAGCCGTATATGCGGCCCGCTCTCGACGAACAGCGCGAAAACATCAAGGATCTGTTCCGCTCGAATATCTCGACAGCCATCAGGAGTCCGTATGCATGACGACGCCGCTCAAGCACAAGATCCGCACTGCCGCGGCGGCCGATGCCGGCCTCTCGGGATTGCTGGGAACCAATCCATTCCGCTGGTACAACATGCAACTCCTGCAGGGCAGCGGCTTTCCCGCGATGGTGGTGCAGATCATCTCGACGATCCCGAAGTACGGCTACACCATGCGCGCGCAGAATCCGGTCGAGAATCGCGTGCAGTTCAACATTTGGGGCGGACCGGGCGAATCCGGCTGCCAGGCGGCCTACGATGTCGAGAACGCCCTCAAGACCTTTCTCGACACGTTCAACGCCATCGGCACGCCCAATCTGGCGCTTTATCCCAACAAGATCACGCTCGAACGCGACGGCTTTTTCATCCAGACCGACACAGGGATTTACCAGCGCTTGCTCGACGTGATGATCTGGGACAACCAACTGCTTTAGGGAGATTTTAATTATGCCAGCCGGTGTATCCGCGATTGCCGACCACGTATCGGTAGCAGGTCTTTTACTCTCGGTAGGCTCAGCCACAGCTTCGCCGCCGACCTATACGCCGGTGTGCAACATCAGCGACCTGACCGTGCCGATCACCGCCACCGAAGTGCTGGTGACGAACGTATCGGATACCTGGGTGCGGCGCGTGCCCACGCTGCTCGACATGGGTAAGGTCACCTTCTCGATCTTCTGGGTCATGAACGAGCCGAGCCACATGAATGCCGCGGGTCCGCCCGAGGGCCTGCGGTATCTGCTGATGAACCGCATTCTGTCCGCCTGGCAGGTAACTTATCCCACCGGCTCCACGCCGCCGCTCGATCAGTTCAACGGCTATGTGACGTCGTTTCAGATCACCGGCAAGGTGGGGGATGTATTCAAGGCGACGTGCGGGATCGGCACCACCGGCACGCCAACGTTGTGCTAGGAGGCCGCATGAGCGAACAAAACGGGAGCGAGCCACGCCAATATCCGCCCATCAAATATCCGGTTATCGAGATTCCCGGCAAGGGAAGTTTCATCGTCAAGTTCGGGCCGCTGGCTGCGATCGAGCTCGAGGACATGGGCGTGAACGTAAACGATCTCATGAAGGCGTTCCAGGAATGGGCCCCGCAAGTCGATCCGATCACCGGCACCCAAATCCCCGGGCGCGCCAACTATACGGTGCTGCTCAAGGCGTTATCGGCTACCATTCGGCATCAAATCGAGATCCCGTGGCGAGAGCTCGCGGCCTGCTTCGAGAACATGGAGCAGATGACCCAAGTGGCCCGCGCCATCTCCGAAGCCTGGATAAAAGCCTACCCCTCCGTCGAGATCAAGCTGCGGGAGTCGGCGGCCCGCGAGCCGGCGGCGGGGAATCCAGTTCCAACGCCGATTCAATAAAACCGGACTGGTTGAGACTGTGGGCGCTGTGGACCGCGCCTGCTCCTTTGGGCTTGGGCATCACTCCGGAAAGACTCTGGATGCTTTCCTGGCGCGAGCTCGAGGCCTTGCGGGAACGCTACGACCATTACCAGCAGCAGCAGCTTGAAATGTGGGCCGCGAATCGCGCGGATTTGCACAACGCTTGGATGACACGCAAAGATGGCCAGCCTTGGACCTCGGAAGACTTTCTGCCGGACACCCCCGAAACCGCGCAAAGGAAAGCCGAGCGGATAACGGCGCGCGCGCGAGCTGCCCGCGATCAGGCGGAAGTGGCCATGCTCAATGCGCGGTTGGGGCGAATGCGGCCGGGCGATACCGAGGGCGTGCCGGAGTGGGCACTGAGGATTAAGTAAATGTCGGTAGCTGCGAGCATCGGCGATATCGATGTAAACATTATCGGCGACTGGTCGGACTTGCAAGCGGCCATTGATGCCGCAGTAGCCGCATCGCAGGCGGGTGGGCAGGAGATCGCGGGGGCGTTTACTGCCGCTGCACAAGATGCAGGTGGATTGGGGGCGGCGGCTAGTGAAGCTACGCCGCAAGTCGAAGGACTCGGGCAAGCCGCTCAGCAGGCTGGAGAAGGCGCGCACGAAGGCGCTGGCGCCTTTGAGGGCTTCGGGGAATCGCTGAATCTCGCGGCTGAATTTGCTGGATTCAATGTCGGGCTCGAACAAATTGTCGAAACCCTCAAGGAATTCGTGACTGAGGCAGTGGAAACCTACGCCGCAGTCCAGCGCGTGGAAACGTCGCTTACCGCGCTGACGGGTTCAGGCGAAGTTGCGGCCGGGATGATCGAAGACCTCAAGGCTCTAGCTCTCTCGGATGCATTGAGCTTCCCATCCCTCGCGCAAGCCGCGCAGCGCATGACCGCACTCGGCTTTTCGACCGAAGAGACGATGACGACCCTGCAGGCCGCAGCCGATGCCTCGCGTGCTTTGGGAACGGATTTTACTACCGTTGCCGATACCATCGACCGGATCGGTTTATCCGGCAATGCGATGGGGCGCACGCTGGCTAGCCTTGGGCTAACCACGGATGATCTCGCGAAAGTCCTGGGCGTGGCTGACGATCAGGTTAAAAACCTCTTCAAGTCGATGGATGTGGCTGACCGCGTTGAAGCATTGGATCTTGCTCTGCAAAAATTTGCGGGCACCGCGCAAGCCACCGCCGGCGATCTGGCGGGCACTTGGCAGAACGCAAAAACGCAATTTGAGTTCGCGGCCGAGGAATTGGGCAACGCCTTAGCACCAGCCATCATCACGGTGCTGAATGCCATCCAGCCGCTCATACCCCTGATCGGCCAGGCGGCCGGCCTCGTAAAACCGCTGGCGGACGCCGTGGTCGAGGCGGCGGGAGCTTTTTCGGTTCTCAAAACCACGGTTGCCGAGGTTCTCTCTCCGCTCAAGGAATTGACTGGAACGGGCGGACTGGGCATCAAGTGGACCGATTTCATCCCGCCGCTACAGCAGTTCGTCGCAGAATGGAAGGCGCTGGCCGAAGCCGCAACCCTGGCCGCAGCGGCGATCCGGGCCTACAAAAACAACACCGATATCGGCACCGAGCTGGACTACATCCGCGAGCACATGGCGGCAGTGAGCGCGGGTTTCTGGGATCAGAAGCAGAAAACCGATCAGACCGGAGAGAGTGTAGAGCAGTTTCGAACGCGCATAGCAGGCCTCGGAAACACGCTGACACAAACTACAAGCGCCACGGTTTCTACGATTGCACAGCTCAAAGAATTAGGCCTTATCGGAGAAACCAATCCCTTCAAGACCCTCGATGACAGCGCCCAGAAGGCTTTCGATCAGTTCCAGCGAGGTTTCGCGGGCCTGGATGAGCAATGGAACGAGGCTGCTGCGGGTATCAACGTTTCCAAGCTCTACGACGAGTTTATCCGGCTCCAGGCCGAGATGGTCCAGGCCGGCGCCCAGGGCTCGCTCGGCTTCGCGCAAGTCTCGGATGCGTTGAAGATCCTGAACGATTACGTCCTCCAGAACGGCGTGGGCCTCGAGAAGGTCACTGCGGACGTTGACAAGAACATCCAAAAGCAAATCGACGACTGGGATAAACTTGCGGGCAAAATCGGCGACGTGCCGCCTGCGATGGGCGGTGTCACCGATGCGATGGTCAAGCTTCAGGACCAGACCACCAAAAACCAGCAGCAGTACCAGGATCTGCTGACCGCTTATGTCCAACTCGTGAATTGGGGCACGCTTTCTGGCAGTCAGGTGGAAGAAGCCTACAAGCAACTAGAGACAGCCGCCAAAAATGCAGGCGTGAGCGTACAGGAGCTCACAACCGATATCCAAGGTACGGAAATCGAGCTGGGCAATCTGCCGGTCCTGACGCAGGCGCAGATTAGCGCCACGGATCAGATGCGCGAGCATTTCCTGACCGCCACTACCGCCGGCAAATCGATGGGCCAGGAAATTGGCCAGGCTATTGACCGCGACCTCGCCAAAGGCATCAGTGACGTGATCTTGCAAACCGGCAATCTTTCGCAGGCCTTCACCAAGCTCGGGCAGGACGTGCTCGACGTGATCCTGAACAAGCTCATCAAGCAGGGGATCGATGCGCTGATGTCGAAGCTCTCGGATTTGGGCGGGATGTGGACCAAGATCTTCGGGCCTAGCGGAGGCGGCGGAGGAGGCGGAGGCGGAGGCGGAGCAGGCCTGCCCCTTCCCGGCGGAGGCGGGGGTGGCGGAGTTTCGAGCGCGGTCGGTGGCGCGCTCTCCGGTGCGATGGGCATGGTGGGCGCCATCGGCGCGGTGGGCTCTTTCGTCACCGGCGTCATCGGCGACATCCAAAATGCGCATCAGACCGACATCCTGCGCTCGATCGAGCTCAACACCCGCGAAACCGCGATGTTCATCGGGGGTCTGGGCGGCGGCGGCGTGCAGGACTGGCTGCACATCATTGCCGTCAATACCACGCCTTTGTTGAATATCAACACCTGGATTCACGATGCCTGGGTCGGCCTCCTGAGCGACACCGACAACATCAATACCAACATTAAAAAATTGGCCACCATGCCTCTCACGGTGAATATCACCATCAACGGCGCGCAAAGCCCACAGCAGACCGCGCAGGCCGTGGCGAGTTATCTGAAAAACGTCTCGCCCGCATTCTCACCCTAATCATGGCTATAGGAGTTGTCATCGCAGGCGTGAACCGCGCCGGCTATCTCGACAACGTGGATAGCGGCAAGGGCGGCCAGACCAAATACACCGTGGCCAGCGGCCAGCGCGGCACGGCCAGCGTTTCCCTCCGCGTCCATGCCGGCGATACCTATGCGCCGCTGGTGGGCAATCCCATTGGCCTCTACGACCAGGCCGGCCAGCGCGTTTTTGGCGGGCTCATTACCGAAATCGTAAAGACCAACGAAGGCAATACGCAGGAAACGCTTTATGTTTGCACCTGCGCGAGCTTCGAGCGCCTGCTGGACAAACACCGCATTGAACCGCAGTCCTATTTCAATCAGACTGCGGGCGCAATCTTTACCGCTATCTTCAACTCATTGCCTGGGGAGACGATTATACTGGGCCAGGTCGATGCCGGGCCGGTAGTTCCGAGCGCAGTATATCGCCATGAGGTCGTGACCGATGTCTTCAACAATTTGGCGACGGACGCGAACTTCGTTTGGGGCGTGGATCCGGCGACGGAAAAGCTCTATTTCCGCGCACCCACGAGCGTCAATGCGCCTTTTGATTTAACCGGCGATCCGTTGACCGGCGCCGGTGTGCTCTGGGACACCCTTGAATGGGACACGGCGCAGCAGGATTTCCGCTCCCGGCAATACATCACCGTCAATATGCAGGCCATGCCGACGGATACGGACCTGATGACGGGCGACGGGACCACCACCAGCTTCACGCTTGGCAACCGGGTGGATACGGTCACCGCGGTAACCATTTTGGGCGGGCCGGCTTCCAATATGGGCACTGCCGGCAGCTTGGCCTTCAATGACGGCGACACCATCACGGTGGGAAGCGTCACTTACACGGTCAAGACTGCGATCGATAATCTCAGTCCGAACGAAGTGCTGATCGGGTCCGATTCGGCCGGGACCATGAGCAATCTGGCGGAGGCGATCAACGGCGGCCCGAACATGGGAACGGATTTTTCAAACGGTACCGTTCCCAATCCGCAATGTATCGCCACGTCGAACAACAACACTATTACGGTCACGGCGATCATCAGCGGCACCAGCGGCAACACGATTCCGACCACCACCACCTGCCAGCCCGACGAATTTAGCTGGCCCACGGATACGCTTTCAAACGGCAATGACGGGCCGACGCGCGCCGCAGTCAATGGCATGTTCAGCGGCTTGCCGGCGGCCAACGATACCGTCACGATCGATGGCATCGTTTATATCTTCGTCGCCACGCTCGACAACACCAGCTCCAACCAGGTACTCATCGGAGGTACCGCGGATGCCTGCGCCAATAATCTAGTCGAAGCCATCGCGGGAGCGCCGCACGTAGCCGCGGGAAACGATTTCTCGCTGCCCACACTGCCTCATCCGACTTGCGTGGCTTCCTATTCCGGCGCCGGCGGTTTAACGGTCTTCGCCAAGGCGCCAGGCGCGGATGGCAACAACATCGCGATTTCCGCAGCTTCCACCGCCTTCAGTTGGGACAACGGCAATCTTACCGGCGGTATCCCCGGCCCAAGCCAAACCGCTACGCTCCAGAGCGGGGGCTCGGGCACTGGAACCTGGATTTGGACCGAAGGCAGCGATACGATCAGCTGCACGCCGGCGCTGCCGAACAACGTGATCGCGGCCGTCACTTACTACCGCCTGGGCGTGGATATCATCGGCGTCGAGAATACCTCGCTCGCGCAGGCGAGAGCGGCCGTTGAAGGCGGGAGCGGCATTTATCAGGCGCTGATCGAAGAGGCATATAGCATTGATCCCGTGGCGAACGATCCCGCAGCCGCCATCGCCCGGGCCAATTCTCTGCTCGCGAGTTACGGCCTGCTGACGCAGACACTCACGTTTTACACCGATTCGGCCGGCTGGCAGCCCGGCCAGGCGCTCAAGGTGAATCTGGCACCGCCCTTCGATTCGACGCTCAACGGCACCTGGCTGACGTCGCAGATCGATGGCTCCTGGATTCCGGGTATGCCGGGCTGGCGCTGTCAGGTGCAGGCGATTGCCATGAGCCTCAATGGGCGCGCCGCTTCGCCGGACATGCGCGCCAATTCGCCGACGATCATTCCGCGCAAGGCGACCTGGCAAATGCTCTGGCAGCGCTTGGCTACCATCAATCCGCGCCGCCAGAAGCCCGGCGGAGGGCTTGCGGTCGTCGCCGGAACCTCGGCCGGAGGAGGCGGCGGCGGGGGCGGCGGAAATATCCCCGGAGCGCCGCCCGTGTCCATCGTTTCCGAGAAGACCTTGATGCGGCAGGACGGCAAGTGGGAGGTCGATGTTACCTATAGGCGCAATGCCTCGGCTAATTCCACCAACTATCTCGGCGCGGCGGTCTATCTCGAAGATCCCGATGTATCGAGCGAATCGACCATTCCACTCGATGGGACCAGTGCGCTCGACGGCACGTCGAACCTGGGTGGCGATTGGGTGCCGATACATGTTACCGATTCGACCGACGACTCCTCGCCCGTTGCGGTCCTGGTCGACGCGAAGAACATTCAGCGCAATATCCGCATTTACTTCGCGGCTTACGGTCCCAACACCGCGCCGAATCTGGTGCGCGCCAATGCTCCCGGCGCCACGCCGAGCATTCAAGTATCTATCCCCGTCGAGCCGGGCGCTTATCAAAGCGGAGTTGAGTTTACTTGGCTCGTGAGCCAGTGCACGGTTGACGTGACCGATTACTTTGATCAGGTATCCCCGGACACCGGAGGAGCGCCGCCGCCATGCTACACGCTGCTCGAGAGCTATCTGCCGCCCGATCCCACCATCCCGCTGCCTGCGGGCCTGAGCGATTTCGCGGGCGTGCAAATCACCTACGAATATCTGAACCCCGATGGTACTGTCGCCTCACGAGTGGATGGGCCTTTCATCCCCAATGCGCCCTCGGGCGATATCGACGCCGTAACAGGCCGCGCGTTTGCCGAGTATCTGACCGGCGGCTATGCAGTCGGCGGCGGCGGTACCTTCAACGTCTATTTCCGCTCCCAGGATGTCAACGGGAAAACCAATACCATCGTCACCGGCGTGACGCCGATGGTGCAGGTCGAGGTCATCTACCCGCCGCCGAGCCAGATTTCAACACCAGACATCGCCAACTTCGTATTGGCCAATCCGCGGCACACGGTTTTAGGCGACGGCACGGATCTCGCGCAAATCGATGCGAGCTGGACCCCGCCGGATTCGGCGCGTTTCGCGGGCGTGCGCTTCTATGTCTTCAAAATCGGCAGTTCCTTCCTGAATCCGCCCATGCAGATCGGGCCGCAGCAAAGCGATAGCGTCTCGGCCTGTACGCTCTCGGTCAATAACTGGCCGAACGTGCCGCAGGCCTGGACCGTCGCCGCGATCGCGGTCGGCTACAACGGGCAGTTGAATGACGATCCGCATGGCCCCACGCATTCACCAACGCAGGTGTGGAACATCGGGCCGGCCACGACGAATAATCAAGGCGGCGATGCGCCCAACATCACGCTCGGCACTTGCGCGGTAACGCCCATCAACTCGACCTCAGCCGACGGCTCGCAGATGATCGCCTTCAAACTGGCGAACTGGGTCAATCCCGACCTCACCAATCCGGCCAACAACAATTGGGGAGGGATCAAGATTGCGCTGCAATTCAACAGTGATCCCGACGCGACGCATCTGATCTGGTACGACGTGCCGGACAAGAACGCGACCTCTTTCACCACGCCGCCGATGCCCATCATCGGCAATTTCCAGGGCCCGCAAACGGCGCTCACGTTCTACTTCGTGAGCAAGAACCAGCAGGGGCAGCTCAACGCCTGGAACCCGGCCATCACGCCCAATTTGAATTACTACTGGACGCCGACGTTCACGCCGGCGCCGGATGTGACCAGCTTCACGGTAGACGGCGCCGCATCCTCGACAGCAACGGATATCTGGCAACTCGACGGCTCATTTGTTGCGCAATCAACGTTCGCATGGAATATACCAACCAGCGCGCGCTATGCGGGCGTAGTGCTCTACAAAGTCGCCGTGGGCGGCATAGCCGCCAATCCTCCGGTGCGGTTGACCTCGCAGCAATCGAATGTCGATACCCACTTTCTGCTGCAAATTCCCACCATCCCTAATCCGGCGCAAACCTGGACCGTAGCCGCGATCAGCGTAGACGTGAACGGCGTTCTTTCGGATGACCCAAGCAAATACGGCGCGGGGCTGCATTCGCCCACGGTGACGTGGACCCTTGGACCTCCCGGGCCAGGCGGCGCAGGTACGGATTACGCCCCATTGGTCACGCTCGGCACAACCTCGGTGACGCCGACTACGAGCGTTTCGGGAGATGGCGTGGGAATGGTTTCTTTCGCCGTCGGCTCGTGGACAAACCCGACCAGCAACAATTTCGGACAGGCCGAGGTTGCCATGGTCATCAACGGCCAAGTCAACAACGCCGTGTATTGGAAAGTGCCCAAGGGCGCGACGAGCTTCACCACACCCGCCATGCCCTCGTTCGGCAACATCGGCGCGAACGTGCCAGTCGCGTTCTACATCTTGAGCGACAACCCGCAAGGGCAGCGCAACCAGCTTATCCCCGGCACCACGCCGGTCATCAACTACACCTATGTGCCGAGCGCGGGCGCCGTGATCCCAGCGCGGTCGGGATGGTTTAGCTCGGAGTTTAGTTGGCCGACGAGCGGCTCGTTTCAAGCGCAGCAATTCGCCGCGCAGAAAATCTATGTCGGCGATCAGTTGATCGTGGGCGGCGCTCCCACGAGCTTCGCGGGGCAGACCGGCGGCCTGAACGGGCAAATCGCCGTCAAGAAAGCGGGTGGAGCGCTCGTGGCATGGATGGGCGTGTCAACGCCGCAGACCGGCGAAGCGGGGCAAGGCGGCGTCTCAGGGATTTACGGCGCATGGTTCGCGCAGCTTTATGTGGGCGCGGATTCACCGCTGCATGCGCCGGTTTGGATCAACAACGCCGGAATCGTGATGATAGGCGGCATCGATTCTTATACGACCGATCCCTCGACCGGGCAACCGGCGAATCACGCCGGGAGTACGTACCCCTACATCTCGATTCGCGATGCGACGGGCCTTGAAAAAGGGCGCATCGGCGCGAAGCTCAACGTCGCGAGCGGACAACCAGGCGATAACCTCGGCGGCTCGCCGCCGGGGATCACCGAGGGCGCATGGTTCACGCAGTTCGCGGCGGGCGGCTCGAACATCTCCAATTGGTGTTTTTCAATCACGCCGGATGGATCAAACCCGCTCGGAAGTCAGGTACAGATTCGCAACGTCTATCTGTTCAACATCGACTACCCGGCGGTTTCAAGCACAGTTTCCAATCAGCACTACAGCGTCACATTCGGCAATTCGGTCTGGACGACGGCGGGTATGGCAAGCGCGTCATGGCAGTTCCCCGGCTTTGTGATTCGCGAGGTCGATAACGCCTCGAATCTATTCGGCGCGACCTTCATCAGCCGGGGCTTGGTGCTGCGCGGCACCCAATCTCAAAGCTACCCGGTGCTCGTCTCGCTTGTCACCTTCAACGGGCAAAGCTCTGGCAGCGATACGCCCGGCGTATTTTGGGGCGAGCTTGCGATGTACAGCTCCAACTCGCCTTACAACCGCACGGTCTATATCAACTCGGGCAGCGCATCGAGCGGAAACGGCGCGATCACCACGGCGGACGTGAATGGCAACGCGCTCTTCATCGCGGATCAAAACGGGAGCATTTCAGGCAAATCGTTTTGGGTGCTCGGCTATGGCGAAGTGATCGGCGCCGATGGAAGTTGGATGGGTAAGGCGATGCCACTGCCGACGAGTCCCACGTTTACCTTTGTCACATCCACGCAAGGATTCAACGTGGGTGCAAACGGAAGCTATCAATTGAACGGCACGCAGGTGATCGATTTTCAGCGCAATACCAATTTCAACATTTGTACTGCCGCGAGCTATAGCGTCGGTTCTTCACCGGGTCAAAGCGGAGTGTTTCACATCAACGATCAGAACAACGTGCAGCGAACCGTCACTTTCACCAACGGAATTATTACTCAAATCGTTTAAGGGAGAAAAGGCATGGAAAAAGTATTCCAATTGGAGCAGCGAGAGATCATGCAGGCGCAGCAGTTAGATCAGGAGCGTACACAAGCTCTCGCTATGTACGGCGCTTTGTCGATGGATATCGAGCGGGCGCGAAAGATGGTCGAGAACGTCGTCGAGAAGCAAAATGCCTTCGTGCGGGCCGCGCTCATGGCTCGCGCTGTGGACCGCTACGAGAATGCGCGTCTCCAAGGCACCGCGCTCATCTATAACGCGCCGGAAGAGTCGAAGATGGAGCTCGCGCCCGAGCCGCCGCCCATGAAGGTCAATGGCGCATTGCAGCCGGATCTTAAAGCGGCGTAAAAGTCTTTATCGACAGAGGAGGGGATCATGTTGCCGCCGCACGTCACGCATTTTGGAGTCACGCCCACGAGTACGGGATGGCTCTCGCGCAATAACTTCGCGCCGACCGACAAGCTGCAAGCGACAGACATGAACAATCTCGCGAACGATTTGCGGGTGTGGGGCGGCCCTGTGAGTGGCGGCGGCTACACGCTCTCAAACGTCGTGCTTGACCTCACAGCGGCGGGCGGCTTGGCCTCGCCGGTACACATCGCGCCGACTCCGGGTAACACATCGGCGGAAATTCACCTGATGAATTCGGCCACGCCCGCGCTCAATCGGTGGGTGGTTCAGCAAGACGGCAGCGCGGAAACCGGCTCGAACGCCGGATCGAATTTCCTCGTCTCGCGCTACAACGACGCGGGTACTTTGATCGATTCGCCGCTCTCGATTAACCGCGCGACGGGCGTGGTGAGCATTACAGGGCTTGTGCCGACCACGCGGCAAGTGCTGGCTGGCTCAGGCTTAACAGGCGGCGGCGCGCTCTCGGCGGACGTGACACTCTCGCTCGCGCTTACTTCGGCGCTCATAACGGCGGCGGGCGGCGTGGTCACGAGCGGCTCCTATGCGAATCCGGCGTGGATTACTTCGCTCGCGTGGTCTAAGATTACGGGCGCTCCGGCGACGGGCGTTTCGAGCGTTTTCACGCGCGCGGGCGCGGTGGTCGCGGCGGCGGGCGACTATACGGCGGCGCAGGTCACGAATGCCGTGGATGCGACACAAACCTACGCGAATCCCGCGTGGATAAGCTCACTCGCCGCATCGAAGCTGACCGGCGCGCCGCCGGCGGCGGTTATCGCGGCAACGCAGACGCCTTGGCTACAGAACATCGCGGCGGCGGGCTTCGGCGTGAGCAATGCGGCATCCTTCGCCCTCGCAAAAACCTACGCCGAAACGCCATCAATTCTCTTTCAATCCAACGGAAACGGCATCTTACAGCTTCAATCGCACTATAGTTCAACGCAAGAATACCCGGTGCAGATAGGTGTGCCGGACGGCAGCGGCGCAATCGCGTTCTTTACCAGCGCCATCGTGACGCCGCCGACCGCTCCAGCGTTCACCGAGCGTATGCGCGTTCACAATGCCGGGCACGTGGGCATCGGCAATGATGGAACCCCAATTCGTTCTGTGGGGCTGAGTGCGATCCACTTGACAGTGGGGTCGGTAAGCCTGCCCGGTGAAATCTGCGTTGCCGGAAATCAGACGGGTGTTAGCAGCTACGTTTGCGCCTACGATTTCGGCAATTGGGCGATAGGCGGAAGCAACAACCGCCTTGGGGCCATTAGCGCATACACGGAGAGCGCGGCAAATGCGGGAAGGCTCGTCGTCACGCTGTGGAACGCAGGCGCAGCGGTGACGCCGCTCATTTGTTCCACTCTCGCTACCTGCGGCGTTATTATTCAGGCGGCATCGAGCGCGGGACTTGATTCACTCGGTGGGACAACCGGACAGTTCTACGCTTACTCAACCTCGAACACGTCGCTCGTGTTCCGTATGCGCGGAGCCGACGGCGTATGGCGACAAGCGACTTTAACTTTGGCTTAATTCAAAGGAGAACCCATGACACCCACACCCAACCCCGGCTTGCCCAAGAGCAACTATCCGGGGCCGCTCGATTATGATTCGTCCGCCCAACTCATGAACGATTTCGCGTTCCGGGGCCGCATCAAGGTCGCCTGCTTGCACTTTGCGACCTACGTCGCCGGGGAATCCCCGAGCACGCCCGCGCATAACACTCGTTTCCGGTGGGCGCAGGAGTGTATCCAAGCGCCCGATGTGAAGGCGCAGGCCGTTCAGCCCGCCGTGGTGATGGACCCGGGCGTCCAGGCGGCGGGTGACACGATCAGTGACGCCGCGCT
>Ga0126381_100000535_pt1 | contig 41606 bp, 39 predicted proteins | sample PanSoiMetPlot_28_FD_96465 | JGI IMG/M metagenome (GOLD analysis project Ga0126381, IMG submission 96465) | Tropical forest soil microbial communities from Panama - MetaG Plot_28 | ecosystem: Environmental > Terrestrial > Soil > Tropical forest > Bulk soil | place: Panama | collected 2016-02-17 | reverse complement strand
TTCTCGGCCTGCTGTTCGCGACGCCTCTGGTTGCTGCCGGGTTCGTCCTGGTTCGGATGATTTACGTCGAGGACATCCTCGGTGACCGCGAAAGCGGCGCTCGCCGCATAGGACAAAGGCACCTGACGCCCTTCCTATCCAGGGACCGAACGCGCGCCTGCGCCTTCGGTTCGCCGATCAGGCGCCGAGGCGAACCTCCGCTTCCTGCTCGTCGTCGGGGACCAATTGGGTATGGTAATATTCCGCGAAAACGCCGTCCCGGCGCAGCAGTTCAGATAATGTACCCTCTTCGACGATGATGCCGTCGCGAAGCACAATGATGCGGTCGCAACGCCGCACAGTCGACAGCCGGTGGGCGATGATAAACGTCGTCCGCGCTGCCACGAGCCGCTCGATCCCGGCCATGACCAGCGCTTCCGTAGCAACGTCGAGCGCCGAGGTCGGCTCGTCCAAAATCAAGATCGGAGCGTCCCGCAGAAGTGCCCGAGCAATCGTGACGCGCTGCTTTTCTCCTTCGGAAAACATCATCCCGGATTCGCCGATCACCGTGTCGTACCCGTCCGGAAGCGAGGCAACGAAATCGTGAATCCGAGCCAGCCGGGCCGCTCTTTCGATCTCCGCATCGGTCGCTCCGGGCCGTCCATAGGCAATGTTGTCGCGCACCGAGAGCGGAAAGATCAAAGGCGGCTGCAGGACCATCGAGATCTGGCTGCGCAGCGATTTGAGCCTGTACTCTCGGAGGTCGATGCCGTCGATTTCCACCACTCCGGCAGACGGATCGAAGAACCGCGGGAGCAGCCCGAGAAGCGTGGACTTGCCGGCGCCGGTCGGGCCGACCACGGCGATTTTAGCGCCGGCCGCGATGTGCAGCTCGACCCCGTTCAGCACCGGCGTCTCCGGCCGATATCGAAATGATACATTGCGCCAGGCGATGTCGCCGCGGGCGCCTTCCGGCGGGAAGCTGCGGGTCCCGTCCTTGAGATCGGCCTCGGTGTCGAGTATGTCGAAAACCCGACGCGCCCCGACTCGAGCGCCGGCGATCAGCCCCCAGCTCTGGGTGATCTGGTTGATCGGCGCGTAGAGCTGGGCGAGGTAGGAGACGAAAACGATCAGCTGGCCGACCGACAGCCTTCCCGAAATCACCGCGCGGGCGCCGGCATAGACAACCAGCGCCGTGCCGCCGGCGATGACCAGGTTCACCGCCCCTGAATAGAGCGTCTGCCAACTGTAGAGCCGCAATGTCGCCCGCAAGCTTTCCCGGCTCGCCCCCATGAACCGCCGATGCTCCTCGTCCTCCTTGGTGAAGGCCTGGACCAGCTTGATCGACGACATCGCCCATTGCACGACGGAATAGACGCGACTCTCGGTGTCGCGCACCTCGGTTGCGATGTCGACGATCTTGCGATTGAACCCCAAGATCAGAGCAAAAAGGAGCGGGACGACAGTCAGCGACACCAAGGTCAGCATCGCGTCGAGCGGCAGCAGGATGACCAACATGCCGACGAGGAGCACGGCGGCTGACATGATCGGCAATGCGCCGTTCATGATCATTGTCTGAACGGCAAAGCTGTCGGCAGTGATCCGGTACAGCAGATCACCGACCCGCTGCCGGCTGTGAAAAGCGAGCGACAGCCGCTGCAAATGAGCATAAAGGGCGCCGCGCAGATCGTTGACCATCCGCTGCCCGACGCCGATTGTCGTGTAGTTATGGAGCAAGGTCAGCACCCCGGCGCCGAGGTGCACGACGACAATGCCGAGACACGCAAGGAGCAGCAGTATGCTTGGCGGCGCCGACTCAACTGCGGCAATCGGGAAGGGCTTGCCGCCGAGCACATTGTCGATCACGACCTGTAGCGGCCACGGTTTTAAGAGCTCGAAACCGGCGATCAGGAAGACCTGCAACAGCGCCCAGGCGACCCGCCATCCATAGGGGCGCAGATAAGGCTGAAGTCTCGCCAGCAAGATCAGACCGTGCGAGGAGCGTGGATCGGCAACGGAGATCTTGCCAGCGGCTCCACCGGAATGAGAGGCACTTGCCTGGCGACGGCCTCGATTATTCGATGCATCAAGCGTCCAAACCGGACAAGTTGGCAGACCATTACCGTCGAACTGATCAGTCCAGCGGCGCCGATCGCCGCCGCCGTCAGCGGCCAGTCGAGGATCAGCGCAAAGGCTGTTAATGCGGCGCAGCTGCGCAGCAGAACCGAGGCGAAGGAGGAAAAGCGTATCGCGCAACGAACCCGCAACAGCCGTTTAGAGCCGCCGTGGTTCTCGGTGCAGACGAGGACGAGGGCCCGGCTACAGAGGCCGCGCGCGATCTTGAGGTCCCAATTGCTCCAACCGGTATCCGGCACGACGAAGTACTTCTGGGGCACGAGAAACTCTGTCAGTCCGCCGATCAGCGTCTCCTTCTCGGTACCGGCCTCGCTCCAATAGGAGAGATGGAATGCGCGGATTGCCCAGCGGATGCGGGCGCGCTGCTCCGTCGCGACCGGGCCTATATGGTCCTGTATCCGCAACTCCTTGAGCCGCCATTTGATGCGTTCCCAGCCGCGCAACAGAGGGCCGAGGTAAATCAGTAGGGCAACGAGGGCGCGGGCCTTCAGACCGGTAAACCGTTTGTCGATCGGCGCCTTGCAGGCGCCGTTCACGCACATGACCCAGGTGACGAGGAGAGGAACGGTCAACAGCCACCACCACCCGCCGCCGATGATCCCGGCCAGGGCGAGCGGCAGTGACGCAGCGCTCCATTCGAAGCTCAGCGGCAGAAATGCAGTCAGCGACGACGGAGGTTCGTACAGCGTCTGAAACAGACCGCGTCCGAACACGCCGGAATAGATGACAGGACGGCGGGACACCAGCAGCGAGGTGGAGAGGTCGCCGTAGATCCGGCCAAGCCACTTGGCTTGTCCGAACAAATTGAAGCGGAACGGATGCTTCGAATAGACGAGCGCCTCAGCTTTGCCGTAGCCGCGCTGCTGGGCGCAATACGCGGCAACCGTATTGCGACGAAAATGCCAAACGACGGCAGCGGGGCTGAACCCGATCGTGTAGCCCGCGTCCTGGAAACGCCAGCAGATGTCGACATCGTCGCCGGCGGCGCGATAGACCGGATCAAACCCGCCAAGTTGTTGCAGCACGTCTCGCCGGAACGCCATGTTGCAACCGGCGATATGCTCGGCGACTTCGTCGCTGATCAGCACGTGGGTGGGACCGCCAGGCGCGACGGCAACGGCGGCCGGTACCAGATCGTTCTCAGGCGGTGGGAAATTCGGCCCGCCGCAGGCTGCGAGATCACCCGCCTCCATCTTGGCCACGAGGTAAGTCAGCCAGTCGGGATCGGCCACACAATCGCTGTCGGTGTACGCCACGATCTCGCCCGTTGCCGCCTCGGCCCCGACATTGCGGGCGGCGCTCAATCCTTTATTGGGCTGACTGATGATGCGGCAATATTCGTAACTCTCGGAAATCTCGAGCGTGCGGTCGTGCGAACCGTCACTGACAACGATGACTTCGTAGTCCGGGTAGTTAAGCACCGCCAAAGAAGCCAAGCACTGGTCGATCGTCCGTTCCGCATTGTAGGCGCAGACAACGACCGAGACCCGCGGATAGCGCCGCAAGGGGGGCGGTAGCGTGCCGGTATATTGGTTCGCTATCTCGTCGAAGGACGGCTTCGGCTGGCGGTGCTGGTCGACCAAGCCGAAGGCCCAATTCTCGATCAAATGACCACCCGTGAACCATTCGTCGGTCCAGGCGAAAACGAAAGTGCCGGCGACACCGGCCTCGAAGGCGGTATGCACCTGCCAGGATAGGACTTGCCGCTGCCCCTCCTCTCCCTCGCCGAACGAATCCACACCGAACTCGGTCAGGACCAGCGGCTGGTCGAGGGCAACATTGTGCAGTCTGGCGATATATCGGCGGAATGCTGGCTGGTTGTGCAGGTAGACGTTGAAGCAGACGAAATCGGTGAAATCGACGGTCAAATACTCGGTCGACGGATAATTAGCATAACTGACCAGCGCCTCCGGATGCTCGGCTTTAGCGCAGTCAACCAGGGTTCTGAGAAATGTGCGCACCGCTTCAGCGCCGTGCCAGCGCACCATATCGGGCGGGATCTCGTTGCCGATCAGATAGGCGAAAATCGCCGGGTGACGGCTGCAAGCCCGGACACCGGCAGCGACTGCTTCCCGGATCTGCCGCTGAATTGTCGGGCTGTCGAGAAAGGCGACGTGCTGCGACCACGGAAGTCCAACCAGGACCTTCAATCCTGCCTGATGGGCCGCATCGAGCAGCCACAGCGGCGGCGCCGTGAAGACCCGGACCGTGTTGATGCCCGCCTCCGCCATCAACGCGAAATCCGCATCGACCACCTCATATTCGGGAAATTGCGATCCGTGAGCAGCCTGTGGAAACGGGCCGTAGGTGACGCCTCTAACGAAGTGCTTCTTGTCGCCGACAAAGAAAAACTTGCCCTGGACCCGGACGGGGTCGGAAGGGCCCGGCTTTGCCGAAAGAGCCAGGAGAGGCGGCGCCACAACCCGTTCGGTATCGAGGATCGTCATAATGGGAATTCCAGGGTGCTCGCAGCAACAGCCGACCGGGCGGCGCTCGCATAACGGGTGAGAGTTAACTTCATTCCGCGCGTCGAGATCGCGCGGAAGGGCCCTCATGCCAAGCCAGCGCGGTACGGACGATTGTGCCGAGATCCGAGAGGCAGGCGCGCCAGCCGAGCACCTCGGAAGCGAGACCGGGTTCGGCGATCAACGCAGGCGGGTCGCCCGGCCGCCTCGCTGTCTCGCGGTAGCGGATGGATTTGCCGGTAATCGCCTCGGCCGCTCGGATGACCTCGCGCACCGAATGGCCGCGACCGGTGCCCAAGTTGAGGGCGACGCTGCGGCCCTCGGCGCCGAGATGTTCGAGCGCGCTCAGATGTGCGTCGGCCAGGTCCTGGACATGAATGTAGTCGCGGATCGCCGTGCCATCCGGCGTCGGGTAATCGGTTCCATAAATGTCGATTTGCGGTCGCTCTCCGAGCGCTGCCTGCAGAACGAGCGGCACGAGGTGCGTCTCGGGCTCGTGCCGTTCGCCAATCTCGCCCTCGGGGTCGGCACCGGCGGCATTGAAGTAACGCAAAGATGCCCACCGCAGGCCGTAAGCCTCACCGTACCAGTGCAGTGCGCGCTCGATCGCCAACTTTGTCTCGCCGTACGGGTTTACCGGTAATTGGGGCATGGTCTCGCAGATGGGCACCCCGGCGGGAGTGCCGTAAGTCGCGCAGGTCGATGAAAAGACGATTTTGTCCACCCCGGCTTCGCGCATGGCATCGAGCAATGACAGGGACCCGCCGAGATTATTGGCGTAGTACATTGCCGGATCGGTGACAGACTCGCCGACATAGGCGTAGGCCGCAAAATGCATAACAGCCGAGACGCGATGCTGGTGGAAGGCCTCCGATAGCTTGGCGCGTTCAGTCAGGTCTCCCTCGACGAGCGGCCCCCAGCGCACCGCCGCACGGTGACCGCGCGAAAGATTGTCAAAGACCACCGGCCGGTATCCGGCCCGCGCCAACGCCTTGCAGGCGTGGCTGCCGATATATCCGGCTCCGCCCGTGACCAGAACCGCCTCTGACATGCTTGCAGCTGTTTCGCGACCTGTTGATGAATCCACAACGTAGCACGCGCCGCCTTTCTTCCTGGGCCGGGATTCGCGTCGCTTGACGCGGACCGGTCTTTGAGATCTCTCGAGGATCAGTCGGCGCCTGCGTTGCTCCGCTGCGACTGTTTTGTTCCGATGAAGAGCTCGACGCTTTCGGTATCGGGGATCGCCCCACTCGGTGTAACCCGGCTCTGGTAGGGAATATTGAACTTTGCAAATCCGTCCAACAGTATCTTGTCGGTATCGGAGCTGTCGTCCCCATTGACGTAGACGTTTATCCTCGGCGACCGGACATCGCCGAATATCTTGGTTATCTGAGGACCCTGCGCCTCCCAATCGGCCGCCTTGAAAATATTCACCAGCTGGTTGGCGTAGTAATAGGCCTCGAGGTCGTCGGGGATGCAGGAAACGATCACCCGCCGGCTGCCAAACTTCTTCAGATACAAGGCCAGATCATCGGCAGATTTTTGCGGGATCGAACGGGCTTGTCGTCCCGCTTCGAGCTCTTTGACATGATCCTCCAGGACCTTTAATCGAAAAGTCAGGCTGGAGGCGCTCGACCCGTCGAGCGCTGTGGGTAAGCCCGACGGCGCGGTGCTGGTCCCCGCCAACGCGAAGATTTCCCCCCCTTCCCGCCGCGTAAGCCAGATCGTAGAGGCGATCGCGAGACACCCGCAGACGAAAATGCCGGCCATCCACAATCGTCGGCCGTTCGGAGTCGCCGCGGGGGGCGATCCTGCCGCGGTCAGCGCCAGCGCGGTCAGGACGATCACTAAGAGCGTTGGCAGCCAAAGGCGCATCCCGCATCATTCTGCCGGAACGGCGTCCTGAGCAGCTTCGCTACGACGCCCACCGGCGCCGATCGACAGCGCCATTGCCGCTGCCGCGAAGCACAATAGGCCAGCGAACAGGAACGCCTCGAGATAAGTGCCGAAAGAGATCCGCAGCACCCCTGCCAGATAGGCAGCCGCCGCACCCCCGACCTGATGGATCACGGTGATCCACGCAACCATGATGCCGGTCCTCTCGGTCCCGACGACCCGGCTCAACAGCCGAACGGTCGGCGGCACCCCAGCAATCCAGTCGAGCCCATAAAACACCGAAAACAGAGAAAGCCCGTAGAACGACATGTCGAAGGCGAACGGCAGATACAGCAAGGAGAGGCCACGCAAGCCATAATACCAAGCAAGGAGCAGCCGATTGTCCACCCGGTCGCTGAGCCAGCCGGAAAGCGTTCCGCCCAGAAAACTGAAGACGCCGGTCGCCGCAATAAGGCCGGCTCCGGTGACCTCGGCCAAGCCGTGGTCGACGCAGGCCGGGATTAAATGCGTGCCGATCAGACCGTTGGTCGAGGCGCCGCACACAAAATAGCTTCCAGCGATCAACCAGAAATCACGCGTGCGGGCTCCCTCGCCAAACGCGCGGAAGGCGAGCGTGAGCGGATTGCCCTCGACCCGCGGCGTGGGCCGGAAGCCGCGAACGTCGCCATAAGGCGTAATGCCGATATCTTCGGGACGATCGCGCATCAACAGTGCGATCGGCGGGACAAACACAGCGACGGAAGCTGCGAGCAGCAACGACATGACCCGCCAGCCCGCACTCGTTGCCAGGCTCGCCATGGTCGGAAGAAAGATCAACTGGCCCGCCGCATTGGCGGCGGTCAGAACGCCGACGACGAGCCCCTGCCGCACTCGGAACCAGCGTGCCGCAATGAACGCTGCCAAAAAATTCCCGATGACCCCGCAACTCGCGCCGACGACAACGCCCCAAAGCAGAACGAGCTGCCACGATTGCCGCATCGCCGGCGTCAGCGCGACGGCGGCCGCGGTCGCCGCGAGGGCCGCGGCCATCGTGCGCCTGACGCCAAAACCGGTCGATCAGCGCCGCGGCGAAAGGGCCGATCAGGCCGTAGAGCAACAGGTTGACCCCGACGGCCAAAGAGATCGTCGAGCGCGGCCAGTGAAATTCATTTTCGAAAGGCACGATGAGGACACCCGGCGCGGCACGCACGCCGGCAGTCAGCAGCAGCACGACAAAGGTGACCGCCGCGATTACCCAGGCGTAATGCAGCTTGGTCGGCAGACGCATCGACGTTTCTCAAACGGCTCGGGTGGCCCGGTTAGGGCTCGACAGACTGGCAGGGCCGCCCAAAAAGGCAACAGCCTTGGATCACGCGCGGCGGCACCGATCTCTGGGGGGTTGGGTTCGTGAGGTACAGTATGCGAGGGATCAGCGAGGCGCGAGCCATTTTGCAGCCGCCAACTCGCGCCCCGGCCGATGCAGCCTCGGGCCGCGGCATAGCGAGGGCGCTGGGCGAGAATGCTCTTTTGGCGTTCCCGCCGGAGGCCTTCGAGGAAGAGGTCGTGATCCGCAGCTTTTTTGGCCGGCGGCAAATCATTCTCAACCGGCCGGTCAGCATCCATCACATCCTCGTCGACAATCCGGCGAATTACCGCCGTACCGGAGCGACGATCCGCATGTTGCGCCCATTGCTCGGCAAGGGCGTGTTGCTCAGCGAAGGCGAGGATTGGCGGCAGCAGCGGCGGACCCTGGCGCCAGCATTCGGCCCGCGGATGATCCCGGTACTGGCGCCACACATTGCGCAAGCGACCGGCACGCTCGTCGGCGGGCTCGCCGATTGTGGCGACCACCCGGTCGATCTTCTTGCCGAGATGCAATTTCTCGCCCTCGAGATCGCCGGCCGCGCGATGTTTTCGATCGCGATGGATCGGCACGGGGCGGAGTTACGTGAACTCGTCACGAGCTATGCCCAACATCTCGGCCGGCCGAGCCTCCTCGATTTTCTGCTACCCTTGCCGATCCCCAGCCCGCGTGATTTTGGGCGCTGGCGATTTCGCCGGCGCTGGATCGCTCTGATCGAGCGGCTGATTGCCGAACGGCGCGGCAAGTCAGCCGAAGGCGCTTCGGGCGATCTGTTCGACCTGTTGTCGACGGATGAACGGGATCCGGACCGGCTGGCCGACCAGGTTGCGACGTTGATTACCGCCGGGCACGAAACGACAGGCGTCGCCTTGTTCTGGGCGCTTTACCTCGTGGCGGCGGCGACCGAGGTCGAGGAGCGCATCGCCGCGGAAGCCGCTCTGCTCGACCTCGGCCCGGTCGGGATTTGCGCGGCGCTGCCGAGGCTGATCTACACGCGGGCGGTCATCCAGGAGGCTCTGCGGCTCTACCCGCCGGCCTTCACGCTAGTGCGCCAGGCGCGCCGAGCCGACATCGCCGGCGGCATTGCGATCCCGGCGAGCGCGGTCGTGATGATCTCCCCTTGGGTCCTGCACCGGCACCGGCGGCTGTGGGACCGGCCGGAGAGGTTCGACCCGGCACGGTTTCTGCCCGGCGCGCCGCCTCCCGAGCGCTGCGCGTACCTGCCCTTCGGGATGGGCCCGCGCGTCTGCATCGGTGCCCAGTTCGCGCTGACCGAGGCGACCTTGGTCCTGGCGGCAATGATCGGGGCATTCCGTATCGAGCGCGCCGATGCAGAACCGGTGATGCCGATCGCAATCGTCACCACCCAGCCGGATCACCCTCCCCTATTCCGCCTCGCGCCGCGGCGGTAAAAATCGCACTTGGCCGGAAACATGAGAGACACGGCGTGATGTCGGCCGCCTCGGATACCGGGAGCAAATCCCAAGATGCTCTGGGGCTCCTCGGCTCGCGGCGCTTTGGTCCGTTGTTTGCGACGCAGTTCTTGTCGGCGTTCAACGACAATGCCGTGCGCAACGCGCTGGTGCTGATGATCGCCTATCGAGCCGATGCGGCGGGACAATTCTCGGCGCAGATCATGATCCCGCTCGCAGCCGGGCTGTTCATGCTACCGTTCTTCCTGTGCTCGGCGACCGCTGGCCAGATCGCCGATGCGTCCGACAAAGCGTGGTTGATCCGGCTCATCAAATTGTTCGAGATTCCAGTGATGCTGGCGGCTGCGGGCGGGGTCCTCGCCGGCAACGCGACCGTGCTCCTTGCGCTGCTCTTCGCAATGGGCATCGCGGCTGCGTTCTTCGGCCCGCTCAAATATGCGATCCTGCCGGATCTCCTCGCCCCGGAAGAGTTGCTGCTCGGCAATGCGCTGGTCGAAGCGGGGACCTTCATCGCGATCCTTCTCGGCACGATCGCCGGTATGCTGATTGCCACCAGGCATGGCTCAGCTGCCGTTGCCGCGCTGATCGTCGTCATAGCGCTCGCGGCGTGGGTGACGAGCTGGAAGATACCGCACACGGCACCAGCCGCGCGTCCCGGCGAGCGGTGGTGGAACCTGTTCGCCGCGACGGCTCGGGTCATCCGGCAGGCCGCGCGGGAACCAGGACCATTCCGTGCGATGCTAGGCATCTCGTGGTTCTGGCTGGCCGGCGCGACTTACCTGTCGCAGTTCCCCGCCTACGTCCGCTTCATCCTGGGAGGGCAGGAGGCGGTCGTGACCTTGTTCCTGACATTGTTTTCGGTCGGCATCGCGTTCGGCTCGCTGTTGTGCAGTCGCCTGCTCGCCGGCAGGGTCAGCGCGAGCTGCGTCCCTTGGGGGGCCCTCGGGATCGGGTTGTTCTCGATCGATCTGTGGCTCGCCAGCCCGCCACCGGCCGGAGCCGGTGAGCTCGCAAGCATAGCGGCATTTCTGGGCGACCCGCTGCATTGGCGAATTCTCGCCGACCTCTTCGGCATTGCCGCCTCGGGCGGCGTGTTTGTCGTGCCGCTCTATGCGCTGCTGCAGGCAATGACGGAACGCGAGCACCGCGCCCGGGCGATCGCGGCGAACAACATTTTTAATGCCGCTGCCATGGTGATCTCGGCGGCGGTGACGATGGCGCTGATTGCGGTCGGCGTCAGCATCCCGGGGCTGTTCCTGTTGATCGGCACGGCGACGCTCGCCGTCGCCCTATGGTCTCGGCGGATGCGGACCAGGCTCGCTATGTGATCAGCGCACGCAGCAAGTTCCAGGGTAGTGCGGCGATTTCGCGGATTGCAGCGCCGACGCTCCGTCCGAGCGAAGACGCCGGCGCTCCCGCCCGGCCGACGACCCGCAGGCCGGCGAGCCGGAACAGCACCGCCGCACGCCGCAGATGGGCGCGGTCGCTGACCAGCAATACGGAGCGCCGCCCCCGCGCGCTCAGCAACCGCGCCGTCTCGCGGGCGTTCTCGAACGTATTGCGGGACAACAGGTCGATCAGCACCGCAGCCTCGGGTACTCCACGAGCAATCGCGGCCAGCCGCATGACTTCGGCCTCCGGCAAGGGTCCCCTGCCGCCCCCCGAAAGAACCAGCAGCGGCGCCGCCCCTGCCTCAAACAGCCGGACGCCGATCTCCAGCCGCCGCGTCAGCGCCGCCGAATTGCGGCAGCCGAGGACGACGATCGCATCGGCTTTACAGCATCTGGCCGCCATCGACCGCGATGTTCTGGCCCGTGACCCACCCGGCAAGCGGCGAACACAGGAACAGCGCGACTTGCGCCACCTCCTCCGGCCTGCCGAGCCGGCCGAAAGGAATGCTCCGGAGGATGCGGCCGTAGAGGTCCGGATTGGTCGATTTCGCTCGGGCCCAGGTCCCGCCGGGAAATTCGATCGATCCGGGCGCGATGCCGTTTACCCTGATGCCCTTGCGCGCCAGCGCCGCCGCTTGGGTCAGGGTGTATTCGATGACCGCCGCTTTGACCGCCGCATAAGGCGGGGTGCGGGGCGTGGCGCGGAGCCCGGAAATCGACGAGATGTTAAGGATGGCGCCAGAACCGGATTTTTCGAGAAAGGGAAGCGCCGCCCGGCTCGCCCTGACCGTCGCCAGCAAATCCACCGAAATGCTGACGGCCCAGCCAGCCTCGTCATCACTGGTCCCGAAACCCGAGGCGTTGTTGACAAGAATGTCGATGCCCCCGAGCGCGCCGGCCGCCTCCTCGATGTAGCAGGGAACGGCGGCAGCGTCGGAAAGGTCGCAAACGCCGGCATGCGCAATCCCGCCATGGCGGGCGATGTCGTCGCGGGTGGCCGCGAGCGCCTCGGCGCCGCGGGCGCAAATCGATACGCCGGCTCCCGCCTCGGCGAAGGCCAATGCGATCGCGCGCCCGATGCCGCGGCTGCCACCGGCGACAATGGCGCGCCTGCCGGTAATGTCGATCTTCATGCTTCCTCCTCAGGCTTGTCCGGCGCAGCATGCGTGACTTTATCAAGCAACGGAAGGGACTAGCCGATGATCAAGAGCGTCTCACTGCTGACGCGCAAGACAGGGCTGTCGCACGAGGAATTCGTCAGGCATTGGGTCGAGGTGCACGCGCCGCTCGCGCATGCGGTGCCGGGACTGCGCCGCTATGTGCAGTCGCATATTGTCGGCGAGCGAACGCGGCCCGACATTCCGACGACGGATGTCGAAGTCGATGGCATTGCCGAAACCTGGTACGACGACCGCGCCGCGATGGATCGCGCCAATGCCTCTCCCGAGGCCAAGGCGCTGCACGCCGACGGCGCGCTGTTCATCGGCCGGATCAAAAGCTTCATCACCGAGGAGAAGGTGATCATCCCGCGGGAATAAGAACTGCAGCGTCACCCCCGCGAAGGCGGGGGTCCAGGCGCTAGGCACCGAGCTTCCCGCCCTGGATTCCCGCTTTTTGCGGGAATGACGAGTCAACGGCGAATTGCCTAGGAGGGCGGTGATCGTGGAGACGAAACAATTGCGGTACCTCACCGGCTTTGGCAACGAGCACGCCACCGAGGCGGTGCCAGGCACGCTGCCTGCCGGTCAGAACGCGCCACAGCGGCCGCCGCGCGGGCTCTACACCGAGCAGATCTCGGGCACCCCGTTCACCGCGCTGCGCGCCGAGAACCGGCGAACGTGGCTCTATCGCATCCGGCCTTCGGCGATGCATCCGCCGTTTCGCCGGATCGACAACGGGCTCGTCCGCAGCGCGCCAATCGACGATGCGCCGCCGCCGAATCGGCTCAGGTGGAACCCGCTGCCTTTCGCAGACAAACCGGCCGATTTCCTCGACGGGCTCGTCACGCTGGGCGGCAATGGCGACGTGGGCGCGCGATCCGGCGTTGCGGTCCACATCTATCGCGCGACCAAGCCGATGGAGCACCGCGTCTTCTATGACGCCGACGGCGAATTGCTGATCGTGCCCCAGACGGGGCGGCTGCTTCTCGCTACCGAACTCGGTGTGGTTGAGGCAAGCCCGGGCGAGATCGCAGTGGTTCCACGCGGCATCAAATTCGCTATCGACCTGCCGGACGGCCGCGCCCGAGGCTATATCTGCGAGAATTACGGCAGTCTCTTCCGGTTGCCCGAATTGGGGCCGATCGGCGCCAACGGTCTGGCCAACTCGCGCGACTTCCGTGCGCCGGTGGCCGCGTTCGAAGACCGCGACGAGCCTACCGAGGTCGTCGCCAAATTCGAGGGCAATCTGTGGGCGGCCGAACTCGACCATTCGCCGCTCGACGTCGTTGCCTGGCACGGCAATTACGCTCCGTATGTCTACGATCTTGCCCGCTTCAACACGATCGGGACGGTCAGCTTCGATCACCCTGACCCGTCGATCTTCACCGTCCTGACCTCGCCGAGCGAGGTGCCCGGCACTGCCAATTGCGATTTCGTGATCTTTCCGCCGCGCTGGCTCGTCGCGGAGCACACATTTCGTCCGCCGTGGTTTCACCGCAATTACATGAACGAGTTCATGGGCCTCGTGCACGGCGTCTATGACGCCAAAGCCGAGGGCTTTGCGCCGGGCGGCGCCTCATTGCACAATTGCATGGCCGCCCACGGCCCCGACCGCGCCACCTTCGAGAAGGCGACCGCGGCCGACCTCGCGCCGCAGAAGATCGAGGATACTCTCGCCTTCATGTTCGAGACGCGCCTCGTGATCCGACCCACCCGCTTCGCGCTCGAAACCGACGCCCTGCAGCGCAATTACGACGCCTGCTGGGCCGGATTTCAGAAGCTGTTTACCGGTTAACAAAGCAAAAGCCCCTCGCCCCGGTCCTCTCCCCGCGAGCGGGGAGAGGGAGGGACCCGCCGCGAAGCGGTGGGAGGGTGAGGGGCAGCGTGCGACGGGTACCCGTTAATTCACTGCCGAAAAGCTGGTCGGCTGCAGGATGCTGTTTTCAACTCTCGCCACGATGGCGCCGTTCCTCTCGGTCTCGGCCCGCTTCGTGTGCCATTCGGGGTCGGCCTGGAACGCGTTCCATTTTTTCTCGCGGTCGGCGAGCGATTCCCACTTGAGGAGGTAGTAGAGGGCCTGGTTCGAATCGCCGATGCCGGTAGTCCAGAAGCCGGCCTGCTCGATACCGTGTCGTTGCCAAATGCCGAGGGTGATCGTATCGAACCGCTTCAACAGGTCGGGCAAACGGCCGGGCACGGCGTGATAGATGCGCAGTTCGTAGAGCATGGGATTTCCCCTTACTTTACCGACGAGAAGGTTGTCGGCTGCAGGATCGTATTGGTGATCGACGCGACGATCTGACCGTTCTTTTCCGTCTCGGCGCGACCGGCGACCCATTCCGGATCAGCCTGGAAGCCGGCAAAGCGCTTCGCCCGGTCATCGAGCGACTCCCATTTGAGCATGTAAGTCAGATCCTGGTTCGATGGCCCGATAAGGGTCGTCCAGAACCCGGCCTGCTGGATGCCGTGCTTTTTCCACAGCGGCAGGGTCAGGGTGTCGAAGCGCTTTATCAGATCAGGCAGGCGCCCCGGAACGCAATGATAGACGCGCAGCTCATAGATCATTCGGTCTGCTCCTTTGTAGGCTAGCTCACGGAAAATATCAGGTCAGCCGCGCCTCGACCCAGGCGGCCGCGTCGAGCAGCGCCTCGTCGCGAAAGCGTTGACCGACCAGCTGGATGCCAAGCGGCAAGCCGCTGCGGCCATTGCCGGCGGGCAGGGTGAGGCACGGCGTCCAGGCGAGGGTCCAGATCGCGTTGAAGCGCGCGTCGCCGGTCGAGCCGAGCCCCTTCGGCGCCTCGCCTGGTGCGCTCGGCGCGAGCAGCACGTCGAAATCGGCAAAGATCCCGTCGAGATTGGCGCGGAAGGCTTCGGCGGTCTCGATCGCCTCGATGTAAGCGGCGAGAGGCAACGCTCGCCCGGGTGCGAGTAGCCCGTCGCGCAAGGCGGGGCTCAATTTCTCGCGATGTGTCTCGTATTCGTAGGCGTAGTTGCGCGCCGCTTCGAACTCGAAGATGCGGCGGTGATGGTCGAGAATGTCCGCAGGGGCCAAGGTCACCTCTTGCATCACGGCTCCACCGCTGCTCAACACCGCGGCCGTGTGCTCGAGCAAGGCATGGGTGTCCCTGTCGGCATGCTCCCAGGCGGGAGTGCGGCAAAAGCCGATCCGCGGGGCGGCGGAGGCACGGTCGACGCGATGCGGCGCCTGAGCCAGCAGGACGCCGCGCAGCAATGCGACGTCATCGAGGCTGCGGCAGATGATACCCAGGGTATCGAGGTTGTGGCACTGCATCTTGACACCGACCCGGCTGAACTCGCCAAAGCTCGGCTTGTAGCCGATAACGCCGCAGAATGCCGCCGGACGGATTACGGAGCCGCCGGTTTGGGTGCCGAGCGCCAGCGGGACCTGAAAATCGGCCACTGCCGCGGCGGAGCCGCTCGAGGAGCCCCCCGGAGTGTGGGCGGCGTTGTGCGGATGGACTGTCGGTCCCGGGTGACGGTTGGCGAATTCCGTCGTCACGGTCTTGCCGAGTATGACCCCCGACGCGGCGCGGATCAGCGCAACGCAGGCCGCGTCGGCAAAGGGTCGGTTGCCGCGGTAGATCGGCGAGCCATGCTCGGTCGGCATACCTGCGGTATCGATGATGTCCTTGATCCCGACCGGGATCCCGGCCAGCCGGCCCTTGCGCCCGGCGCGGTCGATCGCGCGCGCCTGGGCGACGGCCTGTTCCGGGTCTAGCCATGCCCAGGCTTTGATATCGGCGCCGACGCGAGCCTGTTCGAGACAGCTGCGGGTCAGCGCCTCGGCCGTCAGCGAGCCGGCCGTCAACTGGGAGACCAATCCGGAAGCAGTAAGACGCTTGGGGCCGCTCATTGCCGTGCTCCCTCACCGAGCCGCTGTTCGACCCAAAGGGCGACCCGCAGAAGCGGCTCGTCGGAATGTCGGCGAGCGACCAGCTGAACGCCGACCGGCAAGCCGTCCGGACCGCTTCCGAAGGGCAAGGTCAGGCAGGGCATGTAGAGTTGTGTCCAGAGCCCATTGAACATGGCGGAGCCGGTATCGGCCAATCCACGCGGCGCCTGGCCGGGAGCAGGCAAAGTGAGGACCGCATCGAAGCCGGACGACCAGTCTTGCGCTGCCCTCCTCGCCTTCTCGGCGCCTCGACAGGCGGCACGGAAGGCCTCTAGCGTCAGCTCGCGGCCGAATGCGACCTTCTCGTCGCGCAGCCGCGGGCTCAGCAGGGCCTCGTGCCGGTAGAGTTCGGGCATGTGGTTGCGCAAGCCCTCGAATGATCCGAGGATTCGCTGCCATTTGTCAGCTTCGGCGCATTCCGGCGGGAGTTCGGTCTCGGCGACGGTGGCGCCCGCAGCGGCGAGCCGTTCGGCCGCCGCCTCCAGCGCAGCCCTCCCTTCCGGCTGCGCATCGCTCCAGTGCGGACCGCGACAGAGGCCGAGGCGTGGCGCCGTCTGCGGAGCCGCCGGTGCCGAATAGGGGATCGCCAACATCGCTGCACGGAGCAGCGCGATGTCGCCGACCGAGCGCGCCATGATGCCGACCGTGTCCAGGGCCTCGGTGTTGATGCGCATTCCGGCCGGCGGGAAAAGGCCGAAGCTCGGCTTGAACCCGACGACCCCGCAATAGGCCGCCGGACGGATGACCGAGCCGCCGGTCTGCGTGCCGATCGCGAGCGGCACCATGAAGTCGGCGACGGCGGCCGCCGAGCCGCTCGACGAGCCGCCGGGGGTGAAATCGGGATTGTGCGGGTTCGTCGTCGGGCCGGGATGACGATTGGCAAATTCGGTCGTGACCGTCTTGCCGAGTAGGATGCCGCCGGCGGCGCGCGGCAATGCCGCGGCGCTGGCGTCGCTCGCGGGCCGGCAGCCGACATAAATCGGCGAGCCGTAGGTCGTCGGCATGTCGGCCGTGTCGAAAATGTCCTTGACGGCAAACGGCACGCCCTTGAGCAAAGTGTTTTGCCGTGCCTTACCAACCTCACGCGCTTTTGCCAACGCCGATGCCGCGGCGAGGTGGCTCCACGCACGTACCACCGGCTCGCGTTCGGCGATCCGCTCGAGGCAGCTCTGAACGACAGCCTCGGCCGTCAGCTCGCCGCCTTCGAGGAGGCGAACCAAGCTGGTGGCTGCAAGACGATATGGTTCGATTTTCGGCATGGAGGCACCCTCGGGCCGATGATGGTTCGGTATTTAGCCACAGTGGGACAACATGCGCATTCAGGAATTATCGGCGGAGATTTGCCCGCTCCGTGGAGTTGCGCCATAACTCCGTCCGCCGATCGCCATGATGTCACAAGCCGCAAGCTCGCCCTATTTGCCCATCCCGCCTCGGCAGGCTGGGCATTACTCGGCAGAGGTCGTCACAGGTCCGGCGGGACCCATCGCACTCTATCATTTCGCATTCGAGGGGCGGCGCGGCCGGCGGCTGCTCGTCTTGAAGCTCGACCATTACGGCGACTTCCTGATCGGATTGCCGGCGCTCAAAAGGTTACGTGAGGTTTTCTCGTCGGACCACATCACACTGGTTTGCGGATCGTGGAATGTCGAGCTGGCAGAGCAGCTGCGCGTCGCGGACGAGGTCCGAGCCTACGATTTCTTTCCGCAGAACGGCGCGTTGTGGAACGGGCAGCCGTTCGAAGGTTTGGACCGCTTCCGCGAGATCTGCCGGGGAAATTTCGACATCGCGATCGATCTGCGGGTCGATGAGGACACGCGTCCTCTATTGCGCCACATCGAAGCCGTAATGAGGTGCGGGATCGGCGTGCGCGTTCGCCACCCGTTTTTGGACATCGTGCTGCCCGCGGCATTCGAGCACCGTGAGAGGGGCAGCGAGGGTCGCTGGATCTCGATCCAACCGGACCAGTTCGAGTCGCAGATGCCATTGCGGACGCCGTTTTTTCACGAAACCAACTTCTCGCTGACCAATGCGCATCTTATATACGGACCCTACCTGGTATTGCCCGAGGGTCGGTTTCGCGCGCAGTTTTGCCTGCGCTTGCTGGCGCCGTTTCCGCGTTTTTCGAGGGTCGAGATTGTCGTCGACGTGACCCGGACGGAGGGTTTCGACACCATCGCCTCCGCGCACGTCGGATGGAGACGCAACGGCGACCCGCGCAATGCCGATCTGAGCTTCACCAATGACAAACCGGGGACCAGGTTCGAATTCCGCATCCATGCCCGGGGCCGGCCAATGGGCACCCGCCTGCAGTTCTTCGGTGTCCGGCTCGAGCTGATCGGCGGCTCCGACGCACGCTTCAAGCGCGCCGAACTCCATGTCGGCGAACAGCTCTCCTTGCTCGTGGAACTGATCGAGCAGCGTACCCGCAAGCTCTACGCCGAGGATCTGTTCGCCGGGGCGCCAGTCTGCGACTTCGCCGAAACCACGGGGGCGCCACCCGCGAGACGGATCGTCGTTTCCCCGCTCAGCAATTCGGAACTGCGCGACTGGGGGTTGGCCAATTATGCGCGGCTTGTGGCGCTGCTGCTCGAACGAACCGAATGCGACGTGGTGCTCGTCGGCTCGAAGGTGCAACGGGGGCAGGTCGAGTTTATCGTCGAAGCGAACGGCGGCAACCGGCGCATTGTCAATATTGCCGGTGATACCGACTGGTTTCACACTTCCGGAATCGTCCGCGCGGCCGATCTCGTGATCGCCAACAACTCCGGTGTTGCCCATCTCGCCGCGGCCTGCGGCACGCCGACCCTGGCGATCTACTCCGGCAGCCATCAGCCGCAGGAATGGGGCCCGCGTGGCAATAACGTTCGCGCGGTGATGGCATTGGTGCCGTGTTCGCCTTGCGGGTACGACAAGCTTGAGGAATGCCCGAACGACCATTTGTGCATGAAGCGGATCGCGCCGGAAACTATCGCGAACCAAGCCGTCGCGATGTTATCCGGCGCATCGGGAGGTCAATCGTCCCACCCCGAGAAAGTCCGCGATAGTTTGACTGCAAGCGAACGAGCGTGAAGGTAGGAAGATTTGAGGTGCCCGAGGACTGGCCGGTCAAAGGTGAGGCCGCCCGCACCTTCAACGAAAAATTGCGGAACGGGTTCTTTGCCACTTACATGGCGGGCGAGACCATCATCGATGTGGGGTACCGCAGCGAATACGTCGATCCGGTGCCGATCCTTCCCCATGCGATCGGAGTAGATCTCGACTTCCCGGGATACGAGGGAACGAGGCTCCCCTTCCCTGATGCTAGCGTCGACACTGTTCACTCGAGTCATATGCTGGAGCATGTCTCGGATTACCGGGCGACAATTCGCGACTGGTTCCGGGTGCTCAGGCTCGGCGGATTCATGGTATGCACAGTGCCGCACCAGCTTCTTTATGAAAAGAAGAGCGCCTTGCCGTCGCTGTGGAATGCCGACCATAAGCGGTTCTACACACCGGCGTCGTTACTCCGCGAGTTCGAGGAATCGCTGCAGCCGAACACGTTCCGGCTTCGGCACCTGCGCGATAATGATGAAGGTTACACGTACGACATAGGACCGGAGGCGCATGCGGGAGGCGCTTACGAGATCGAGCTCGTCATCCAGAAAATAAAGAAACCCGATTGGGATCTAGCTGGACCTCCGAACGTCGGCGATGCCGAAGCCGAGGCCGTCCGGGACGAGGGTTCGCGCCTGACCGCCGCGCCCAACAGCGCCGTCCGTCAGAGCGCGAGGTGGTTCGACGCGGCGATTTTGGCCCCTGCGGAGCTGATCTTCGAGACACCGCTACCCCCTCGCGGACGTCGATGGTGAAAACTGGCACAGTCGTTTCGCGCCGGCTTTTCCGCAAGAACCAGGGCGGCGATCGAACGGGCTGATCGCGCGCGAGACGCGGGCAAGTGGGAAAGGGCAGCGCGCTTTTATCTCGATGCGCTCTCGTCCAATCCCGACGCTTCGGATTTGTGGCTGGAGCTCGGTCGGGCTCTCGACGTGGCGGGAAGGAGCGCGGAAGCCGAGTTCGCTTTTCGCGAAGCGGAGCATCGGGTCGGCCGAATTCGTAGGCCCCCGGCCGGCCGCTGATGAAATGATTTCATCAGGCATGCGCACCACGCGGTGCAGATCCCGGACTAAAACATGGTTTCCTGGGCCTCTCCGGGGCAGATTCGGCACTATCGAAGAGCAAGCCCGGGAGGAACGTCCTATGTCCGAGACAGCCATTTTTGGTGAGACCGATCGTCGGCAGATCACGGATCCCATTTCGCGGCGATCGCTGTTGGCGGGGAGCGCTGGTTTGGTGGGCGCCGCAGCCGCCGTTTCAGGCGGCGCTTTCGCTCAACAAGCGGCAGCGCCGGTCCCGCCAGCAATGCCGGCGGTGCAGGCCCCGGTTCGGCAAGACTGGCTCGACAAGTGCCACGAGGCAATCATCGAGCCCGAGCTGCCGATCGTCGATCCCCATCATCATCTGTGGGACCGCCCGAACTATCGCTATCTGTTTCCGGACCTCCTCGCCGATGTCGGCAGCGGTCATAACATCCGCGCGACGTGCTACGAGCAAGCCCGCGAGATGTACCGCGCTGACGGACCGGAGGAACTCAAGTCCCTGGGGGAGGCCGAGTTTGTCAGCGGCGTCTCGGCAATGAGCGCGTCGGGAAAATATGGGCCGACGCGGTGCATCGCCGGCATCATCGGCTTTGCAGATTTGCGGCTGGGCTCGCGCGTCAAGGGCGTGCTCGAGCGGCACATCGCGGTTTCCGACGGCCGGTTGCGCGGCATCCGCAACGGGTCGACCTGGAGCGACGACCCGACACTCAAGACCTTCACCGCGGGCGGGCCACGAGAATTGCTTTTGGACAAGAGCTTTCGCGAGGGATGTGCCGCCCTCGCTCCGCTGGGACTTGCCTTCGACGGATGGATGTTCCAGACGCAGCTCGACGATCTTGCCGATCTGGCGGGCGCATTCCCGCAGACGACAATCGTTCTCAATCATTGCGGCGGACCGCTCGCCATCGGCCCCTATGCCGGGAAGCGCGAGGAGGCCTTCACCGAGTGGCGCAATGGGATCCGTAAGATCGCCGCCCTTCCCAACACTTATGTCAAGCTGGGCGGGCTCGGCATGAAGATGATTGGCTTCACCTTCTACGAAAACCCCGAGCCCCCCTCCTCGCAAGACCTCGAGAAGGCCTGGCGCCCTTATATCGAGACCTGCATCGAAGCCTTCGGCCCGCAGCGCGCGATGTTCGAGAGCAATTTCCCGGTCGACAAGGGCACCTGCAGCTATCAGGTGCTATGGAACACCTTCAAACGCATCGCCGCGAAATATTCAGCCGGCGAGAAAACCGCCCTCCTCAGCGGCAGCGCCGTGAAGGCGTATCGGTTGACCCTGTAGACCGTACCGTTCTTTCGGTTTCACCAAGAGCCCAGCTCACCAAAACCATGGAATTGCGTGCCGCGCCGGGGCAGACTTGGCGGAACCGACACGCAAACTTCGGGAGGAGCCGAGAATGCCGCAATCCGCCATCCCGCCGGGCCGACATGCCCCGATCCGCCAGGACTGGCTCGACAAGCGCCGCGAAGAGATCATCGAGCCCGATCTGCCGATCGTCGACCCGCACCATCACATGTGGGACCGGCCGGGCAACCGCTACCTGCTGCCGGACCTGCTGGCGGATGTCGGCAGCGGTCACAACATCGTCGCGACCTGCTTCGAGGAATGCCGCGAGATGTACCGCGCGGACGGGCCACAGGAACTGAAATCGCTCGGCGAGACCGAGTTCGTCACCGGCGTGGCGGCGATGAGCGCGTCTGGCAAATACGGGCCGACGCGGTGCGTCGCCGGGATCATCGGCAATGTCGATCTGCGGACCGGCAGCCGCGCCAAAGGCATCCTCGAGCAGCACGTCACGATCTCCGGCGGGCGGTTCAAGGGCATCCGCAACGGCGCGACATGGCACGCCGATCCGAGCCTGGCGATCTATTGCTCGGGGGCGCCCGAAGGCCTCTACCGCGACCGCAATTTTCGCGAGGGGTTTGCCGCGCTCGCTGCCCTCGGCCTCAGTTTCGATGCTTGGCTCTTCCACACCCAGCTCGGCGACGTCGTCGACCTTGGCCGCGCCTTTCCGCAGGCGACGATCGTGCTCAACCACGTCGGCGGAGCATTGGCGATCGGTCCCTACGCCGGCAAGGGCGAGGAGGCGTTCGCCGAGTGGCGCACCGCGGTCCGCGAGGTCGCTTCGTGCCCCAATGTTTATGTCAAGGTCGGGGGGTTGGGCATGAAGCTCACCGGCTTCACCTTCTTCGAGAACGATATGCCGCCCTCCTCGCAGGATCTCGAACAGGCTTGGCGGCCTTATGTCGAGAACTGCATTAACGCCTTCGGCCCACAGCGCTCGATGTTCGAGAGTAATTTCCCGGTCGACAAGGGCATGTGCAGCTACCCGGTGATGTGGAACGCCTTCAAGCGGGTCGCCGCCGGTTGCTCCGCCGACGAGAAGACGGCGCTGTTCAGCGGCGCCGCGAAAAAAGCGTATCGGCTGGAGGTGTAGAGGCTGGCTGCCCCTCACCCTCCCGTTGCGCGGGCCCCTCCCTCGCCCCGCTTGCGGGGAGAGGGTAGGGTGAGGGGCACTGCGTTGCGATTCTAACGGTTATTGGTGAACTCAGGAGACGCGCAAACATGGCAGAGCCCACGCCTGCGCAGAAGATCGAGCAGGTTATGAGAACTTATATCCAGGCATGCAACAATGCCGACGCCAAAGCAATCGTGGCGTGCTTTTGTCGCGACGCGGTTCACTATGCGCCCGCAGCGCCCGGGCGGCGGAGTAACTCAGCCCAGCAACTTATCGCCTAGCCCCAAGGGAGAAGCGCATGCCGTTGCCACGACAAGAGGTCGATGCCACTACCCCCAAATACTTGCGGGACAAATACGCGATCGTCGGCGTGGGGGAGACCACCTACACCCGCGGCTCGGGGAGGACGACCCGGGCTCTGGGGACCTGGGCGGTCCGCAATGCGATGCTCGACGCCGGGCTGAAGCCCTCCGACATCGACGGCATGCTGTCCTACCAGGGCGGCGACTCGACCTCGGGAACGTTCATCTCCGGCGACCTCGGGATGCGCCTCAACTTCTATATGGACGTGATGGGCGGAGGTTCGTCGACCGAAGCCCTGATCGGCATCGCGATCGGGCTCATCGAGGCCGGTTGCTGCAAGGTCGTCGCGATCTTCCGGTCGATGAACGGCTATTCCCAGGTGCGCATCGGCGGCACCGGTGCGCGCTCGGCGGCGCCGATCGTCGGCGACATACTGCACAACCGCGCCTATGGCTGGCAGAGCGCGGGGCAGAGCTTTGCGCCGACCTTTATGCGCCACATGTACGACTACGGCACTAAGCCCGAGCAGGTCGCCATGGTCAAGGTGGCGCACAGCCACCACGCCTCCAATAACCCGAAGGCCTATTACAAAAAGCGCTTCACGGTCGAGGATGTGCTCTCGAGCCGCTTCATCTGCAAGCCGCTGCATTTATTGGATTGCTGCGTCGAGACCGACAATGCGACCGCGATCATCGTGACTTCAGCCGAGCGGGCCCGCGACTGCAAGCAGCCGCTCGTGCTGATCCGCGGCGTTGTCGGCCGCTGCAACAAGCCGCGCCTCGACATGCATTACCAGCACGGGCCGATCTCGACCGTGGCCGGCTACTACGCGCGGCAAATCCTGTGGCCCAATGCCGGGGTCGGGCCAGAGGACATCGACATCACCGGCTCCTACGACGCCTTCACCTTTACGACGATGCTGCAGCTCGAGGATTACGGCTTCTGCAAGAAGGGCGACGGCGGCGAATACGTCAGCAGCGGCGCCATCCAGCTCGGCGGCCGGCGGCCCAACAATACCAGCGGCGGGCATCTCTGCGAGGGCTACACTCACGGCATGAACATGGTCATCGAGAATACCCGCCAGCTGCGCCACGACGCCGACGATTCCTGTCCGGTCGGCGCCGACGGCAAACGCCAGCACACTTACGATTACCGCGAGGGCGGCTGCCGTCAGGTGAAGAATGTCGAGGTCAGCGCCAATCTCGGCTGGGCCAACCCGTCGACCGCCTCGTCGATGGTCATGCGTCGCGGCTGAGAAGGAGAAAAACGATGGCTATTCGCGGCGAATATTTGGGTATGGGACTTACCGTCGACGAGCTGGACGTCGAGAACCTCGAATATTTCCGGCACTGCGCGGAGCACGATTTTCATCTGCAGGCTTGCATGCAATGCGGTCGGCTGCGCTACCCGCCGACCACCGCGTGTCCCTGGTGTGCAGCGCTCGACTCGACATGGAAGAGAGTGGACGGGAGAGGAACGGTGCATTCCTATAGCGAAGTGCACCATGCGATCCAGCCGGCCTTCCGCGGGAAGACGCCCTATTTGATCCTGCTCGTCGACCTCGATACCCAGAAGGCCGAACCGACCCCCGATGAAGCGCTGCGTGTGGTCGGAAACCTGTGCACGTCCGACGGTCAGCTGGCGCCAGCCGATCAGGTGCGCCGCGTCGGCATCGGAACGAGAGTGCGCATGGTATTCAGCGACGTAGCGCCTGGGCTTTCACTGCCGCAATGGACGATCGACGAGACCGTTTCTCAGCCGGCAAGTGTTTGGCGCTATCCGCAGGAATGACGGATCCGGGACTGGAGTGGCGCGTCGAGGAAACCTGCCTCAATGCATGGCCGGCGTTGCGGGAAGTGCTGCTCGATGGCTGGCTGCTGCGTTTTAGCGAGGGTCTGACGCGTCGCGCCAATTCGGCAAATCCGCTGCGACCGGTCTCGCGCGCCGATCTTCAGACTTGCAAAGCGCTATATAGAAGATTGGAGCTACCGACCATCTTCCGAGTGCTGTCGCTGATCGATCCTTCGGTCGATGAGCGCCTGGCTGAAGCCGGCTATACCCGTGAGGGCGAAAGTTGCGTGCTCTATGGTCCGATAAAAGACGTCAAGGCGGACCGAGACCCGGACGTCCAACTTCTGGACCATCCGACCCCGGAGTGGTTCACAGCCATGGCGATGCTGCAGAGCCATTCGAATGAACAGGCCGCGACCTATCGGCGGATCGTCGGTCAGGTCGCAATCCCGGCATCGTTCGCCGCGCTGTCGGATGGGGGAGACCCGGTTGGCCTCGCCTATGGCGCGCTGCACGGTGGTTTGCTCTGCTATGAGTCGGTCATCACGGATAGCCGCCGTCGCCGGCGGGGATATGGCCGCCGGATCGTCGCAACACTGGCGGCCTGGGCCAAGGATCGGGGAGCGGTCGGCGTCTGCCTGGAAGTGGAAGCGCACAACGCGCCGGCGCGAGCCCTATACAACGGCGTCGGAATAAAGAGCGAACTATACCGGTATCACTACCGGCGCGAACGGGCGTCAACTCCGTTGTGACAAAGATGTGAGATCGGGGCGGAACCTCTGTCCCGACCTGCGCGTAATGGTATTGTTACGGCTCGCTTCAACAACCGAGCCAGCGGACATGAGCGCCGTAGAACTCCGCCTCAGCAGCAGCGATCTCCCAGAGAAAATGGGCGCGATGCGGGTGTGGCTGGATCAGCAGCGTTTTGAGCCTTCGAGCTTCTCATGCCGTGATGTTGATGATGGCGTGCTCGTCTCCCTGGAATTCAAAATCGCTCACCAGGCCCACGCGTTCGCCGAGCGTTTCGGCGGTCGAGCCCACACGTTACCAAAGAGCGATAGCGGATCGGAACTGCCGTCGGCGACTTTCGAACCCGGGGTCTCGGCTTCCCGTTTCATCGGTTGAATTCCCTTCCTCGCCCGGCTGGGGAGGGAGGGAACAAACAGGGCGGGCGCGCGCTCAGACGACCCCTTGCTCACGTAGCGCTTCGACTTCCCCGGCGCTCAGCCCGAGCCAATCGCCGAGCGCTTCCGCGGTGTGCTCGCCGAGCAGCGGCGCCGGTTTGACTGGAGCCGGTGCGCCATCAAAGCGGACCGGCCAAGTCGTCATCGTCATCCTCCAATCGCCGTGCTGCATAGTTTGCAGGATGCCACGCTCATAGAAGCTCGGCTCGTTCGTCAGCTCCATCGAATCGAAAACGGCGCCGGCGGGGACGCCAGCACCGCTGATCAGCGCCATCGCCTCCTCTTTGGTGTGCTGACGGGTCCATTGCGCGATGATCTCATTGACCTCGGCCTCACGCTCGACCCGGGCAGCGGCCTTGTCGTAGCGCGGATCGCCGATCAGCTCCTCTCGGCCGATCAGTTTCAGCAGACGCGGCCAATGCTCAGGATTGGCGCGGCTGGTCAATAGATAGACGTAGTCGTTGGGCCCGCCGGGCTTGCACGGAAAGATTCCCGACGGCGCGTTGCCGCCGGCCGGCCGGCGCGGCGCAGCTTGGCCGCTCTGCGCCTGTCTGATGAACATGCCGCGGCTGTAATGCATGACCGAATCCTGCATCGCCGCCTGCAGCCGCCGCCCTTTGCCCGTTGAGGCACGCTGGTAGAGCGCGCTGACGATGCTGAACGCCAGCAGCATGCCGGTACCGGTGTCGCCGATTGTCGGCCCGGGCTTGATCGGCTTGCCTCCGGGTTCCCCGGTGATGCTCATCGCACCACCGCAAGCCTGGGCGATCGGATCGAAACACAGGCCCTTTTCATACGGGCTGCCCTCGCCGAAGCCTTTGACCTGGGCATAGATGATGCGCGGGTTGATTGCGCTGATCACGTCATAGCCAAGACCGAGCCGCTCGACGACGCCGGGCCCGAAATTTTCGGTGAACACATCGGCGTGCTTGGCCATGTCCTTGATCAGCGCCAAGCCGCGCTCGGATTTGAGGTTGACGGTGATCGACCGTTTGTTGGCGTTGTAGATCATAAAGTAATAGGGGTCCGCCACCCCCCGGCGCCCTGCCTCGCCGCCCTCGGGGTTTTCTACCTTGACGACATCGGCGCCCATCCAGGCGAGAGCCTCGGTGCACGTTGTGCCGGCTTCGAACTGGGTCAGATCGAGAACCTTGATGCCGGCGAGACAATTCGGCGGTACGGTCAATCCATCCATTCCTCTTCACTCCCTAAAACAGTCTTCCGGAGCTCCCTCACATCAAGCCCGAAGGACTTGGCGTGAGGGTGCCGCAGCCCTGAACCTCAGTTCAGCCCTTCCTGCTGCAGGGCACGCTGCACTGCCGGGCGCGCCATCATGCGATCGAAGTGCGCCGCAACATTGGCGGGCAACTTCATATTGAGTCGTTTGGCGGCCCAGAATTCTACGTAGAACAGGGCCGTATCGGCCGGCGAGAATTCACTGCCGGCAATGTAGTTTTTGCCGGCCAACCCTTTGTCGAGCACCGCAAATCCCTTTTCGACGACCTCGCGTCCCGCGGACTTGACTGCGTCGTGGTCGGCGGCTGACGGAGCAAACCGTTCCGAGCGGAAGAGCCGCGCGAAACCTTGCCCATGCATTGTGCCGACGGCGTATTCCATCGCCTCCATGGCGCGGGTGTCGGCTTCATCGTCCTTCGGTAGTAGATTGGCCCGGCGACCGAGCCAGCGCGCGATGACCGGAAATTCTGTCAGGACAGAGCCGTCATCACGCTCCAACGCCGGGACCTTCGCTTTGGGGCTCACGGAGGTAAAGGGGGGTTTGAACTGCGCGCCCTCGCGCAGATTGACGGGCTCGAGCTGGTAGGGCTTCCCAATTTCCTCGAGCAGGACGTGGATGCCGATCGAGCACGCACCTGGCGAATAGTAGAGCTTCATCGCGGATTCCTCGTCTGGTTGAAAGACCGTGATGGCAGGGACAGATTTACCACGTGAGACGCGATCGGCGAAGGCTGATGCCGTTGCGAGCATGGATCGTGGTCCTGTTGCTCGCTGTTTCGTTCGGCTCCGCCGCTCGCGAGCCCGACAGCGTCGTGGCTGTCGAGCCGGGCGGGCCGGGCGTGCTCACCAAGTGCCGCAACTGGCTCGTCGCCAGCTCCTGCAAAACGTATCAGCACATCAACCTGCCGCCGCGGATCGCGGTCGGCGATACGATCACCGTCACGTTCGGCAGCAGCCCCAAGGAGTTTGCGTTCCCGGTCGCTCGGATTGCGCACAAAGGCAGCCATTGCGCGATCTTCAGTGATGCCGACGGCGACCGGCACCACATCGACAAGATCAATGTCGCCCCATGCTACCGGCCCGGGAGCCGGCGCTGAGCGGGGTCGTCAGATGATGCCCTCGGCTCGCAGCGCTTCGATCTCGGCGGTGCCGACGCCGAGCCACTCGCCGAGCACCTGGGCATTGTGCTGACCCAACAGTGGCGACGGCTTGACCCGCGGCGGCGCGCCGTCGAAGCGCACCGGCCAGGCCGGCATCTTGTATTTGCCGGTCGTCGGATGCTCGACGTCCTGCATGATGCTGCGCTCGGCGAGCGAGGGGTCGTTCATCAGCTCGAGCGTGTCGAATACCGCTCCGGCCGGAACGCCGGCTTGGCCGATGATCTTCATCGCCTCTTCCTTGCTGTGTTGGCGGGTCCATTGGGCGATGATTTCGTCGACCTCAGGCGCGCGTGTGCTGCGCGCCTGATTGGTGTCGTAGCGTGGGTCGCCGACCAGGTCCTCGCGGCCGATCACCTTGAGGAGCCGGGTCCAATGCTCCGGATTGGCGCGGCTCGTAAAGACATAGACGTAGTCGTTGGGCCCGTCGGGCTTGCACGGGTATAGGGCCGACGGCACGAGCCCGCCGGGCTGAGACCGATCGCTGCCGCCGCGCAGCTGGGCGTTGCCGGTGAGTTGCGTCCGCGAAAACGGCACCCGCATATAGTGGATCATCGCGTCCTGCATCGCGATCTGCAGCCGCTGCCCCTTGCCCGTTCGGTCCCGCTTGCGCAGAGCGCCCAGGATGCTGATCGCCATCAGCATGCCGGTGCCGGTGTCGCCAAAGGACGGGCCCGGCTTCACCGGCGGGCGGTCGCCATAGCCGGTGACGCTGGTGGGGCCGCCCGCCGCCTGCGCGATCATGTCGAAGGCGAGGTTTTTCTCGTACGGGCTGCCGGTGCCAAAGCCCTTGACTTGGCAATAGATGATCCCCGGGTTCAGCTCCTTGACGACGTCGTAGCCGAGCCCGAGCCGCTCGATTGTGCCGGGCGCCATGTTCTCGACCGTGACGTCCGCGTTCTTCAGCAGTTCCTTGACGATTTCCAGGCCGCGCGGCGATTTGAGATTGAGGGTGACCGATTTCTTGTTTGCGTTGAATTGGTGAAAATACCAGGGGTCGTCGTCTGGTTGCCCGGGCCGCAATCTCCGGCCAGGGTCGCCGGTCTTGGGGTTCTCTATCTTCACCACCTCCGCGCCGAGCCAGGCAAGCGCCTCGGTGCAGGAAGGCCCGGCCTCGAATTGCGTAAAATCAACAACACGGACGCCTTCGAGACAATCGAGCTCCACGCCAATCCCGTCCATCTCTCGTCACTCCTCCCGCTGCCGGCGGTCGACCGCCCTCGAACCAACTATAGCGCCCGATCCGGCGTCGAGGAATCCATGGTTTGACAAATTCGGGCTGCTGGCTCCGATTACGATGGCTAGCACCATCTACGATACAAACTGAACATTTCTCGCTGTTTTTTGCGGTCTCACAAAATTATCAGCCAGCGCATCCAACTTTTTGGCGGAAACGCCGGGCCGGTGCCGCTTCGAGAGTAAAGAAACAGCGAAATGTTCCGCTATTCCTTCGCTGTTTTCCGCCGTTCCGCCCGTCCAGCCCGGTCTTCCGTAAACAGGTTCAGCGGGACCCCTTGCCGCTTGCCATTCTACTATGATAGCCACTCGTTGTCAATTTAATATGTGCTAAATCCGCAAATACCCGGACCCAGGCTCGCTCAGCCGTGCTTTGGGTCGCCCGATGCGGGCGGGTCGCGTTCGAGGGCTTCTTCGAGGCGGTTCGGGTCGACGCGGATCTCGACCCCGGCCCGCTCCTCCTGCAATAGCATCGGGGAGCGCGAGTCGCGGTCCCCCCAGCCGCGGTTGAGCGCCTCGCTGAGTTCGGCCAGCGCCAGATTGGCGATGCGCATCGGCACGTTGAAGTCGCGGCCCAATTGGGTGGCGAGCGACATGTCCTTATGGGCGAGGCGCAGCGCGAAGGCCGCCGGCTCGTATTTGCCGGGCAGGAACTGATCGATCAGTCCGTCGAACGTGCGCCGCCGCCCGCTTGCCCCCTCGCGCACGGCCTCCCACAATGCCAGAGGCTCGACTCCGGCCTTGACCCCGACCGTGAACATCTCCGCAAGAGCCGTCTGAATGCAGTAGCCGGCGCCGTTGTGCACAAGCTTGGCAACGGAGCCGGCGCCGATCGGGCCGACATAGCGGGCCTTGTCGCCCATTGCGTCGAGCACGGCCTTGTAGCGGTTGAAGATCTGCTCGTCACCGCCGACCCACAGCGCGAGCTTACCGGTCCGAGCGCCCCGCGGCCCGCCGCTGACCGGGGAATCGAGCATGTAGACATCGCGTTCGGCGAAGGCGGCATTGACCTTGCGCACCATCGTCGGCGAATTTGTCGACAGGTCGAAATACACTTTGCCGCGGCTCATCCCCGAAAGCAGACCGTTATCGCCCAGCGCCACAGCCTCGACCTCGGGCGGTCCGGGCAAAGAGGTGAACACGACTTCCGACGCCTCGGCGACCGCGCGCGGGCTGTCCGCCCAAACAGCGCCGGCGGCGAGATAGGGTTCGGCAGCGGCACGACGTAGATCGTGAACCACCAGATCATGCCCGGCCTTCTGCAGGTTGGCGGCCATGCCGGACCCCATCATCCCCAACCCAATGAACCCTATCTTCATCTCGCCCTCCCGCAGTCAGATGCCGATATTGGCCGGCATTATTTCTTCTCGAACACGTCCTTGGCGACGAGGGCCGCGGTCATCGCCGCCGGCCAGCCGGCATAAAAGGCGAGGTGCGTGATCACTTCGCTGACCTCGTTCTTGGTGAGGCCGTTGTCGAGCGCCCGCTGCAAATGGCCGACGAGCTGCTTTTCGCGGCCGAGGGCAATCAGCGTGGCGCAGGTGATCAGGCTGCGGTCCCGCTTCGAGAGGCCCGGGCGCTCCCAGACTTCGCCGAACAGTACCCGCTCACTCAGGTCGATCAGGCCGGGCACGATATTGCGGACCTGCTCGCGCGCGGCTGAGGGTTGTGATTGCGCCATGGTTTCCTCCTTCACGATGCAGCAGTTCGATCGCTGGTCAGCCTAACATGCGGATAAGCGCCCCCGGCTATAATTTCCTAACATTTCACCCTTGCATCGAACCGGAGACATCGACCAACGCCGACAGTGCGGGACTGGCCGTCGCGTGCAGGCGTCACGTTAACAGTGTGGCCGACCCCGACTTGCTCGAAGATCGTGGCGAGATCCGAAATATCGTGGACGGGCTCGCCGTTGAGCGCCGTGATAACATCGGCGAAATGCCGATCCCCGGTATAGGGACGTGCTCTTCCCTGATTACTGCGTCGGGATCCGGTTTAATCGGGTCGTCACGTAGAATTCCCCTAGCCAACCTTCATCTCTCCCGGCGTTCGTTACTCCGACGGTGAGCGAAGCATCCAATTCTCGCCGGCGGTCTCGCACGTAGCGGTAATGTCTCAACGGCGAAACGGGATCAGCGCGCCAGTGTCCCGATCGCGAAATCACCGGCCTGCGGCCGACCCGCCCTGGATGAAACCGGCGGCGCGACGAAGCAATCTCGATGGGCTGGCGCGACGGCACGAGATTGCCTCCCCCTGGAACGGCCCCGTTAGGGCCGGCCGTCCGGGGGTGGCAATGACGATCTCTTTGATCTCAAAGAACTTCGCGCTGACCACATCAGGAGCTTCGGTGGCTCGGACGGCGGCTGGCTACTCCAACATCCTGATGGGGACGGCGCCGGAGCAGGTCAGCTCCGAAGAGGAGGGTTGCCGCAAACCCGGCTAGTTTCGGTCACCACAATAGCATCGCTCGTAATCCGACGGGACGACGTTTCCCGCCGCACAGCGAAACGCCCGGACTGCCGACGCCAGTTGCTCGCTGCTATCGGAGAACGGAGCCCAATAAACCGGGCTCGATACCGGGAAGATCATATGCCAGCGCGCTGCCTCCGCCGGGACGTCCGTAATCAGCGAATAGAGACGGTCGAGGCTCGGCAGGTCGATCCGCGGCAGGCTCCATTGTTGAGTGAAGGTGTATTCCAGCCGCCATTCCGCCGATGGGCCTGCGGAGGCGGTTGCCGCAGGCAAGTTTGTCAGATCATAGGTCGACTGGTCGAGAATGCCGCCGGCAGCATCGTAGGCGACGGTCCGAAAGGCGGGATTCTGGCCAAAAATCGGGCTCACCGCCGGTGAGATCAGCGCAAACCCAAAGCGCCTCTCGGCATTGCCGACCAGGCGGAAGTCGTCCATGTGAGTATGGCCGGCGAAACTCACCCTGATGACATCCGCGTACCGTCGCAACAAAGCGGAAAAATCTCCGGCGTAGGCCTGATCCCACATCGGGATCACGTTACCCGGACAGGCGCCTTGCCGGAGCGTTGCATACCCATCGATACCGGGCGGTATGTGGTAAAGAAGCCAGACCCGCTCGCCCGCCTCTCTTGCCGCCGCGAGCTGGGCTTCGAGCCATGCGAGTGTCGCCCGCCCCGGATCGCCCCCCGCATCGCCGCCGACCGAGGTGCCGCAGGCGTTGCGGTAATGGATCGAGAAAAAATTGGTGTTCGTCGATAAGACCCGGACGCCGCCTACACGAGCGCTGCAATTGCCATAGCTCTGCCAATCTCGGTCGAAATCGGGCGCCCGGCCGCCGCCGACGAGCCGGCGCAGAATGTCGAGAGTGTCGGCGAGAAACGGTCCGCTGGGCTGCAGCTCATAATCGCCGCATATCTCGTCGTTGTTGCCGAGCGCCGGAATGATCGGCGTGCCCGGAAAGACCTGCTCGAGCTGTTGCCCGAGAAATTGCATCGTCCTTTGCACAAAGATGCGATAAGCGGCATCAGAATGGTCGGTGCCGGCGGCATTGAATTTCAGGCGGAAGCGGTGCGCGAGAAAATCGCCGGATATCAGCACGAAGGTGGGGTGCGGCAGCGTCTCGACCATCTGGCTTAGAGCGGACCGAAGCAACATCCAGTTGCTGTCCTGCCCGTATCGGCCGAGGCTCCGATCGCCGGAGCCGTCGAGTACATCGCTCCAACGCCCGGGCTCGGCGGCGGCCAGCGCATCGACCAGCCGCGGATCCGCCATTGGGTCGAAATGCAGGTCCGACATCACCAGCACTTGACCGGCAACCGGCACCACCGGCGCCGTCTGCTGGCCGCTCGCCGTTCCGCAGACGCGAAACGCGAGCGCCGCGACCACTCCGTACCGGAGTGCGATCGAGAGAAGCACGCGGAAGCGCGGCAACACAGTCTCGGGTTGGTGCCTGAAAGACCGGCTATTTGATTGTGTCGGCTCCTGCCTTGGCGACCTGGCCGTCCTGCTGCGCGGTTCCGCCACTGGCGCCGATCGCGCCGATGATTTTCCCGCCCGAAACGAGTGGAAGGCCGCCCTCGAGCGGTGTGGCACCCCGCAACGCCAGGATGGCGTTACGGCCGCCGGCGAGCGCATCCTCGAAGACTTTGCTGGGTCTGCGGAACAGAGCGGCAGAGCGGGCCTTGTCTATTGCTATCTCGACCGATCCCAGCTGGGTGTTGTCCATTCGCTCGAAGTAAATCAGAAACCCGCCATGGTCGACGATCGCGATGGCATTTGGCGCGGCGCCGATCTTTTTGACCTCCTCGATGGCCGCCGCCGCAGCCTTCTTGGCGTCGTCGAGGCCGATCGGCGCGCCGTAGGGCAGAGGCGGCGGAGCCGGGGTTGCGGGCGGAGCTTGGGCTTCGGCCCGGCCGGCGCACGACAGCGCCGCGAGCAGGAGCAGCAGTCGCAACGTTTTCGACACGAAATCCTCCGGTGTCACAACGGGTCCCAAGAGAAAAGGTCACCTGAGCGGTCGAGCGGCATGAACGAGGATTGCAATGCCGGCAAGGCGTGCTCGGCAATTGCCTCCGGGGTCCAGCCGTCGGCCCGATGGAGACTGCGGACCGGTCGCGGCGAGCTGAAGAGATAGATCTCGTTCATTCTCGTGCCGAAGACCTGGCCGGTCACGTCTCGCGCCGCGTCCGAAGCGAGAAAGACCGCCATCGGCGCATTCTTGTCGGGTGTCATTTGCTGAATTTTGGCGACGCGAGCCCGCTCTTCTTCGGTGCGGGCCGGGATCGACTGGGTCATGCGGCTCCATCCCAGGGCGACAGGCAGTTCGAGCGCACATTGAACCGCTTCATGTCGATCGCGATCGCCTTCGACAAGGCGGTGATCCCGAGCTTGGCCGAGGCATAGTTGGCTTGGCCCATATTGCCGATCAGCCCCGAGGTGCTGGTTATGTGCACATAGCCCCCGCTCTCTTGCTTGCGGTACTGGTCGGCCGCCGCACGGCTGACAAAGAAGCTGCCGTTGAGGTGGACCGAGATGACCGCCAGCCAGTCCTCGGCAGTCATCCGGTGAAAGATTTGGTCGCGCAGCACCCCGGCGTTGTTGACGACAATGTCCAGCCCGCCGAAATGATCGAGCGCCGCCTGCACAATCTTTTGCGCGGAGCCCCATTCGGCCACGGAATCGGTGCTGATCGCCGCGCTGCCGCCGCTTCGCTCGATCAGCCGCTTTGTTTCCTCGGCTGGCGTCGCCGAGTGGCCCTCGCCGGACAGCGACGCACCCACATCATTGATGATCACCTTGGCGCCGGCACGCGCCATCGCGATCGCGATCTCACGCCCGATGCCGCCGCCGGCACCGGTGACGACGGCTGTTTTGCCTTCCAACATGCCGGCCATCGGCCCTTCCTCCTTCCCATGATCCCTCGCGACCCGCGCGCGATGAAACGACTAACATCGAGGCCGGTCAACTTGGACTTGATGCTCACTTGACGTGGCCGTGACGCGGCATGCGATTGACTGAAGGATCGAGGAGGGGAAGCCATGATCGCCATTCACGCGCTCGACGGGACCGAGGTTGTCGTCGACCCAAATGCAGTCACCCTTGTTGCCGGCCCCTATCCACACGACCTCGGCCCCCATACATATGTACATGGCGTCGAGCGCGGAGTGCTGGTGACGACCGAGGATGCGGCGGCGCTGGTGGCCCGGCTGGGCGTCGAGCCGCCCTTGGCGAAGCTCACACGCCCCGATCGGTCGCCGGTTTGGGTCAGGAAATCCGCCGTCACTGCGATCCGGCCGCCGATGCCGACCGAACAGCAGCGTGGGGTAGCGGTGAAGGCGGTAATTCTCGTCGGCGAGCTTCACCAGGCCGTGAGCGAGAATGTGCAGACCGCCACGAGGATTCTCACTCTTTCGGTCACCAATGTCTGAATACTCGACGAGCGCCCAACCCTGTTGAACGATCCGACCGCCGAGACGATTTTTGCGCCGGCGACGGCAGCCGGACGGGCTGCGCTCGCTGTGCTGCGCATATCGGGGCCGGATGCCGAGAGAGCGCTGACGCAGCTTGCGGACGCCCTGCCACCGCCACGAGTCGCGCAGCGGCGGCGGCTGGTCGACCCTCAGGGCGAGGAGCAGCTTGACGACGGGATAATCCTGTGGTTCCCGGCGCCGCGCAGCGCGACCGGCGAGGACGTCGCCGAACTCCATCTGCACGGCAGCCGCGCCGTGCTCGCGGCCGTCATGCAGGTGCTCGCCCGGTTGGGTTTGCGACTCGCCGAGCCTGGTGAATTCACCCGGCGCGCCTTTCTCAACGGCAAGATCGATCTTTTGCAGGCCGAGGCTATCGCGGATCTCGCCGCAGCCGAGACCGACGCGCAGCGCCGCCAGGCATTGCGCCAGCTCCGCGGCGGTTTGGGCGACATTTATCGTGGCTGGCGCGATCGCCTGGTTCGGCTCCTCGCCCATCTCGAAGCGGCAATCGATTTTCCGGACGAGGATCTGCCGCCCGAAATCGAGGATCGCATTCTGGGCGAGACCGAGGGGCTCGTCGCCGAAATCGAGCGGCACCTCGCCGACGGGCGTCGCGGCGAAAGATTGCGCGACGGCATCGATGTCGCGATCGTCGGCCCGCCAAACGCCGGGAAGTCGAGCCTTCTGAACCGGATTGCGCGCCGCGACGCGGCCATCACCTCGCCGGTCGCCGGAACGACGCGCGATGTCATCGAGGTCGCGATCGATCTCGGGGGCTACCCCGTGGTGCTCGCCGATACCGCCGGGCTGCGCGACGGTGGGGATGCGATCGAGCAGGAGGGAAGGCGGCGCGCGGTCCAGCGAGCCGAGCAGGCCGAAATCCGGCTCTTCGTCTTCGATGCGGCAAATCCCGCCGATGCCGCCGGTGCCTCCATTTGGCCTGGAGCCGACACGATCCTCGTCGCCAATAAAATCGACCTGGCACCGTGGGCCGGCCCGGACTTGGCCTCGGTGGTGGTGCCGATCTCCGCATTGACCGGAGAAGGCATCGACAGATTGCTGACGGTGCTGGGCGAACGGGTCGCGGAGACCTATCGCATCGAAGCCCCGGTTCTGACCCGGGCGCGTCACCGCCAGGCGCTGGAGGAAGCCGCGGCGTCGCTGCGGCGATCGTTCTGCGCCGCATTGCCTGAATTACGCGCGGAGGACTTCCGTCTTGCACTGCGCAGCCTCGGCCGCATAACCGGCGCCGTCGACGTCGAAGACCTGCTCGACGTGATTTTCCGAGATTTTTGCATCGGTAAGTAAGTTAACCGACTTCGGGGAGGCCGCGCAGCATGTGTCGGATCTAAGAAAAAACTAAGGCAACAAAATTATTCCGCACGAAGCAAAAAATATTTTTCCGGACCAGGTTTCGTGATCACGGAAGAATTGATCTAACGCACCGTTCTTGGCGCGACGGCGCATTTGCCGCCTATATTAGGAGACAACAAATGTTGAAGTTTGCACGACTGCCCTTGGGGCTGTTGGCCTTGACCATTGCTGCGCCGGTAATGGCTCAGCCGGCAACGTCGACCACGACTCCCGGCGCCACCTCTCCGTCCTCGACAATGGCGCCGGCCGTACCGTCAACACCAAAGGACTCCAGCTCGGATGCGCGGACCACCACGGCTGCGCCGAAAGCGGATATGGTCGACATCAACAGCGCGACCGCGGCAGAGCTGAAGATGCTCCCCGGCGTCAGCGAAAACGACGCCATCAAGATCATTCACGGCCGCCCCTACGCCGACAAGAGCCAGCTGGTCTCGAAGAAGGTGGTCTCCGAACCGACTTACGAGAAAATCAAAGACCACGTAGTCGCCCGACAATCGAAATCGTAGAAAGCGAGTATCCGCAGGGATTTGGCAGGGTCACCGCATTGGCCGTGGCCCTGCTGTTTGCTTGTTAAGCATAGAAACCCGGCGCAAGGACTCATTCCTTCGAGACAGATAGTATAAGCTGCGCGCCCGGAGCAGGAGCGCGATATGCTGCAAGCCCTGGAGAGCCGAGCCGGTGCCGAGCAGGAAATAGTAACGCAGGAAAGGATCGCCTGCCTCAACGCGCTCGAACGCAAGGTGCTGTGGCTGTCTACGTGGATGATCCACAACGCCAACCACGTGCGTCCGAACCGCGACGGGTTGAAGGTCGGCGGGCACCAGGCGTCGAGCGCGTCGGTGGCGACATTGATGACGGCGCTCTATTTCGACGTGCTGCGCCCGCAGGATCGCGTCGCGGTCAAGCCGCACGCCTCACCGGTGTTCCACGCGATCCAATATCTGCTCGGGCATCAGAGCCGCGAAAAGCTGGAACAGTTTCGCGCGTTCGGCGGTGCGCAATCCTACCCGTCGCGCACCAAGGACGGCGAGACCGTCGATTTCTCGACCGGCTCGGTCGGCCTCGGAGTCGGCATGACCTTGTTCGCGTCGATGGCGCAGGATTACTTGCGCTTAAAGCAGCTGGTGCCGACCGATGACCCGCCCGGGCGCATGATTGCCCTTGCCGGCGACGCCGAGCTCGACGAAGGCAACATCTTCGAGGCCCTGCTCGAGGGCTGGAAGCACGATGTCCGCAATCTCTGGTGGATCATCGACTACAACCGCCAGAGCCTCGACGCCGTCGTCTCGGATCGGCTTTTCGGCCGCATCGACGCGATGTTCGAGATGATGGGCTGGCGCGTCGTCACGTTGAAATACGGCCGGCTACTCGAAGCCGCTTTCGCCCGCCCCGATGGCCATCATTTGCGCGAGTGGATCGACGCCTGCCCCAATTCGCTCTATTCGGCGCTCGTCTACAAGGGTGGCGAGGGCTGGCGCGAGCACCTGCACCGCGACCTCAACCGCTATCCCGGCATCCGGGCAATCCTCGACGACCACGATGACGCGGCGTTGCAGCGTCTGATGACGAACCTCGCCGGCCACGACATGGAATCGGTCCTCGACGCCTTCCATGCCGTCGCCGACGACCGCCCGACCTGCTTTATCGCCTATACGATCAAGGGCTACGGGCTGCCCTTTGCCGGACACAAGGACAATCACGCCGGGCTGATGAACCTCGACCAGATGGCCTCCTTCCGGAGCAATATGGGGGTAGCGGAAGGGGTCGAGTGGGACCGGTTCGCCGGGCTCGACCTGCCGGCGGAGCGGCTTTCGGATTTCCTCGCATCGGCGCCGCTCGCCCGCACCGACCGGCGGTGGCACGGTGCGGAGCCGGTTCCTGTGCCGCCACGCCTGTCGACTCCGCGCGGTGCGAGGCTGTCGACGCAGGAAGCTTTCGGCCGGATCCTCGGCGACATCGCCGCGCGCGACAGCGCGCTGGCCGATCGGATCGTAACGACCTCGCCCGACGTCACGGTCTCGACCAATCTCGGGCCGTGGGTCAACCGCCGCGGCATCTTCGACCGCGCCGAGCGGGCCGACACCTTCCGCGAGGAGAAGGTCGTTTCGGCGCAACGCTGGGCGATGTCGCCGCAAGGTCAGCACATCGAGCTCGGCATCGCAGAAAGCAATCTGTTTTTGCAGCTCGCCGCGCTGGGCCTCGCCGGGCCGCTCTTCGGCACGCGGCTCTTGCCGATCGGCACGCTCTACGACCCGTTCATCAAGCGCGGTCTCGATGTGCTGAACTACGCCTGTTATCAGGATGCCCGCTTTATCCTCGTGGCGACACCATCCGGGATCACCCTAGCACCCGAAGGCGGCGCCCACCAATCGATCGGCGAGCCGCTGATCGGGCTGGCCCAACCCGGCCTTGTCGGCTACGAGCCCGCCTATGCCGACGAGCTCGCGATCCTGTTGCGCTGGGCGTTCGAGGAGATCCAAAGAGAGGGCGGCCAATCGGTCTATTTCCGCTTGTCTACACGGCCGGTCGAGCAGCCGAGCCGGGAGATCCCGCCCGACCTCGAAGATGCGATAATCGGAGGAGCGTACTGGCTGCGCGAGCCCGATGAACAGGCAGAGCTCGCAATCGCCTATTGCGGCGCGGTCGCCCCCGAAGCGCTCGCGGCGCACCGCGAGCTGGCCGAGGACATTCCCGCGGCGGGGCTGCTCGCGATCACATCGCCCGATAGGCTCCACCGCGACTGGCAGGCCGCCCGCACGGCCGGCAAAGTCAGCGCGGTCGAGCGCCTGCTGGCGCGGTTGCGCCCGCATGCCCCGCTCGTCACGGTCGGCGACTTCCACCCGGGGACATTGTCGTGGCTCGGCGCTGTTGCCGGCAACCGCATCGTGCCGCTGGGGGTCGACCGCTTTGGCCAGTCCGGCGATATCCCCGACCTTTACGGAGCCTATCGCATCGACGCGAATGCGATCCTTGACGCCGCCGCCCGCGCCTGCCTCCTGACGTTGCGCTGATTCGGAACGTACGACAGTATAACTCAATCCAGCTCGCTGCGCCTGCGCGAAGCCGCGGCGAAATCTCCTCTAATAGCGATCGGTGGCAGGGAGCTCGACCGCCATTCCGACGCGAGTGTGACCGGGCTCACATCCGATAAGGTTAATGAGATGCGAATATCTCCCCTGCCGAGGCGATCCATTCGGATACGGCCTCGCGACACGACGGAGGTATCGTTATGAAAGCATCCATCACCGATCACAATGTCAACCTCGAAGGGTTCAAGTACTTCGTCGGTGCGGCGAGCGGGGTTAGTTTCGGCGGCTTTGGACAGAAAGAAACGCCCATAGGTTTTGGCAAGCTGAACTACCTGAACCAGTGGGACACCATTCCGGCGCCGAAGCTGGCCGAGGTGAAGTTGATCATCACCACCCTGGAAGTCGAGTTCGCCGATCACGACGGGATCAACCTATTCGCCGGGATCAAGGTCCCGGGCCTTGCCAACGGCAAAGTCAGTCTTACGATCGGCGACTTCAACAGCGGCAAGGTAAAGCTCATGAAGGTGTCGCCAGCGGGCGACAGCGAACTGGTCCGGCAGATCAACGATTCGCCGAAAGTGATCGACAAGCTGATCGAATTCGGCGGCAAAGCACGTATCGTCGAATCCGTGCTGATCGCAATCGAGGCCAAGCTCCACAGCGAGTTCACCGCGGGGTTGTCGAGCAAAGGAGCGGTTATCGTTGACGGCGGTATCATGGTGAAGGCGGAGAAGGCTGCAGACTGGAAAAATGAGGTGACAGTGGATGTCGGCATGGGCACCTGCATCGGCTACAGCCTCGACGAGCCGCAGTGGGATGCCACCAGGGATAAGAACAAGACCGCTGTGACGTCACTGCGCCCCGATGAACAAGGACTGTAGAGACGTCTGTCACGGCTCCTGAAATCTGACCACTTGGCACTCCTGCACCACCCGCGACACGCAGCGGGGCCGGGTTCTCCCGTACTGCATAAATTCAGCGAGAACGGGCATCTGCGGTCCAGCCGCGGGACCGTGCAGGAGTTGCGAGGCGATTTGTGAAGGCGCCAACTTAGAAGGGGGAACAAGGCGCCGCGAATTCTGTGGTCCGGCGGCTACACGTAAAGTTAATACATTACGCTTAAGACCGGGATCGCTTCGCATTGTAAAGAGGTAAAATCCATGGCGACATTGAAAAAAGTTGAAGGCAAGTCCAGTGCTGGTAAGGCCAAAAGCGCTCGTGCCGTAGCCTCGCCAGCAAAAAAGAAGCCCGCCAAGAAGGCATAGTGCGGGCAGTTGCTGCCACGGAGCGGGTAGGCGATCTAAGGAACAAGCTTTCGAAGCGTGCCTGCCGCCTCCCCTACAGGACGCGAGCGTCCCTGACATCAGGCGTGAGGATCGCGGCGAGACGGCGGGTCCGCATCACGTCGTCTCGCCCGCTGCTCGGCGCAGGCCGGGCAGGAAGAGCTTGCGGTGCTCCGGCTTTCGCCAAGGCAAATAGGTCGGCACCACAACATTGGTGATGGCGCGCAGCCGGGCGACAACCTCTTGTCCATCGTCGAGCCGGCCCATATGCGCATGGCAGGCGGCGAGATAGCGATCGACTGCGGGAAGCTCGGATCCTCCTGGGACAGGCTTCCCGACTAGCGACGGCGGGACGTGGCGAATTGGGGCCTGCTTGGTGCAGTTACCTCGCTACGCCGGGCGGCAGGATTTCTTTTTCGCCCAAGACCTCCGAGCGGTTGAGCTCGGAGATTGAAGCCCAGCGCAGTTCGCAGATTTCCTCGGCGACCCGCTCGGCACGCGCTTCGAGCTGCGGCGTGTCGAGATAGCGGCCGCACAGATCGATCTGGCGGCGGCTGTGTTCGACATCGGCGGCATCGTGCTCGGTGAAGAACTCGATCTCCGGCGAATTGCGGTTGAACCCGTAATGCTCCTCGAAAGCCGGCAGCAGCACCTCGCTGATCAGCCCCGGCATCTGGCCCTCCTGCGTCGTCTGCATCGCCAGGATGACGCCGACCGGCTCGTTGGCGGTCGTGTGATACATGTAGAGCGAGCGCGCCCAC
>Ga0126381_100000534_pt1 | contig 41624 bp, 37 predicted proteins | sample PanSoiMetPlot_28_FD_96465 | JGI IMG/M metagenome (GOLD analysis project Ga0126381, IMG submission 96465) | Tropical forest soil microbial communities from Panama - MetaG Plot_28 | ecosystem: Environmental > Terrestrial > Soil > Tropical forest > Bulk soil | place: Panama | collected 2016-02-17 | reverse complement strand
CTTTCATGGCCGTGATTCTCGGCGAGGTGGGCGTTGCGTACTTTCTCGAACCGCAAAAAGCGTTCTACGTTGGACTTGAGGCGCAGCACGTGTCGAATGGCGGCTTGAACGGAAGCGAAGCCGAATTGACCACCAACGCCAGCATCAACACACCGTGGGGAATGGTCATAGGCTTCTCCTGGTTCTTCCGCTGAAACGCTCTTTCATAGTGGGGTGGGTCTCGTTAAACGAGCGGCGGGAGGCACTCGCTCAGTTCCGATCGCTGTTTGTCCCACCCAGGTTAACAAATAAGTAGGAGACGCTGTCCCAGGCGTTGTGAATGCCCACGAAGAGCAACAGCAGCGCAAGCGGCTCCGACGCCAAACAGAGCCTCGCGTGTACGGGAGGGAGCCGCCGTTGCAGACAGCGTACCCGCCGCCCTATCGTACCGACCAAACCGTAAGTCACAGTTCCTGGCGCTTGGGCCGGAACACGATCTCGGCCGACTGAAGATCGCTTCAATGAACGATGTTAAATGAGAGTGCCTTCTCCCGATGGCCTCTCCACCGACTCGACTGGCGCGATTAGGAAGCGAAGCGATGCTTCAGCCAGACAGACACTTCCTCCATCGCTTTTTTCGATTTGTCCAGCACGGCTTGCATTCCGAAGAACCCGTGATGCACGCCCTCGTAGCGCGTAACCTGAGCGGGCACGCCGGCTTCGGCCAGGCGTTTACCATAGTGCTCCCCTTCGTCGCGCAGGACGTCCAATCCGGCGGTGATAATCAACGCCGGAGGCAGCCCGCTCAAATCTTTCGCGCGCACCGGCGACGCGTAGGGATTATCGGCTTCGGCCTCGTCATTGAGGTAATGACCCCAGTACCATCTCATCCCCGCCGCCGTGAGGCCGTAGCCCTGGCCGTTCTCCACATAAGAGGGATAGCCGGGTTTGGGATAATCGATGACTGGAACGATCATCAGTTGGCCGCACAAAGCTGGACCTCCGCGGTCACGGGCCATCATCGCGGTCACCGCGACCAGATTTCCGCCTGCGCTATCTCCGGCCAAAACGATATGCGCCGCGTCGGCGTGAAGCTCATCGGCATGCGCCGCGGCCCACTTGGTGGCCGCATAACAGTCCTCGGGCGCTGCCGGAAACTTGTTTTCGGGCGCCAAGCGATAATCGACCGATACCACGACGCATCCCGCCGCGTTGCAGTAATTGCGGCATCCCCGATCGTGCGTGTCGAGGCTGCACATAACGAAACCGCTGCCATGAAAGTACATCATCAGGGGGAACGGCCCCGTGCCGTCGGGCGTGTATATCCGCACCGGCAATTCGCCGCCCGGTCCTGGGATTACCCGGTTGACCACGGACGCGACCGGAAGCGCGGGCGCCCTGCCGGCCGCGTTGTATTGCGTAGCCAGAGCACGCGCCTGCTCGACGGACAGGGTCTCGAATCGCGGTAGTTTGAGCAATTCATCCAGTATCGGTTTGAGCTGCGGGTCCACTGGCATGAAGGTGCCTCCTTGTATCTGTACCGATGCGGCTCCCGGCCTACCGGCGCCGCCTGGCTTGTTTCACGGTGTACCAATCTAGCGCGGCGCCACTTGCCAAGCATGCGGGGTTAGAGCGTCATGGGGTGGAAGATGGAAAAGCGTTCAGGGCAGGGGGAAAGATTCTGCTAGACTCCCACTGGCGATTTTCGAAAGGAGCGATCGTGATGGCCAACCCCGATGACTTAGCCGCTGAGATGCATGCCTTCTATCCCCGCTACATCGATTCGTTCAACGGCGACGATCACGCCGCGTATGCCGCGAACTTTTCGTTTCCCTGCGTCCTGCTCGGGGGCAAGCAGGCAGTGAGCGTCGTCAACGACGCGGCCACGTGGATCACCATGATGGCGAATACCAAAGCGATCATGAGAAGCAAGGGTTGGGACCACACCGGAATCGAAAAGACCTACGCGTGGCCCACTGCTCCCGATATGGGTCTGCTGATGTCGGACTTCTTGCGTTACCGCAGCGATGGCAGTGTGCTGATGCGCGGCCGCGCCTGCTATACGTTGCGCCGCGAGCACGGCCGACTGAAAATCATCGCGATGATGGAAGTGGCCCCTCCGATGCTCGGACCCGGCGATATCCCGCGGCCCTAGCAAGGGTTCTCAAAGCGGGCATGGACGCCCGTCTCACTTTGTTCCGGTTTACGGTCAAGGCTGAATCGGCCCATTCCCTTGACGGCGGCCCATTGTCACATGGTTGAGCAGGCAGATAAGCTTGAAGTCTCAGCTCGGCCGCTTGAACGGGACGCTGGCTGAAAATTCGCCTCCAAGGGCTGACCGGATTACCGGAAGCTCCGAGAAGAGCTTTCGGTGGACAAAAAATTTCTCAAAATAGCCCCTAAATCCTCGCCGCGTGCCATAAAGTTCGCCGCACGCTGCAACCGCCGCGATTTATCTAGCCGCGATCGTCAGAGTTTCAAATAGGATCTTATGTATGACCGCCATTTTTGAAACTGGAATTTTTCAAACGGTCGCAGCCACATCCCCGCTTGTGGAGCTGAACAACCGCGCTAGGACGGTCGCAATCGTAGGCGGCGGCGCCAGCGGCGCGTTGGTTGCCGTCGGACTGATGAAAGCCGCCGCCAAGCCGCTGAACGTTATCATTATTGAGCCTTCCGCGAAGCTCGGGCGCGGGATTGCTTATGCAACGACCTGCCCAATGCACCTGCTAAACGTGCCCGCCGGCGCAATGAGCGCTTATCCCGATGCGCCGGACCACTTTGTGAATTGGCTGCGGGAAAATGTCGATGCGGCGCTGACCCCAGAATCCTTCGTGGAGAGGCGTCTGTACGGAGATTATATCGAGAGCGAGTTGCGGCAAGCCGAAATCGCCACGACGCCGCGGGTGCGTTTGCGCCATGTCCTGGATTGGGTGAAGGCAGCACGATGCAATGAACACGGGGCCGTTCTCGAGCTGGCCGGTGGCGCGCGCATCGCCGCGCACAGTGTCGTTTTGGCTCTCGGAAACCCGCCGCCATCAAATCCGATTCGCGGGGCCGGCGCTGATACTGTACGGACTGCATGGCCCGCGCCTCGCGGCTACCAAGTTCAAAAGCAGGATTCAGTCCTGCTGATTGGCTCAGGTCTGACCGCGGTTGACGCAGCGCTGTCTCTCAACTACTTCGGTCATCGAGGCAAGATCCACATGGTGTCGCGCCATGGCCTCTGGCCGCTGATTCATCCCGAATATGGTGCGCCGCTGCGGAGCTTTACCAACGTTGACGATCTGACAAGGTCGGTGCGCCGTCTGACCGCTGCTCTACGGTTCGACGCGGCGAGTGTGACGGATGACGGTGGTTCGTGGTGCAGTATTGTGGACGGGCTGAGAGCCTGCACCAGCGAAATCTGGAAGCGGCTTGATTCGGCTGAAAGGCGCAGGTTCCTGAGCCATCTGCAACCTTATTGGGACATTCACCGCCATCGGATGGCGCCCGAGGTGGCGCGGCGGTTCGCCGCGATGTGCTGCGAAGGCCGGGTTGTTTTACACGCGGGCAGGATTGTGGAGACCGCGCAGGCCCCGAATGGATTGATGCGCGTCATCGTCAAAGCGCGCGGGCGCCGCGAAACGCTGATGCTCGAGGTCGCGCGGATAATCAACTGCACCGGTCCCCAAACCGATTATCGCGCGATCGCTCAGCCGCTGATTCACGATCTGTTCGCTCAGGGTGTCGCTGCCCAGGACGAACTCAAACTTGGGCTTTTAACGGGACCCGATGGCGCGCTGCTCGGCGAGGACGGGCTCGCGTCGCGGACCTTTTTTACTCTCGGCCCCCCGCGCAAAGGCACTCTGTGGGAGACCACCGCGATGCCCGAAATCAGGCTGCAAGCGTCGGTTCTGGCGCGCCGTCTGCTTGGGGATGGCGACGACTGCTAGGGGATATGCGGCGCATACTCCGTGCCGATATGGCCCTGTGCTTCCAGTTCCTCGTACTCTCGATCGGAGTATCCGAGCAACTCCTTGTAAATGTATTCATTATGTTCGCCGAGGCGCACCGGCGGATATCGGATCTCGACAGGGGTTGAAGACAGCTTCCAGGCCGGGCCCGGATAAAGGTGTTCTCCGCAATCGGCCTGCCTGAGCCGGACGAAGAAGCCGCGCGCCTGCAGATGCGGATCTGCGTAAGCATCGGCGTCGTCCAGCACCGGGCCCGCGGGAACACCGTGGGACTGCAAGATGGCGGCCGCCTCTCGATGCCCGTGTTGCAACGTCCAGCTCTCGATCAGGGGATCGAGCGCGTCCTGATTGCGGATGCGTTCGCAAACCGTGGCGAACCGCGGATCGTGAGACCACGGCGGATTCCCCGCCGCATCGCGGAAGCCCCGCCAATGTTCGTCGGTCGCGATGGTGATTGCGACCCAGCGGTCGTCGCCGCGGCAGCGGTAGGCGCCCTGGGCCGCGTCGGGATCGCGATTTCCGAGGCTCTCCTGAACGCGGCCGTTCATCGTGTAGTCCATCACGATATGCCCAATGTCGTTGAGGAACGTCTCGACCATCGAGATGTCAACCAGTTCTCCTCGTCCTGTGCGCCGGCGCCGGATGAGCGCGATCATGCAACCCATCGCGGCCGATAGCCCGCCGGCGTGGTCGGAAGACACAGCCCACGAATTATGACTCGGGTCGCGATCGCGATAGCGGCGCAACAGGTCGTGACCGCAAAACGATTCGGTCTGAAGACCAAAGGCGCGGTAGTCGCGATAGGGTCCGGTCTGGCCAAAAGAGGAGAGGCGTACGAACACGATGTCGGGTTTTATGCCGCGCAGCCATTCGTAGGTTATACCCATCCGCTCCAGGGAACTGGGCGTGTTGTTTTCCATTACCGCGTCGCTGATCCGGACCAGGCGGCCAAACACCTCAAGTCCTGACGGCTTGCGCAGATCGATGGTCATCCCCAGTTTGTTGCGGGCCATGTAATTGAAAAATGGATAGCGGTTCCAGGGGCGCTCGCCGGGATCGCGGTTGGGATATCCACCCGACGTGGTTATCCATTGCCGTGCCATTTCACGGGTGGGACGTGCGAGCACCCCGCGCGTTTGATTGGGAAAAACCTGGGTGGTCTCGACGCGAATAACCTCCGCGCCCATGTCCGCCAGCACCATCGTGCTATAGGGCATCGCCGCGACCAGACCAAGGTCAATGATTCGAATCCCTTCCAGCGGCAACGGCGTCATGAGAGTAGCCTCCGGCTGCGCCTTCAGATCACCGCGGCGGCGCTGAGCGCGGCAAGGTCTTCGGGCCCGTAACCCAACTGGCCGAGAACTTCCGCATTGTGCTGCCCGAGCAAGGGGGCAGAGCGGCGAATGACATAGGAATTCTCATTCATTTTCAATGGCGCCCCCGGATAGCTGAGGCGGCCCGCAACCGGATGGTCAATCGGGACAAAGAAGTTTCGTTCCATCAACTGTTTGTCGTCGACCAAATCAGCGACTGTGTTGAGCGGTGCGCACGGCAGACCTCCGGCTTGGAACCGGTCGCATAGCTCGCGTTTGGTGCGTGCCATGCACCATGGGATCCAATAACTGTTGAACCGGTCGCTGGACGCGCGGTCACGTAGCGGCGGTCGAAAGCCGGGATCCTTGATCCAGTCTTCATCGACCGCCTGAACAAACTCGTCCCACCGGCTTATACCCACCGAAATCTCAAACAAGCCATCCGCGCATGAATTTAAAAAGGGCGGCGGGTCGAGGCCCTGGACGGCGGGCTTGCGCTGCAGCCGATCGCCGCAATACTGATAGGCAACCAACGCCACGCCGCGCCGGTCCGGTGCAGCAGCCAACGTCTCCATGATCGACAAATCGACCTGCTGGCCAACCCCGGAAAGCTGTGCGCCGTAATAGACGCACAACGTGGCGACGGCGGCTGCCTGGCCGGCCAGGTGAAGGTTCAGCTTGTTGGCCATCGTGGCGGGCTCGGCATCGGGTGCCCCGGTGCCCCACATCTCATGGCCCATCGCATAAAGGACCAGCTCCGAGGCGTTCCAGTCCCGATACGGGCCGGTCTGGCCGAAGTTGCTGATCGAGGTCATTACCAGCCCCGGATTGATCTCCTTGAGCCGCTCGTAACCGAGACCGAAGGACGTCATCGCACCCGCTCGAAAGTTTTCTACAAGGATGTCCGCCGATCGCGCCAGCCTCAGAAATATTGCCCGGCCCGTATCGCACTTGAGATTCAAGGTGATGCTTCGTTTGTTGGTGTTGAGATGCAAAAACAATCCGCTGCGCTCGGGATGGGGCACATCGCCTGCAAACGGCCCAAGCCAGCGGGCCGGGTCGCCGCGCCCCGGCTGCTCGATCTTCACGACATCGGCACCGTAATCGCCTAAAAGCTTGGTGCAGAATGGACCAGCCACGTGACGGGTCAAGTCAAGGACCCGCACTCCTTGCAGTGTCTGGATTGCCGTATCCACGATCCTGCACCTCGCGTAGCCGCACGCATTACGCAGCGCACGCGGCCGTAGGCTCTTTGTAGCGCAGTTCCGATGCAGTTGCGCAACCCCAGGATCGGGAGCAGTCGAGGCGGCAAATCGAAAAGAGCCGATAGCAGACAGGATCTAATCTTGGATCGGTGCGCGTACACCCGAATGCTTATCTACCATAATGCTGCGCCTATGATGCCGAAGTTCCAGGAGGCGCTTGAAAAGGGCGATCTCAATGCGCTCCGGCATTGCGCGAAGAGCGACCTTCACAATCACGGCATTGGAGGCGGCGACCGGGCCTTTCTTCTGGAGCGCACCGGACGCGATATAGCGCCGCTTAATCGCAGTCTCTCATCGATTGCCGGGATGCACGCATGGGTCGATGAGAACGTGGACGGAATTTTCGCGGGCCGCGAGGGCCGTCTGCTGGCGTTTGAAGCGGCGCTGGTTCTGGCTCGGCGCGACGGTGTGACGCGCCTGGAGATCGGTGAGGACGTGTGGGCATCCACGCTTTTCGACGGCTCGGCGGCTGAACTTACGCGGGAGCTCAGGCAGGTGCATAGCCGCGTCGCGCCGGCGATGGAATGGATTGCGCAGATCGGACTTTCCCGCCATTGCGCGATCGGCGACCTTGAGCGCTGGCTCCCGCCGTTTCTGGCGGCCGGCTTTTATCGAACACTCGATTTGTCGGGGGATGAGTTCGCGCAACCTCAATGTCTTCCCGACTTCCAATCTGATGCTCGGACGCGTCGGCGCCCTGGAATCACATCCGATCCGAAAGCTTTATGATGCGGGCGTGAGGGTGACCGTCAATTCCGACGACGCGCTGATCTTCGGCCGCACCGTGTTCGGAGGAATTCCTCGCTCTTTATCGCGCCGGTTTATTCAATCCCGCGGAGCTGGACGAAATCCGGCTTAACGGATTGAGCGATATCTAGCTGACCGGCTTCATCCCATCGCCATCAAAACGCGCGCGGCGCAGGCTCCATGGAATCCTGCGACACCTATATTGAATCAGGTGGAAGATTCCTATCGCCGTCTATTTTTTAACGTGTTGCAGCAAATATGTACAAACAGACAAAGCTCGGATAGAACCTAACAATCCGAACCCTGGCACGCAACCCGATCAGTTTTGGACACCTACTTACAGTTTGTCAGAACTTCTATTGGGGGTCGCGAAAATGCTCAAGAAAGTTGAATTGGTTGGCATACTAGCCGGCGCTATTTGGTTCTGCTCGGGTTTCAGCGAGGTCTTTGCCCACGAGCCACATGTCTGCCCGCCCGGAATCAACGATAGTCCTGCGCTGGCCGGGCATCTGAACCAGAGCGACGTCATCAAAATGCCCTTTGCCAAGGTTTTCGCCGCCGGACAGGTGCTTTTTGTGACCAATTTCAACGCCTGCGACGGAGCGGGCCGTCCCGGCACCAACGGCGGCGTAACACCGCGTCCGTTGGACCCGCTGAAAGGACCCCGCTTCACGCGGCTTTCCGCTCCCGAGGCCAATTCCTGTGCGGGCTGCCACAGCCAGCCGCAGGCCGGCGGCGCGGGCGACTTCGTGGCAAACGTATTTGTGCTTGCCCAGAATCAGATCCCGGTCAGCGGTATGCTGCTTAACCCCGACTTCAGCCAGACCTTCCTGGAGCGCAACACACTGGGGATGTTTGGTTCGGGCGCGATCGAGCTGCTGGGACGGGAAATGACCGCCGACCTTTCGGCACTCAAAGCTCAAGCGCTAAAAAGCGCCATCGCCACGCGCAAGGACGTGTCAACCACGCTGCTTACGAAGGGAGTTTCCTTCGGCTCCCTAATCGCTCATCCCGACGGCACGATCGATTCCAGCGGAGTCGTCGGCGTCGATGCGGATCTGATTATTCAGACCGTTTTCGCGCAAGGGCGCGATGCGCTCGGTGCGCGAATTCAGCGTTAACGCCTTCAGCCAGCATCACGGAATGCAGGCAGTAGAGCGTTTCGGACTGGACACCGATCCCGATGGCGACGGAATCACGAATGAGTTGACAATCGGCGACATTACCGCGGCGTCGGTTTTTCAAGCCGCGCTGCCGGTGCCAATTGAGTCAACCAGGAAAGGAAACAATAAAACCGCCGCGCGAGGCGAAAAGCTCTTCGCTCAGGTCGGGTGCACCGGATGCCACATACCGGCGCTCCCGCTGGACCATACGACCTTCTGCGATCCCGATCCGGCCAACCCCGGCAGCGGACCGTTCAAGACCTTTAACGACACTTCGCAGGCCGTTTGCTTCGATCTGCGCCACACCTCGGGGCTGGCGGATGACGGAATGGTGCACGCGTACACTGATCTGAAGCGCCATGTGATCTGCGATCAGAACAAGGCTCATTACTGCAACGAACCTGCCTCTCCGCTGCAACCCGACGACGGCATGCAGGCGTTGCCGCAAGACCAGTTCCTGAGCTCAAAGCTGTGGGACGTAGGAAACTCAGCGCCGTTCGGGCATCGCGGAGACCTCGACACGATTTACGCCGCAATCGTGGCGCATGGCGGCGAGGCGACCAGTTCGGAAGCGCAGTATGAAGGATTGCCGGCCTCCGACCAGGCTGCGATCGTGGCGTTTCTGAAAACGCTTGTCATGCCCATTATCAAAGGCGACCCCAATCCCCAAACCGGTTCGCCCTCGTCCTGAGCACATCGCCCCCGGAGCCATAACCGAGGTCGGGGCTGAGGGGCCTTTCTTCGCTCCGAAATCGGATGATTCGCGGCGAGCTTTGCGGATAAGCGCGGAGCTCGACCTTTATGCTATTAACCCGATGTTACGCGACGGTACGAGTGGAGTTGTCGCCAGTTTACAAGGGTCAAAGGAGGCGCTCATGATGGAAGCCCGCCGAATCAGACGCGTCGCGATTGTGCTCGCATTGATTGTTCTGGCGAGTTGGACAATGCCGGCGGCCCAAGAGGGGTCGTCCGATGCGATGGCGCAAGTGAAGTCGGCGGTTGAAAAGGCGCGCAAGATCCTGGCTGATCCCGGTTACAAATCCGCACCGCAGAGCAAGCGAACCGAACTGCTGAAATTGCTGGATAATAATTTTGCTTTCGACGACATGGCGCGTTCATCTCTCGGCTCTTACTGGAAGAAGCTGAATCCAGACCAGCGTGGACGCTTCGTCGAACTCTTTCACCAGCGCCTGGAGCGCCGCTACGTCAAGATCATCGAAGACTATTCGGGTGCACAAATCAATTTCGTAAGGGAAAGTCCGAGCGGACCCGATCGCGCGGAAGTTTATACGAACGTAGTAAATCCGATGCTTGCAGAGCCGCTCCAGATGAACTACCTTCTCCAACGGTCCGGCGGCGCCTGGAAAGTGTACGATCTGGACATAGGCGGCATCAGCGAGGTCGACAGTTACCGCAAGGAATATGTGCAGATCATCAACAGCCAGGGCTACGACGCACTACTTAAGCATATTGCCAATCCCGCCTAGCAGGCTGGCAGGCCAGGTGCCTGAGGCTTGGAAATCCGCACGCCTTTGTTCCGGACCAAGCTCTTTCAGTTCGGAACGCTCTGGTCCGGCTTGATTCCCCAGATTCCAGTGGCGTACTCGGCGATCGCGCGATCGCTTGAGAAGCGGCCCATGCGAGCAACGTTCAGGACCGCTTTTTCTAGCCACAGTTGGCGATTTGAATAGTCCTCCCACACGCGATCCCGGATCGCCAGGTAAGAGGAGAAGTCCGCGAGATGGAAGTAGTGGTCGGAGCTCAATAGTGCGTCATATATCCATTTGAACAAGCCAGGCTCGTTGGGGTTAAACCGGTTGGCGGCAAGTTCGTCGAGCACGCGCCTTAACTTGGGGTCGCGTTCATAGATTTCACGCGGGCGGTAATTCCCGCTCTGGTTGAGAGTTTCAATCTCGTCGGCAGTGAGACCGAAAATATAAATGTTGTCGGCGCCGGCTTCCTCGAGGATTTCGATGTTGGCGCCATCGAGAGTGCCGATGGTGAGCGCACCGTTCATCGCGAACTTCATATTACCGGTTCCGGACGCTTCGGTGCCCGCGGTCGAAATTTGCTCGCTGAGATCCGCTGCTGCCACCAGTCTCTGCGCCACCGAAACCTTATAGTCGGGCACGAAAGCGACTTTCAGCAAGCCCTTGGTTGCGGGGTCGTGATTGATCGTGTCCGCCATCGAATTGATCAGTTTGATAATCATGCGCGCCGCCCAGTAACCCGGTGCCGCCTTTCCCGCAAAGATGTGCGTGCGCGCCACCTGGGGCGTTACTCCATCTTCGACGATAGCCAGATAATCGTTGATAATCGCGAGCACGAGCAGCAACTGGCGTTTATACTCGTGGATGCGCTTGGCTTGCACGTCGAACAAGGATTCGGGGTCAACGCCGACATGGCCGGTCTTTTCGATAAGGGTCGCCAACACTTCCTTGTTGGCGCGCTTGACGGCGGCGAAACCGTCGAGGAAGCCGCGCTGGCCCGCGTAGCGTTCCAGTTCGCGCAGTTTCTCCAGGTCGCAGATCCAACCGGCGCCGATATTGGCGGATATGAGCTGCGCGAGCCCCGGATTGGCCTCCAACAGCCATCGCCGCTGGGTCACGCCGTTGGTTTTGTTGTTGAATCGATCCGGCCACATGCGGGCGAAGTCCGGAACCAGCCGCGTTTTGACCAAGTCGGAGTGCAGTTTCGACACGCCATTGACCGAATGCGAACCGACGATCGCGAGATTCGCCATCCGTAGGTGCCGCTGTGGGCCCTCCTCGATCAGCGACATCCGCGCGATCCGCCCGCTGTCATCGGGCGAGAGGGCAATGGCGTCCTCCAGGAAGCGCCGGTTGATCTCGTAAATGATTTCCAGATGGCGTGGCAGCATGCGCTCAAGCAGTTCCACCGGCCAGCGCTCCAGCGCCTCCGGCATCAGAGTATGATTGGTGTAGGCGCAGGTCGCGCGCGTGTGGCGCCAGGCGGTCTCCCATTCCAGATCGTGTTCGTCCACCAGCAGACGCATCAATTCGGCAATTGTCAGCGCCGGATGAGTATCGTTGAGCTGGATAGCGACCTTGTCGGGAAATGCATCGAAATCTTTGTGCAGACGAAGATATTGCCGAACGATATCGCGAACGGCGCACGCAACGAAAAAATACTCCTGCTGCAGCCGCAATTCGCGCCCCGCAGCCATCGAGTCGGAGGGGTAGAGGACCTTGGAAATTGTTTCCGAGACTATCTTATCTTCAACGGCCTTGAAGTAGTCGCCCTCATTAAAAATTTTTATGTCAAAATAATCCGAAGCGCGCGCGGAATACAGGCGCAGCAGATTGACCGTGCGGCCGCCGTAGCCCACGATCGGCAGGTCATGCGGGACGCCGACTATAACGCGCCAATCAAGCCACATCGGGTTGTAATTCCCGTACCGGTCGTGAGACTTTTCGATTCGGCCGTAAAGCGGGATTAAGCAGGCTTCCTCGGGCCGGGCAATCAGCCACGGTGAGTAGGCGGGGGACCACTGGTCTGGCTGTTCGAGTTGGTAGCCATTTTGTCGATTTCCTGCTTGAACAGCCCGAACTCGTAATTTATTCCGTAACCGTAACCGGCAATACCCAGCGACGCCATCGAATCCAGAAAGCAAGCCGCCAGACGGCCAAGGCCCCCATTTCCCAATGCAGGGTCGGGTTCGTACTCCAAGATCCGGTCCAGGTCGACTCCGTGCCGATTCAGCAACTCGCGGCATCGCCGGGTAAGGTCCAGATTGGCCAGGTTGTTGTCCAACGAGCGGCCGACCAGAAACTCCATGGAAAGATAGTAAACGCGCTTCGCGTCGGCGCGGTCGAAAGCGTTCTGGCTCTCGACCATCCGCTCGACAATCAGGTCTCTGACCGCCAGCGAGACCGCCTTATACCAATCGCCGTCGCACATTTGCGAGCTGTCCCTGGCGATCGAGTACCGGATGTGCCTCAGCACACGCGCCTCGAAAGCTTCAGACCGGGCTTCGAAAATGTTGCTCAAAACTGCCTGACTGGCGCGCTGCGCACTAGTTGCCATCGACGTTTCCCCCCTGATGTTTCTTCAGCCCAAGCCGGTTTCAGACGCGGCCGGCGTCATCGTAAAGCGCGGGCATAAGCGCGGACACCTTCCTGCCAAGGCGGGAGTACTATCGCCGGCTCTTGAGCGGTGGTGAGGACGGAGTTGTGCGGGCGCGGCGCCGGCGCCGGAAACTCGGCATGAGACACCGGCACGACCTCCGTCTCCAATCCCAGGCTGCAGAACAGCATCCGCGTCAACTCAAATCGTGACGCGCCTCCCTGTCCAGCCAGGTGATAAACGCCATAGGCCTCGGAACGAATCAGCTCCGAAATTGCCTGGGCCAAATGAGGCGCGTAAGTCGGCGAACCGTACTGGTCACTTACCGCTTTGACTTGGGGCCGTTGGCTGAGCGAGCGCATCGTCTTGAGGAAGTTCCTCCCGGCCGGATGAAACAGCCATGCCGTACGCACGATATAATGGCGGCAATTCAACTCCTTCACCGCAATCTCACCGGCCAACTTGCTCAAGCCGTACGCGGAAAGAGGCCGCGGCAGGTCGAATTCGTGATAAGGACGATCGGCGGCGCCGTCAAATACGTAGTCAGTCGATACGTGAAGCAGGGGAATTCCGGCCGCCGCCGTGGCCAATGCGAGGTTTCGCGGACCCAGCGCGTTGATTCGGTATGCCTGCGCCGTGTTGCTTTCCGCCCCGTCCACGTCGTTGTATGCGGCGGAGTTGATTACCAAATCCGGAGTGAACGTGGTAATCGCTTGGCGCACGTCGGCGAGCCGGGTGATATCTAGCCGATCGCGGTCCGCGCCCTGGACCTCATCGTTTACCAGCGCGGCCACCAGCGAGCGTCCCAGTTGTCCGGCGCATCCGGCGATCAGGATCTTCACGCCACCTCCCGCCGGTAGCGCGGCAGATGCTCGAGCAATTCGTCGAGTGTTTGCCCGCCGCGATCCTTGTCCGACAACAACGGATCGGCGGTCGGCCATTCGATGCCGATTGCCGGATCATTCCAGATGATCCGCAGTTCGTCGGACGGGTCATAAAAGTCAGTGCACTTGTACTCCACCTCGGCCACCGTGCTACGCACGAAGAATCCGTGCGCGAACCCGGGCGGAATGTAGCATTGAAGGAAATTGTCCGCGCTCAGTTCGGTCTTGATCCAATGCCGGAAGGTGGGCGAGCCCTGCCGGATATCGACTACCACGTCGCAGATCTCGCCCTGCAGGACGCGGATCAATTTTCCCTGCGGATGGCAGCGCTGGGCGTGAAGGCCCCTGATCGTACCGCGCGTGGAACGGGAATGATTGTCCTGCACAAAGGGCTCCACAATGCCGCCCTCGCGGTACTTGCATTGCTGGTAGGTTTCCAGGAAGAATCCCCGCGAATCCTTGAACACGTCGGGGCTGATTACCAACACCCCCTCAAGCTCGGTGCAAATGATTTTCATCGCAATATTATTCCGCCTGTTCGATGACTCCGGCTTTTCGATCATTCTGGCTGTTCGATCATTCTGGAGAGATACTCACCATAACTGCTCTTGCCCATTCGCCGGGCAATAGCCAGAACGTCCTCGGCGTTGATATAGCCCATCCGGAACGCGATCTCTTCCAGGCAGGCGGTATGCAGTCCCTGGCGCTCCTGGATAGCCTGAATGAAGTTGGAAGCCTGATGCATCGACTCATGCGTTCCGGTGTCGAGCCAGGCGAACCCGCGGCCCAGCTTTTCGACATGCAACACGCCGCGCCGAAGGTATTCAACGTTGACGTCGGTAATCTCGAGCTCGCCGCGCGACGAAGGCTTGAGCGCGCGCGCGATGTCCACGACCTGGCGGTCGTAAAAATAAAGACCGGTCACCGCATAGGATGAGCGGGGATGAGCCGGTTTCTCCTCGATACTGATTGCGCGGCCCGCCTGATCGAACTCCACCACACCGTAGCGTTCCGGATCGCGCACGCGATAACCAAACACCGTGGCGCCGCTGACTCGGGCGGAAGCCCGCTGCAGAAATTCGGGCAGACCGTGGCCGAAAAAGATATTGTCGCCCAGCGCCAGCGCCACGTTGTCTTTCCCGATGAAATCGCGGCCAATGATAAAGGCCTGCGCGATGCCCTCGGGCTTGGGCTGTATCGCGCATTCGATATTTAGATTCCAGTCCGAGCCTGATCCGAGCAGCCGGCGAAAGCTTTCGCTCTCATGCGGCGCCGTGATGAGCAAGATGTCGCGGATGCCGGCCATCATCAGGACCGACAGCGGGTAGTACAGCAGAGGCTTGTCATACACCGGCGCCAATTGTTTGTTGACCGCACGGGTAACCGGGTAGAGCCGGGTTCCCGACCCGGCGGCGAGCAGGATTCCCTTGCGCCGCGATATGCCGTTGGATTCATTGCTCATGCTTTGCTCACCTCCCGTTGCGGATAGGAACCGCCGCCCGTGGCCGGAATCCATGACGCGGTCTTGAACAACGCGCGCACGGCCGCGCCGAGCATCGCGATATCGTTCCATTCGCTGCGGACGCGCGCGTAATATCCCTCCGCCACTCGCTTCTCTTCATCGGGAGCCTCCGGCCCGAGGGCCAGCCGGGTGGGTCCGATCAGACCAACCGGAGCTTCCTCGCGCAGCCGCTCCCAGTCCGCTTCGAGCATGGCTTCCCTCTCGGGGGGCATCGCCTCCACCCCAATCATCCGAAGATTTCCTCCCAGCACCGCCAGCAACAGCGGCAACCACTTAAGCGCCGGAACCGGCGTTGCGCCTTCCAGCGTAACGAAAATTTTACGCCGCTCGATTCCGCCGGCCCGATCGAGCTTGTTGCCCACCAGACGCACCCGTCGAAACGGATGAGTCGGCCTACTAATGATCGAGGCGAGGAACATCAAGGGCCACAGCGGCGCTGAAATAAGCAATGCCAGGAGTCCCAAACATCGATGCATCAGGCTGGCGAAGCCAGTGGTGTAGCCGGTGCGCTTCAGACCGGAGAGCAGGAATGAGTCCACCACGCGGGTAACCGCCCCGGTCGATACGCTGATAAGATAATTGGTGGAAACGATCGAGTCGCATACATCCACCATTTCACCAACGTAGGTATGCGGCAGGATAACGGCGCAGCGCAGAGTCGACTGCCGGTCGATTATTACGTCGTCGTTGAGCACTACTTCGTTCATTATTTCCGCCGAGTGATCGATACGGCACCGGGAGCCAACGAAGATGCAGGTACCCTTGATTGCGGTGGCGGGCAGGCGCGACTGGCGTCCCAGGCGGACGCCCGGCGCGACCTCGCGTCCGGGAACGATCAAGGCTCCGAAGCGGCCCGCCGCCGCGTCGATATTGGCGCGATGGTATTGCGCCAGTGATGCGATTAGCGACACGTTGCCTTCGGGGAGGTCGAGTAGCGGAAGAGTCGCCGGCGAAGCGGCGCTTTGCTCGGGGTCGGCCATCAGCTGCCAGCTCGCCTGATCGCTCTGAGTAGCAAGTCTTATCGCCGCCGGCCGGCCTCCGTACACGGCTTCGGCCGGCTGACGACCGGCCATGGCGAGCGCGAGGAATTTCTTGAGCAGCGGAGTCCGCAGCAGGTCCCCGCGCATCATCAGGAAATGCTCGCTCAATTGGCCGGCCACCTTGCGCACTACCTGATCGGGGCTCTCATTGGGCCGCACCAGTACATATTCAAGACGCATCCCCCAGTGCGCACCGTTACCGAGTTCCTGTTCCAACCGATCGGCATGCGCCGAGGCGATCACCAGGGCCTCGCGAATCCCCGCGAAGGCCAGGTCCTCGAGCGCAAAGACCACCAGCGGTTTACCTACCACCGGCAGCAGCGCCGCGCAGGTGCGCTCGGTAAGCGGCATCAGGGCTTTGCCCGGCCGATCGACGAACACAAGCGCTTGCATCAGTGCTCCAGAGTTTCTCCCCGTGTGGCCCCCAATCCCAGTCGTGTGCGGTCGTAACGTCCACTCTGAACCGCGGCGCACCAATCGGCGTTCGACAGGTACCAATGCACGGTGCGCCGGATACCGTCTTCGAACGAGCATTCCGGATGCCATCCCAACTCGCGGCGGATCTTGCTGATATCGGTTGCATAGCGGCGATCGTGTCCGGGGCGGTCAGGCACGAACACGCGCAGATCGCGGTAGTTCTTGACGCCGCGGGCGCGCAGAGCGGCGTTGCCCGCGGCCGGCAGTTTTTCCTCCAGCGCGGCGCAAATCGTATCGACCATCTGCAAATTGTTGCGCTCGCTGCATCCGCCAATGTTGTATTTCTCGCCCAACCGTCCGACGCGCAACACTGCAAACAGGGCCGCGCAATGATCCTCCACGAACAGCCAGTCGCGCACGTTGAGACCGTCGCCATAGACGGGCAGTTCCCGGCCCGCCATCGCGTTGAGAACCATCAGCGGAACCAGCTTTTCGGGATACTGGTAGTAACCATAGTTGTTGGTGCAGTTGGTAGTTAAAGTGGGTAGTTTGAAGGTCTCGTGATAGGCGCGTACGAAATGGTCGGCCGCGGCCTTGGACGCGGCGTATGGCGAGTTGGGCGCATAATGCGTATCTTCGCGGAACAGACCTTCCGCGCCCAGGCTGCCGTACACCTCGTCGGTCGAGACCTGCACAAACCTGAAGGAGCCTTGTTTGTCTCCGAGCCGCCGGTAGTATGCAAGTGCGGCCTCTAGCAATTCGAACGTGCCGGCCACGTTGGCGTCGAGGAAGTTGCGCGGTCCGTCGATCGAGCGGTCGACGTGAGTCTCCGCGGCGAAGTGAACAATCGCGGTGGGCCGAAACCGCTCCAGCGTGTTGTTGACCGCCTCCCGGTCGCAAATGTCGCCTTTTACGAACGCAAAGCGCCCATCATTTTCCACCTCCCTCAGGTTGAGCAGAGAGCCCGCGTAGGTAAGTTTGTCGAAGACGACCAGCGACGCATGGCTGCGCCGGATCGCGAATCGCACGAAGTTGGATCCAATGAAACCGGCCCCCCCGGTTACCAGTATGGTTTCCATCAAATCAGGAATCCCCCCGATCTATTCAGCGCCTGACAGCGCGGCCTAGTATGCCCCTCGGCCCAGCAGCACCGCCGGAATCGTCTTCAGCAGCAACTTGATATCCATCCACACCGACTGGGACTCGATATACGCGGAGTCCAGTTCCACCTGTTGCGCGAAGGGAATGTCGGAGCGTCCGGACACCTGCCAGACACAGGTGATGCCGGGTTTGACCTCGAGCCGGCGCCGATCGGACGGCGTATATTGGCTGACTTCGCTCGGCACCGGCGGCCGCGGACCCACCAGCGACATGTCGCCCTTCAAAACGTTCCATAGCTGCGGCAGTTCATCGATTGAGGCTCGGCGAATATAACGTCCCACCCTGGTTATGCGCGGATCCTGCTTCATCTTGAACGTAACGCCGCCGCTCATCTCGTTGCTTGCCGCCAGCGCAGTCTTGCGCGCCTCGGCATCTATATACATTGAGCGAAACTTGTATATCTGGAATGGTTTGCCCCATTTTCCGATTCGAGACTGTTTGAAAAGAACGGAGCCGGGCGAATCCATTCGAATGAGCAGTGCAATTGACGCCAGCATTGGCGCCAGAACGATTAGGAGGAAAACAGATCCGGCTATGTCTATCACACGTTTAAGTGCTCGCGTGCTGCCGATAACCATCATCCACACCGACCGCTTGAACGCCGCCCGCAGCCGCACTGAGCGGCTCAGGCGCCCACTTGAGGAGTAACGCTTGAGCAGACGGTCGCGGAACTCCAAGGCCTTCTGATGCTGCATCCTCGATTCCACGCGCGGTTTGTTTAAATCGACAAACGTTGGTTTGCGCTCGGCTTCCATAATCTATATTTTACAAACACTATATTCCGCGCTTATTCAGGCTGGTCTCTGACTTCCTTCCATACGCGGTATAGAAATAGCGGGTTGCCGATCAGGTAGCGGCGCCACATTCGTCCCGGTTCTTGCGTGAGCCGCCATACCCATTCGAGGCCGATCTCGCGCAGCCACATTGGAGCGCGGGGGATGTTGCCGGAATAGAAGTCGAACAGGCCGCCGACGCCGATCAAAACCGGCGGCCAGAGTTCCGCGCGATGAGCCGCCAGCCACAAGTCTTGTCTGGGCGCGCCCATTGCCACGAGCAGGATTTTGGCACCAGACGAATTGATTTGATGTATTACGGCCGGCGTATCTGCGGCGGCAAAAAACCCGTCATGAGCTCCGGCGATCGGCAGTTGCAGATATTTCAGTTGCATCGCGGCAGCGGCCGCGGCGGCAACCGAGGGCTGCGCGCCGAGCAGAAAGAGCGGGATTTCTTCGGCGGCGGCACGCGCGCATAGTTGCGGGAAAAGGTCCGTGCCGTTAACGTTCTCGAGCATCGGCGTGCCTTTCATACGGCCGCCCAGATGGATTCCAATCCCGTCCGGCAGCACCCGCTCCGATTCCATCAGGACCTGACGGTAGTCGGAGTTAGTATAGGCTATGTTCAGACAGTCCGGATTCACGAAGCATAGTTGTGAGCGAGATCCTGCCTGCGCGCGGCTGATAATCCATTCGACCGCCTCGTTCATACTGGTGTTGGTGATGTCGATGCCGAAGAAGCTCAGGATTGGGGCGGCTTCGGCGGCGGCGCTGTTACGCAGAACGGAGCCCGGTATCGCGCGGGCCATCAAGCCCAGGTCGGCGCGCAGGCTTTGGCCGTAATAGAACTGGCGGTCGAGGTCGTGCTCGCTCTCGTAGGCCACGCCTATGCCTTTGCGCAGCCAATAAGCTGAGACGATTCCGGGGCGAATCCAAAAGCGCACCTGTCCATCCAGCGGGACCGCCAATGCTTCCTGCGGAGTAAGCGGGCGCGGCCCTGCAAAGGACATGTCGCCCTTGACTACGTTGATCAGCACTGCCAACGAGCGGCCCGGGGCCGCGGTGGCGAAGGACAGCAGCGCAAAGGGCGTCCTGAAGCGGCCGACGGCCGCTGTGCGATCGAAGGCACGCCCCGTCTTTGCCCTGGCATAGATTGCGCGCAGCAGCATCAAGGGCGACAACGCCAGGAGTGCGGCCAACGCAGCGCTGAAGTCCAAAAGGCGGCGGACTGCTTCCTCCACGAATATCCAGGCGGCGGCGAACTGCCGCACCCGGGCGGCGCGCATGCGACGCGGCCGGCGCCCCAGCGGACCGGGTATTTCAACCGTCTCCATCGCGCTCCGCTGCCGGCCGTGAGTTGGACGAATCCTTGCGCGGAATGATTCGCGCCGGCACTCCGACCGCGATCGAGTTGGCTGGAATGTCGGTGAGGACTACTGCGTTCGCGCCGATCGCTACGTCGTCGCCGATACTAATCGTGCCCAGGATTTTGGCGCCGGCGCCGATATCGACGCGGTTGCCGATCGACGGAGCGCCGCGCACTCCCGTATGCCGCAGTCCGACCGTGACGCCGTTGCGCACTACCACGTCGTCGCCGAAGCGGGTATCGCCGCTGATTATGATGTCGCCAAAATGCTCGATCCTAAATCGCCGTCCCATCTCGACCTCGCAGGGCAGGTCGATTCCGGTCGCGATCTGGCTAATCAACTTGAGCGCCTTGTAGGCGATCGAAAACGGCAGCCGCAGGAAGCGGTTACCAATTCGATAGCGCCAGCGTCCGAAGCGATATATCGCCATTACCCAGAGTCCCTGGCGGCTCCAGTCCCCTTCGTACGTCTTGATATCTTCTCGCAGGTTGTCGAACATCGCTTTCGTACCGCCGGTTGAATCGCGCTCGCTTACCACGGCTTGGGCGGGCAGATGAGGCCGCCGCGGGTATCGCGCCAGGCTTGCTGCGACGCCGCCACCATGAGCTGTGAGTCCTCTGCCTTGGCCAGACTGTTCGGGTCGCGGCGCCGGCGCGCCAAAAGCGCGCGCAGCCGATACCACTGGGCCTCCGCGTTCATCGCGCAGAACGCTCCCGCGAACCCATGATGCTTGCGGTAATAGAGGTAACCGGCGCGCATCCGCCACAGGGTCAGCTGCCGCCCCGACGACGACATCGACAGGCGCGTGACGGTCTTGGATGACTCGCCGCCCAGATGCACCACGACCACGTCGGGCCAGTACCAGACCTGGTAGCCGGCGGCCTTGACCCGCCGGCACAGGTCGACTTCCTCGTAGTAGAGAAAAAAGCGTTCGTCAAAATAACCAATCTGCTCGAGCAAGTCGCGCCGGATGATACTGTAGGCGCCCGGCACCCAGTCCACCTGCGCCGGTTGCTGTTGGTCAGCCCAGGTGCGATCGAAGCGGCCGAAGAAGCGCGAATGCGCATATTTCGCCGCCAGGCCGGAGAGGGCGAGAAAATCGTTCAGCACCGAGGGAAACGTCCGCGCCGAGGGCTGCCACGAACCGTCGCGGCCAATCAGCCGGGCGCCGGCCAGGCCGACCCGCGGTGCGCGGTCCATTTTTTCCACCGAGCGGCGCAGCGCGTCGGTTTCGGGAAACGCGTCGGAGTTGAGCAGCACCACGTAGCGGCCGCGCGCGACCGCGAAGCCGCGGTTGTTGGCGGCGGCGAAGCCCAAATTGATATCGCTGCGAATGAGCTTAATCTCGGGAAATTCCGCGTCGATCATCTCGGCGGAGCTGTCGCGCGACGCGTTGTCGACCACGATCGTCTCCAGGCTGACGCCGTCGGCTTGACGATAAAGCGTGCCGATACACTCGCGCAGCAGGTCGCGCGTATTGAACGAAACGATCACCACCGAAACGTCAGGCGCCGGACTCATTTGGCTCCCCCCTGGGTGTTGTGGCGGGCCGTACGCACCCAATCGGCGTTCTTGCGGGCCGCCCGGCCAATCGCCGGCGCCAGCGCGAGTTTCCAGATGATATAAAAGGGAGCGAACGCCAGCGCCGCGAAATCGGCGATCGTACCCCCGCCCACCACGATCGCCGCCCCGACGTGTGCAACGACCACCCCCAGCGCCGCCGCCCCATACCATCGCGCAGCCGCCAAAGGTATCGCCAGCGTCAGCATCAGCAGGGCGGCGTGAAAGGCCAGCGGCAGCAGCAGCAATTCCAAAAGCGGCTCGGCCAGCGCGAACCGCCCGGCGCCAAGGTCAGCCAGCAGAATCGGAACCTGCTCGCGGATCATTCGTATCCGTCCACCCTCCCAGCGGGCGCGCTGCGTGCCCGCCGCCGATCCCGCGGCCGGCATCTCACCCCACACCGAGGTCCGATCGGCGAAGCGTACTCTTTTGCCGGCGCGGACCAGGCGCAGGTGATATTCGAGATCCTCGACCACCGAATGCGCGTCGTAAGGAACCGCGCTCAGCGTTGCGCGGGTAAGTGCGAAGCCATTGCCCAGGATGCCGGCCGACAGCCGCAGCCGATCGCGTCCGCGCGGTCGCAGCACGTTAAACGCCATCAGCGCGACGTTCATCAAGCGGGTGCGCATCGAAGCGCCCGGATTGAGCACTCCGTAGCGGCATTGCACCGCGTCCGCGCCGCCGGCCAGCATGCGCTCAATCTCAGCGACGAAGTTCGGCTCGACGGCCGAATCGGCGTCGACCACCGCCAGTGCGTCGAATCCCTCCGCGAGCAGGATCCCGAAGGCATACCTGAGCGCGTAGCCCTTGCCGCGGCGGGTGCGGTCCTCGCGCACGATCACCCGCGCGCCCGCGCCGCCCGCGCGCTCGGCGGTGCGGTCCTCGCAGTTGTCGGCCACCACCACGATTGAATGCCGCGAATCGGCCGGCACGCATCGCCTGAGGCTCGTGACCGCGCCGGCAACCCCGCGCTCCTCGTTGTGAGCGGGCACGACCACCGCGATGCGGCCGACGTGCCGAGTGGAGGTTGGCTCGGTGCGGGCGGGAAGGCATCCGGCAACCGTGAGGATGATCAACTCGACGCATCCGGGCAGCGTCAGAGCACAAAGCGCAAGTGCCGCCAGCGCCCCAATTGCCGCGATCAAGGCTGCTGTCCTCCCGGTTGCGCCGCCGTCAAGGCCGCCAGTCCGTATGGCGGCAGCGTCACCATTACGCCGTTGCCAACCACGGTGGGCAGGGACTGCGCGATTTCCACCTGAGGGCGCTCCTCGTTGGTCGAAAACGGCGACTTCGATTCCAGCCGCAGGATTCGAGCGGGTAGCCCAGCTCCCCGTTGTCCGGGGAATTCAATCCGGACCGTCATCGGCTTATCCGCCGCCGAGGCCACTACTGCGGACCATCGCGTCCCGTTGAGGAAGGCCGCGGCCGAGACCTTTGAGCTGTTGGCCGAAACCGGGTAGAAGCTGCCGCCGAAGGCTTGGTTTAGCATCGCGATTGCAAGTCCGGTTGGACGCAAACGCGGGGCGCCGGCCAGATCGCGCGTGACGCCCCACAGCCGGGCGAAGCCGCCGCGCGCTGCGGTTGACGCGTCAAACCCGGCCAACACGTAGGGACACTGGATTGTGGCGCCGCGGTTAAGCGACTCAATTATCCGCCACGCAATCGCGGTGCCCGACGCCGCGCCCGCGATCAGCGAATTGCGCTCGGAATCGGGCGCGTCGCCGCCGATGGTATGGAGGTTGACTTCGTAAACCGCGAGGTCCTTCTTGAACCGCTCCACAATGCGAGCGATCGCCGGCAGGCCCGCTGCGGAATCCTCGAACAGGGCCGCCAGAGGTTCGGGCGGCGGCGCGGCCGCCAGCGAATACAAAAAGTATGGAGCGACAGCCAACGTGTCGGCGGCCGGTGCATTCGCGGCCAGGCGCGCGTCAAGGCCGGGGTTGGCGTACTGCCCGCCCACGATCATCCGCAGCGGCGGCGCCGCTCCGGCGCCCTCGCGGATCAGCCGGAACGCGCGGCTGGCCACGGCGCCATAGGTTTGCGGATCCGGTATGGCCGCAGGCCGGAAAATCGCGTTCCAGTTCTCGTTGCCGAATTCGAGCGCGATCTCGTCGAATCGCCGCGCGGCGTTTTGCGCCGCCAGAAATTTGCCCAGCCCAACCAGCTCCGAGTCCGAGAAGGTAGCCGGCACCACGATCCACGGACGCGCATCGACGCGCCGGCACAGATCGAGAAAATCAGGCAGCGAATAACCAAACTGGGTCTGGTCGCCGGGCCGGTAGCGGGTGGGATGGCGCGCAAAGGCCGGCGCGATCCGGTTGGCCAGCGTATCGGCCAACTGTCCCTGCCAGTCGCGCAGGTAGCCCGGATGAAGCGCGCGCAACGCGGCGATCACTTCTGCGCGAAACGGTGTCGGCGCGGAATTCATGGCGCGCAAATCGACGTCGTCCAAAAGCACGCGGCCCCCAGCCGTCCCCGCCGCGGAAAAGCGCAGCTCCAACGTCGCGCACGGCGCCTCCTCGTCCTGGCCGTCGAAATCAAGCGAAGTCATCTGCCACGAACCGGAGGGCTCAATCCTGCGGTCGAGAAACGGCGCAGACCCGACCCGGCCGAAGCTAACCCGTAGCGCGGCTTGTGCGCTTCCGATCGGCGCCATGACGCCGTCCACGCGGCTCCAGAACAGCAGACGCCACGGCCCGTTGACCGGCAGCAACTTGCCGGCACGATCGGTAATCGCGTCCAGGTAGGAACTCACCTGCGCCGGAGCGCCGGTGCCCAGCGTCAAACTCAAGGCGCTGTGGCCGGGGCTGCCGGGCCGATGTTCGGCGTTCTCGACGCTGACCCGGTGGGCGGAGGACCGCGCTACCCACCAATTGGCGGCAGGCCCCGGCTCGCTCTCCCGCGTAATCGCGACCACGTCGCCGGCGGCCAGATGAGCCGGCATCGGGTCGGCTTCATAAAACGGCATCCCATGCGGCCCGGCCGGCTTGGAGCCCACCAACACTCCCTCAATCCCGGCGCCGGCGCCGCTGCGCACGTCGTAATGCGCGCCGCGCCAGAAATCGCCGGGCCGTGCCAGCCAGGATTGGTCGTCCTCGAAACCGCGCGCGTCAACTTCACTGATGATCACAAGCGCGCGGTCGATGGTGGTCTCGAAGCCCGGATTCATCAGCACGTTGGAGCTGAGCTGCTCGGCTCCCCATGAAGTCCAGGTGCCCAGGTTAACTCCGAGCCGCGCGACGTTGCGCCGCGCCGGCTGCGCGCTCACTCTGAGAAGGATCGGCTGGCCGGGGCGCGGCGCGTTTGGTCGCGCGATCAGGACCGACAACGCCGCCAGGCTCACGGCACCCAGGATGAAGCTGCGCGCCCTCACCCGTCGGCCTCCAGCCGGCGCCGGAAGATCTCCCCCAAACGTGCGATGTTGAGGTCCAGATTGTAATGCTCCACCACGCGCCTGCGGCCCGTCTGCGCTAGGCGCCGGCGCAGTTCGGTGTCGTCCATCAGGCGGCGCAACGCGTTGGCCAGCGCGGCGTCGTCGGAAGGGGCGACCAGCAGGCCGTCCAGCCCGTCGCGGATCAGTTCCGGGATGCCGGTGATGAAGGTGGCGACGCACGGGATCTCCATCGCCATCGCCTCCATCAGCACCACCGGGATGCCTTCGGCGAAACTGGCCAGCGCGAAAACGTCGGCAGCCTCGTAGATGGGGCGGATACGATCGGGATTGACGGATCCTTCGAACACGACCGCGCCGTCCAGGCCGCGCCGGCGCGCGTCCTCTTGCAGCGCGCTCCGGTCGGGTCCGTCGCCCACCAGGCGCAGGCGCACCCGGCGTCCCTCGCGCACCAGCCGGTCGACCGCGGCAATCAGGATGTGCTGTCCCTTGGCCGCGACCAGCCGGCCCACGCACAGTATTTCGAATCGATCCGACCCCGCATGCGCGGCCCGCGGCGCGAATTCATCCAGGAAGACTCCGAGCGGCGCGACTTCCAACTTCCCCCACTGCTCGGGAGGCGACAGTTTCATCAACTGGCTGCGCGCGTACATGCCGATACAGCAGATGAACGACGCGCCCGCGATTTTTTCCGCCAGGCAGTAACCCGGCGCGTCATAAAACTCGTCGGGTCCGTGCACGGTGAGCGACAAACCGATCGGATAGGCGCGGGCGGCGATCAGCCCGACGGTGGATGCGGGGGTGGCGAAGTGAACGTGCAGATGCCGCACAGCCGCCGCGCGCATCCATTCGCCGATCATCACCGCCTCGACGAAGTAGAACATCCCGTAAAGCAGCTTTTTGAGGTCGGTGCCGCCCAGGCGCAACGCGAACATCATCGCGGCCAGGTACTTAAGCGGGCGGCGCGCGATGGCCGCGAGATGGGCGCTCAGCGCTGCGCTTATTCCGGCCGGTTTGACCATAAAGGTGGCCGCCGCCTCCTCGCGCTCCTGCCCGGTGAGTTTTTCCGGCGGCCGGTCGGGATGGTTGATCGAAGCGGTGTGAATCTCGAAGCCCAACTCGCGAAGGCGCCGCACCTCGCGCAATATGAAGGTATGCGAGATGCGCGGGTATTCGCTCACCAGGTAGGCGACCTGCACGCGCCCATTGGAATTGCGCACGGTTTGCCCCCCGCCCGCGCCGATCGCACCTGATTGCCGATCCGCCATCAGTACATCACCCGCTTAAAGCGCGGCACCGGCGCCGCGACCGGCTCGCAGCCGGCCTGCGCGGCGTCCCCGCTCCGGCTCAGCACTAGTCCTTCGGCCCATCCGGTCATCAGAAACAGCACCTGCACCGCCTGCATCCCGAGATACACGGTGGCGATCGACACCATCACGGCCAGGTATCCGCCCAGCAATGAGAACGCGAGCGACCCGCCCGGCGAGGACCATGGACGCGCCCATCCGTAGCGCCCCAGCCGCGCGATCATCCAGATGAAGATGGACAGCAACAGGGCCAGCGCCGTGACCCCGTGCATCAGCGATAGCAGCAGGTAGTAGTTGTCGATCGACGGCATCCCGGGCACCTTGGGCCATCCGTTGCGGCCCCAGCCGAAGGCGGCATGCTCCTGCGCGATCGCGATATATTTGTCGAGCAATTCCTTGCGGTACGCGGCGGTCTCCTGCGAGACGGATTTTGCGCCCGCGCGCCCGACCGAGACGTAGGACTTGAACGCCAGGTAGGCCGGGGTTCCGACCGCGAACACCAGCACCAGGGTGATGGTCAGCGCGCGCGCGATTGGCCGCGCGCCCCAGCAGGATCGCGATCATGCCGAAGAATTCGCCGATCCAGGGTCCGCGGCACAGCGTCATGAAGCTGCCCGCCGCGATTGCATAGGTCAGGAAGCGCGCAGGCTTGATCGGCAGCCACTTCATCCGGCCCTCCCAGTAGCCGTTCCATTCCAGCCAGCGCTGGACCCGGTAGGCGACCGCGAAGATCACTCCGGCCAGGATCGCGTGCCCGTAGGGTCCGGCGATACGCGCAAAGCCGTAGCGGAAGGTGGTGACCCATCCGGTCTGCCCGGGGAAAAAGCGGCTTAGGATCATCTGCGCCGGATTGGAACCCATCCTGAATTCGAACACCGAGACGACGGCGACCGCCGCCATCAGTGCGCAAAACTTGCGTGCGAACTCGACGCGTAGTCCCTGCGGCTCCACCAGCGCCTTGGCCAGCACATAAGGCGCGATGATATTGGCCACGCAGTCGAACATCAGGTTTTGCGAATCGGAGTAGTTGGTGTTGATGAACTCCGAATACGCCATCTCCAACGCGAGGCCGAAGATCAGCAGGTCGGTTATCGAAAAGCGCCAGCGCCCCCCGCCGCGCATCACGAACAGCGCGAAGATCGGAATGATCGCCGCTTCATTGAAAGTGGGATCGGGCAGTCCCGGCAGCACCCAGCGATAGTAGTCGGGCAGCAGTAGGAGGACGGGCAGATACACGTCGATCAGCGCCAGGGCGGGACCGCGGCGCAAACACACGATAAGCGCGATCAGTCCCGGGATACCGGCGATTGCGGCCATCAGCGGCTCCCCTCGAACAGGCCCCGGATCGCCTGGGCCCGCAGGCCGTACCAGAAGGTGCGCGTCTCGCGCAGCGCGCGCTCGCGGGCGCCGGCCGCGACGGCAGCCAACGTCGGCCGGCACTGGTCAAGCCGCTGAAGCTCGGCCGCCAACGCTTCGGCGTCATCCAGCGGACAGATCCATCCGTCCACGCCCTCGCGCACCGTGTCGATACTGGCCTCGGTGCGAAAAGCGACCACCGGAGTGCCGCCCGCCATCGCATCATAAAAGGCGCGCCCGAAGTCCGTGGTGCGATGCGGCATCGCGAACAGATGGCCCGCCGCGATGGCGCCATAAATCGCAGATCCAGGCGGCAAAGCCCCCTTGAGCGACACCCGATCGCCCACCTTCAGCCGCTCAATCATCACGTTCAACCGGCCGATGGCCGGGCCTTCGCCGTAAATCCGGATTTCCACGCCGACGCCGCGCTGCTTGAGGATCGCAGCCGCGGTAATCAGGAACTCGAATCCCTTAAGCGCGCGCAGACGCGCGGCGCCCACCACGATTAACCGATCGCCGTCGAGGATCGAGCGCCGCTTGCGTTCAAAATCGCCCCGGGGGATCACGTCGCTCGCTTCATGGCCGGGCTGGCGAATCGCGATTGAGTTGCGCGCCGCCTGGCGGTAGCGGCGCACAGTGGCCGGGGTATGCATGAAGGTCAGCGAGGCGCTGGCCGCGCTGTCGCGCACGCGCCGATCCATGATGCGCAGCTGCCAGTCACGACGCATTCGCTGCAGCCGGCCGCTGGACATGCGGTTGTACTCCCATCCCAGCATGTCGACGAAATCCTCGGCGATTACGAACAGGGTCTTTTTGCCCAACTTGACCGCTTTGTCATGGGCGTAGGCCAGCGCCAGATAGGGCGGGAAGAAATTGCTGGTATGCACCAGGTCGGCCCCGGCCACGGCGTCGCGCAGGACGCGCCGTATGCTGAGCCATTTGGGCAAATCGCGCGAGGTGCGGATAGGGCTAAAGCCGATGAATTCGAATCCGTCGCCGCTGTTGACCGAGCCGGTTGCCGGGCCCCATCCGTGCAGCTCGGCCGCCGACACCTGCGGTGCGGCGATCGTGATCGGCCCGATGGAGTCGCGCAGACCTTGAAGGTCGCGCAGCCACAACGCGTCGAGTTCCACCGCTGCGGCGCTGCGCGCAAACGGGATGTGCGTCACCTGAAGGTAGCGGATCGGCGCACTCATGGTTGCATCGCTCCTGAGCGAATCGTTGCGTGCGCGCCCGCCCTTAACATCGCGCCACCGGGCAAATCGCGGTACAGGCGCAAAGCCTGCTCAATCTTGGCGTCCCAACTGAAGTATCGCTCCGCGCGCCGGCGCCCTTCCTCGCCCTTGCGCCGCCATTGCTCGGGAGCGGCTGCGATCTCTTGCAGCGCGGCGGCGAAGGCTTGGCTGACCGCTTGCGGCCCTGCGGCGGGGGCCAGGCGCCCGACTTTTTCATCGACGATTTCCGCCGGACCGCCGAAGTCCACCGCGATCACCGGGCGTGCGGAGGCCATCGCTTCGAGCAGCACCGCGCCGCCCGATTCTCGGATCGAGGGAAGGAAGAAAACATGCGCTGCCCGCATCCGTGCGGCGACTTCGTCCAGCCCCAGTGCGCCGCAAAACTCAACCCGATCGGCTACGCCGAGGCGGCCTGCGCAAGCTTCCCATTGCCGGCGCATCGGTCCGTCGCCCACTACGCTCAGGCGCACTTCGATTGTGTCGCGCACGGCGGCGATCGCCTCGAGCAGCATCGTCAGGCCTTTGAAGGGGACCAGGCGGCCGACGAACAGCGCCTGCAGCGGCTGTCCCGCGCCCGGCGCGGGCGGCCATGGGGCTGCGCGAAAGCGCCCCAGGTCAACACCGTTTTCGAGCATCGGCACGCAGCGCGGGCGACAGCGCGGCGCGATACTGGCGGCGGTAGCGCGCGTTGCCGCCAGGATCATCGCCGCGTTGCGCGTCGAGCCCGCAATCCAGTCGGCGGCGCGGCCGAAGTTGCGCAGCGGGTAGAGCCATGCCGAGTCCTGGCTTAGCACGGAGTGGAACGCCGCCGGCGTGCCGAGCCCGCTGTTGAGCGGCCCCAGCACCAGCGGGAGGCCCAATTGATGCAGCCGGGTTGCGGCAGCGGTGGTGACCGGCGTTACCGCGTGGACCAGGTCCCAACGCGCGCCGCGCGCGGCGCGCCGACGCGTCAAGTGCAACGCTTGGCGGTCGTAGGCGTAGAAATCGATCGACGCGAACATGAACACGGCATGCTCGCTGTTGCGAAACAGCCGCCGCGCGACTGCGAACAGCGGGCGCGCCAACCATTCGGTATCGATATAGATCACCTCGGAATCGGCCAGCGGCGCTCCCGCGCGCGTAAGCGCCGGAGCATTGCGCACCTGGGTCAGCAAGGTGACCGGAGTCCGCCGCGCCAGTCGCTGGTACCATTCCCATCCAATCTGCGAGACCGAGCCCATCCCCGGACCGCATTGATAGGCCGACAGCAGGATGCGCGGATGACGCTCGGTGCTCACACTTTCTCCCTGTGCGGCAGCAGCTTTGCGGGGATACCCACCACGGTTGCGCCGGCCGGCACGTCGCGCGTAACCACCGCGTTGGCGCCGACGACGGCATTGGCGCCGATCGTCACGCCGGGCAAAACGGTCACGCCGCGGCCCAGCCAGGCGTTGCGTCCAATCCGAATCGGCGCCGCGTCGTGGCCCGTGTAGCGCACGGTTTGCTCCGGCGCCAGGCGATGGTTGGCGTCGCGGATGCTGGAGTATTCGCCGATCATCACGCCGGCTTCGATTTCAATGTGGGCGAATGAAACGATATGCACGCCGCGCGAGATCACCACGCCGTCGCCGATATGAATCGCGCCGTCTTCCTGCGTTTCCAGGTATAACCCGCGGTAGAGGAACAGGTTGCGGCCGACCCGGATACGCGCCGAGCCGTGGATTTCGGCGACGCCCAGGATCACCACCGAGGGATCCACCGGCGCGCCGGTGCCGGCGGCCAGGCGCGCATGAGCCCAGGCCCGGCACAGCGGCTGGCCCACGCGTCGCGCGATGACCGCCGCCGGCGCCAGCGCGCGAACTGCGAGCGACTTGGCATTCATCCCCGACCGCTCCGTGAAAGCGGTTGGCCCGCGGGCGCTGCGCCGCCGGGCTCGCGCCCGCCGTCCTTGTATTCGATAAGACTCGCAATCCGGCCGGCGCGCCGGTCGCGCCAGTAGCGGAGCTGACCGAACAGGATCGGGATCTGCTGCAAGTGGGAATGCAGCCCATAGAGCAGGCGGGTGGTGAAATCGGGCGACTTCCATCGCACGCGCTGCGCCGTGCGCAGCGCAAGCACAACCACGATTGCAGCCGCAGCCGCGATTGGCGCCATGGAGCGCATCGCCAGTGAAGCGGCCGGCGCGCCCGCGGCCACCGCCAGGAGCATCGCGCCGTGGACGCGGTTGCGCCGCGCCTCCGCCCGCCACAGATTGGTCCCGTCGGCGCCGAAGCGATCCGAGACCTCGGCGTACGCATAGCCGGCGCGCAGCGCGCGCCGCCAATATTGCGACCAGCGCGTCATCGCCAGGTCGTGACCGGTCATAGGCCGGTCAACGTGCAGGATCCGGTAGCCGTGGGCGCGGATGCGCTGGCACATTTCGGGCTCCTCGCCCGCGATCAGGCGCTCGTCAAAGCCGCCCACTTCCTGCAGAACGGTGCGGCGCATCAGCGCGTCGCCGCCGCAGAACTCGGAAACACCGGGCGGATAGATCCAGTCCAGATCGAGCACGCGGTTGAAGATCGAGTCGTGCGCGGCAAGCTCGCGTCGATGCCCCCACACCACCGCCAACCGAGGATCGGCGAAGTCGCTCAGCGAGGCGGCGACAAAATCCGCCGCGAGCAGCGTGTCGCCGTCCACGAACATCACGATCGGCGCCCTTGCCGAGCGCCATCCCGCGTTGCGGCCCACCGCGGCGCATGGCCGGGCGGGACGCACCGTGAGCACCCGGGCGCCCAGGGCGGCCGCGCGTTGCGGGCTGCCGTCGGTGGAGGCCGAATCGACATAGATCACCTCGACCCCGCCGGCGGGCGGGTTGATCGCGGCAACCGACTGCAAGCATCGCGTGAGCCGCTCACCCTCGTTGCGGCCGATGATCACGATCGAAACGGCCGGCCCGCTCATGGCGTGTCTCCGCGCAGGAGGCGGCGATAGTCGGCGATCCGGGCCGCCGCCGAGAACCGGGTCGCGAGCGTGTGCCGCCCGCCGCGCACAACGCTGTTGAGCAGATCGGGATGGGCCCCTGCCAGTTCGACCAGCCGCGCGGCCAGCGAGCCGCAATCATCGGCGCGAAAGCGAAAGCCGCTGACCCCGTCCTCGACCAGGTCTCCCGCGCCGCCGCGGTCCGGCACCAGCGCCGGAACCCCGGCCGCCATTGCTTCGAGGATCGCCAGGCCGAAGGGCTCGGTGGGACACAGATGCACCAGCAGGTCGGAGGCGGCCAGACGCGCTTGCACGTTGGGTTGAAATCCCTCGATCCTGATTTGCGGATGAGTGGCGGCGGCACGCGCGCGCAGCGCCTCGATATCGTAGCCGCTGCCCAGCACCTCGACGCTCAGGGTGCGCAGCGCCGGCTCGCGATCGAAGGCGTCGAGCAGTAGATCGACGCGCTTTTGCGGATCCAGGCGCGAGACCACCAGCAACCGCCGCACGCCGGCGCGGCAAAAAGGCGCGCGCCGCGGCGCCGCGGCCAACTGGGTGTCGGGCAGAAAATTCTCGATTACCCGGATTGTAGAGGCGGCGACGCCGTTGGCCACCAGGCGCGCGCGCACGAAGCACGACACTGCCACGAAAACCACGCCCAGGCGGTTGAGGCGGCGCTTGCGGCCGTAGCTGTCGCGTTCATCGGCGCCGCCGTGGACGACGTGCAGATGCGGCAGGCGACGATGCCACAGCGTGCTCCACGCCGCGGCGGCCAGCGAATGAATCACGCCGGTGGCGATGAAGGCCAGGCGCCGGTTGCGGGCGAAATACGGCATCAGTTTCATCGCCACGTCCCGTGCGCCGCCAAATGGCACCGCGCCGAAGCCCATACGGGCCGCCTCGCGCAGCGCCGGGCCGGGCGGCGCAAAGATCGTGACCGCGAACTCATCGGCCACGCCCGCCGCGGTTGCCAACGCCATGCGCTCGGTCCCGTACAGATTGCCGCTGTGCAGGACGTATAAAAGCGGCACGCCGCCATTATTCGGCCTCATGCCAAAACCATCGCGCCAGGCGCTCCACCGGGAGTCCCAGCGGCAGCACCGACGCGCTTGCCTCGCGCCCGTCGCCCGCCTCGTGGCCCATACGGCTCAGCACGGCGCCGACCACCGGCGGCGACAGCCGTTCCAAAAGCCGCACGGCGCGCCGCACCACGGGGGCGTACTCGCGCGCCATCACCACCAGGATCAAGGCGGCGGGCAGACCGATCAGCATCTCGGATTCCGAGGAATCGAGCAGCGGCGGGGCGTCGATCAGCGCCAGGTCGCAGCTCTCTGCCATCCGGTCGAACAGGCCGCGCAGGTCGTTCAGCTTCCACACCCGATGGAAGTCGAAGGCGTTGCCCAGCGGCATCCGCTCCGGCAGATCGCCCGCGGGCGGAACCAGCGCTTCCTTGAGCGTCGCGCTGCCCGCCAGCGCTTCGATCAGGCCCGGCGCCGATGACGACAATCGGTAGCGTTTATCTACATGCTCGACGTTGGCCTCGACCGCGACGGCCTTGACGCCCAGCGCCGAGATCTCGCGCGCCAGGTCCAGCACCAGGGTGCTGACGCCCGCGCCGCAGTGGCATCCGCTGAGCACGAACAGCCGGGTGCCCGAGGCGCGCCGCTCGCGCGCGATGGCGAGCGCAATATGCCTTATCAGGTCGCGTCCGCTGACGGTCAGCCGCTCGCTGTCGTCAAGGGTGACGCCCAGGGGCGGGAATTCCAAAATCCGATGCAGCTCGCCGGCGCTCAGCACGCGCGGGTCGAGGTAATCGATCGCGACCGGAAGCGTGGCGCCCAGCCCCACCCCCGCGATGGCGAAGATCAAAAAGAGCTTGGTGCGTCCGCCCTTGACCGGAATATCCGGCGCCCGCGCGGCCGAGGCCAGCCGCACGAATCCGGGCGCTTTGGTTTCCAGGGTCAGGAAGTTGATGCGGTCGTCGATCTCGTCGATCTGCTTGCGTGCGCGGTCGCTTTGGGAGCGCAGATTGAGCGCTTCGTTGTAGCGGTTGGCGAACTCGGCGACCTGGCCGCGCAGCGTTTCCAGTTGCGCCGCCAGCCCCGCCTCCGTGCGCCGGGTCTGCTCGACCTGGGCCTGCGCCTGCGACAGCTCCTCCTTGGCCTTGTTCGCCCGCCCTTGCAGCAGCATCGCGCGGATCCGCTCCAGCGCCTGCGCCGTCATCCGGGACAGTTCGCGATCGATATCGGCGAGTTCCGCCATCAGCGCCGCGCGCCCCGGATGGCCGGGCGCCAGGCCGCGCAGTTGCAGGAACACCGCCGCCTTGCGCCGGTAAAGCTCGGTGCGCAGGTCGCCCAGCGCGCGATCATTGGCCAGCACCTCCTGCGCCTGCGATTCGACCTGCAAGTCCGAGATGCGCTTGACGTGCGACTCCAGGGCGGCCTCCTTGGCCTCCGCGTCGATACGCTGGCGGCGCGCGACGTTGAGCGCCTCGTTGGCGTCCACCAGCTCCTTGTCGTAGGGGTTGATGAATTTCTCCTCGAAGGTCGAGATGCCCAGTTCCTGGCCAATCTCGGCCTGGCGCTGAGCGGCGTCCTTGATTTGGCTTTCGAGATCCTTGCGCCGCTCCTGCAGGAGCAGGATTCGGCGATCGCTGCCGTAGAGTTCCTGGCTTTGCTGGCGCTCCAGGTAGGCGGCCGCCACGGCGTTGACGACATCGGCCAAGCCCTGGCGCTGTTGCGCTTCCAGACTCAGTGTTACCAGGTAGGTGTCGGGCACCGGATGAACCGCCAGCGCGCTCATCAGGCGCTCGGCCGCGCGCCGGTCGGTTTCGCCGCGACGCTGCCACAGCCAACGCCGGGCGCCCAGGCGCGCCAGCGCCGCCTGCGCGGTCTCGTAGCTGTCGATATCGACCACCTGCTGCTGTACGTATTCGCGGTAATCGGAGTTGGAATTAAACCGCAGCTCAACGTCTTCCTGGAGCGTCTTGCTGAACACCGGAGAGATCCGAATGGCCGCCTCCGCCATGTACGTGGGCGTGCCCTTGAGCGCCGCCACCATCGCTCCCAGCATGATCATCACTGCCGCCGTGGCGCCCGCGGCCCATCGATGCCGCCTGAGGCTGGCTGCCGGTGCGATCTTGCGGCCCGGTGCCGCGGTGACTGCCTGCGAGGTCGCCGATCCGGTAAATGCGGCATTCAAGCCTCGCCTCCGCGCAGCGCCGGAACCAGACGCGCGAGATGCTGCCGAATGACCGCGCCAAACCAGTAGCGCTCGCCCGGTTCCAGAACGCTCAGGCTGACCACCGCCACCAGCACGGCCGAATACAGCGCTCCGACCAGCGTCATCAGGGCGGCACCGCCCCAGCGGCTGGTATGCGCGACGCCGTAGTAGGCGGGAATCGCGAAGAGCAATCCCACCAGGTAGGGAACCAATCCTGGTATCACTACGAATTCCAGGTAGCGGCGGCCCGGAATGGCCAGCAGATGGTTGGCCCAGCAGATGAAGATGATCGCCGATACCACCGTCGCCGCCGCGACCGCCGATCCCAGTCCGACTACCGTCCAGCGGCCGGCGATGATCCACGACGCGGGCACCGCCATCGCCAGCACCGCGAGGTTGCCCAGCGAGTAGACGAATTCCTGACCCGGGCGGCCCATCCCGCGCAGCATCGAGGTGCCCGGCGCGGTCATCAGATGGACCTGCGTGGAGACACAGAACACCACCATCAGGAGCGCCGTCCCCGGATACAGCTTGCCCATCCAAACCAGCAGGATGGGCACCGGCGAGGTGGCCAGCAATCCGCAGATGTAGGCCGCCGACAGGTTCATGTAGCGCGCGCCCTTTAGATAGAGCTTGGCCATCGCCTCGCGTCCCTCATCGGTGCCTTCCAGTCCGCCGTGCAGATATGAGGCCGCCGGCATGAAGGCGGTGGCGAACGCGCTGGGCACCGAGGCCGCCATCGCTGGCAGCTTCTTGCCAATATCGAGCAGGCCGGCCGCGTCCAGCCCAATCAGCGGCGCGGCGATCGCACGCTCGATCGAGTTAAGTCCGATGGCCAGCAGTCCCTGCAGCTGCGTGATGCCGCCGAAGCTCATCAGCACCGCGGCCGCCTCTCGCGAGCATTTAAACGGCGACAGCGAAAGCCAGTGGAGCTTGCGATGCGCGACGGCGGCGGACAGCGCGTTGGCCAGCAGGGTGCGGATCACGAAGGCGTAGGCCAGACCGCGGATACCGTAGCCGGCGCCCACCAACGCGAAGATGAGCGCCGTCTCCACCAGATAAGAGATCGCCCAGATGGTCTGGACTTCCGCCGTGCGCTGGCATCCGGAGAGCGCGTCGTCAAAGCAGCACAGCGCCAGGTCGAGCAGGAAGATCGCAACTACGCTCAGCACCACCATCCGGGCGTCGGCCTGCAGCGCGGGCGGCACCTTGAGCAGCACGATCACGCGGGGCAGACACAGCGCCATCAGGGTGAACAGCACAAGCGCGATAGTCAAAGTGGCGGTGACCCCGGTTGAAAGCAGGGCGTTGGCCTTACCCGGCTGGCCGCGCGACATATACTGCGCGATATACTTCACGTAGGCATTGGAAACTCCCAGGGTGGACATGCCTACGTAGGAGACCAGGATAAAAACCGTGGCCCACAGGCCGTAGGCCTCCATGCCGATATGGGCGACTACGAAGGGCGGGATGAAGAAGCGCGAGAGCAGGTAGCCGACGCGCGCCGCGACGTCGACGCCGACGTTGCGCGACAGCGCCTCGCGCACCGTGGCGGCGTGGCCTTGGGGGGCCGCCGGCGGCGTGCTCATTTGAACATCCCCACCGCGAACAGCATGGTCTGGGTCACCGGCGTGAACTGCGACAGGAAGTACCCGACCTTGGCCATCCGGCTTTGCGGCACATAGATGACGTCGCCTTCCTCCAGCATGTAGTTGTGCTCGCCGCGCGCGCGCAGGTACTCGTTGATGTCGATGGTTTTCTGCACGCCGATCGAGGGGCGCGCCAGCACCACGCGGTTGCGGGCGCCGTTGACGGTAAGGCCGCCGGCCTGCGCCACCGCGTCCATGAACGACATGTCGGGAGTCAGCCGGTAGGCGCCCGGCTTGTTGACCTCGCCCATCACGTAGATCAGCTGGTCGTCGGCGTCGGGTATATAGATGATGTCGCCGCGGCGCATTCTGATGTTGAGGCTCAGGTCGCGGCCCTTGAGCAGAGCCTTTAGATTGATCCAGACGATCTCGTGGCGTCCGCGGAAGATCGCGCAGCGGTTGAGCGCCGCCTTGTCCGCGCCGACCCCGCCCACCGGCAGCGTGCCGGCCTCGGCCAGCGCGTCCAGCAGATGCAGCGGGCCGCTGAAATGGATGGTCCCGGGCTTGCTGACGCGCCCCAGCACCAGCACCGAGTTGCTGGCATAGCTCTGCACCTCAACCGTGGCCACCGGATCCAGGTAGTCGGTGGCCAGCGCGCGGCTGAGCTGCGCTCCGGCCTGGTCGGGCGTCAGGTAGGCCAGTTGCTGCGATCCTACAACTGGCAGCGATATCCTACCATCGGGACCGATTGTATGTTTGCCCGACAAGTCCTCATGCCCCCAGACGGTCACGTTGACTTCGTCGCCGGGACCGATCGTATAGGGCCCCGCCGAAACGCCGGTTTCGAATTGCTGCAAAGCCCGCTGGGCGTCGAATGGAGCCGCCTCATGGCGCTGGGCGGCCTGGAAGGCGCGGTAGTCGTCGGAGGGCACATCGGACAGGCGTGCACTGGAACAGGAGATCGCGGCGACGGCCATCAGGCACAGTCCCGCGGCCCACGCGCTTGCGGCGCTCAGCGGTTGTAAAAAACGCACAACTTGACTGCGTCGCATTGCGCGGTGAGGATGAATGCGATGAACCTGGCCGCTGAGAAACACGAAGGTACGGATGTGGTACGGATGCCACGGCGCATGGACGCGGCCGCAGCCGACGCGCTGCGCAGCGAGTTGCGCGACCTGGCCGGGGGTGGAAGCGGGCGCCTGCTGCTGGACATGTCGGCGGTGAAGTTCATCGATTCCACCGGCCTGGGCGTGATCGTGACCGCGATGAAAGCGGCCCGTGACCGCGGCGGCCGCCTGGCGATGTTCGCCTTGCCCGACAAGGTGCGCATGCTGGTTGAGCTGACCCGACTTCACTTGGTGTTCCACATCTACGCGGACGAGGCGGCGGCGATGGCCGCTCAATCGCCCTGATCTTGCTTTCGCCCTGACCTTGGATTCGCCCCAATTTTGAATTCGCCCGGCGATGGGGTTGCGCTGGAGCGGGACGCCAAGGCGTCGAGGTGTCTGGTCATCGACAGAACATTTCTGCCCCCGGCGCTTTGGTAGGTGACCTCGTCCATCAGGGATTGGATGATGAACAGCCCGCGGCCGCTGTCGGCCAGCGGCGCCTCATGGCCGGGCGGCGCGGGCCGCTGCAGCATCTGCGGCGGCAAGGTACGTCCCGTGTCGGCCACCTTGGCGATCACTGCCTGCGGCGTCAGCGCGAAATGCACCTCCACCTCGTTACCTGGCCGTTCGCGGTAGGCGTGGCGGATGCAATTGTTGACCGCCTCGACCACGCACAACTCAACCTTGAAGGCTTCCTGCTCGGAGAGGCCGGCTTCGCGGCAGATGTGATTGACCGCAACTCCCACCAGCGCGCCGTTCTCCAGGCGGCTCTCGATCGTCAGCTTGATTGAGCCGGCCAGCATCGCGGAGCTCTACCGGCCTGAAACCGCGCTCAGCGCCATCGCCGGGTCGGGATACATCTGGAAGACCTTGTCGAGGCGGGTCAGACGAAACAGGCTGGCGACCGTGTCGCGCACGCCGCCGATGACGATCTCGCCCTGGCCGCCCAGCAGCTTGAGCACGGAGACCAGCGCGCCCAGGCCGGCGCTGTCGATAAATTCCACCTCGGAGAGATCCACCGCGATGAAGCGGTTGCCGGCCTTTATCAGCGCGCCGACCTTTTCCTTGAATTCCGGTGCGCTGCGCGCGTCCATCCGCTTGTCCAGCACCTTCAGCCGCAGCGCACCCGAGCTTATTTGTTGTTCGAGGTTCACGTGTCTTCAGCCCTCCATCGTGCCTTGTAATTCCAATCCACACACAGTGAAGTCGTCGGTGGGCGGCGCGCCGCGCGCAAAAGTATTAACCTGATGGGTCAGCCGCTCGCAGGCCGCGGGCAGGCTTTCATTGCGGGTGGCGCACAGCTCCCGGGCCAGGCGGTCCTGACCGAAGAGTTCTTCGTTGCTGTTTTCGCGCTCGATAACGCCGTCGCTGTGGAGAAAGACCCGATCGCCGGGGTCGAGCTGGATCAAACCTTCATCGAAGGGCAGGCCGCCGCCGAGCCCGATAATCGTTCCACCCCGGTTGAGGTTTTCGATCGCGCCGCCGGCCCGCACCACCAGCGGCGGCGGATGGCCGCCGCAACTGAAAAGCAGTTGGTGGGTCTTGCAGTTGAGGACCAGGTACACGATGGTCAGGAACTTGCCGAAGCGCTCCATCGGGTATTCGCTGTCGAGCCGGCGCAGCACCTCGGCCGGGGAGGCGATCCGGTATTTGCCGTCCGGGGAGCGGTGCACCGAGCAGCCGCTATCTGCGGACATGCTGCGGGACACCGCGACGGTCACCATCGCCGCAGGCACGCCGTGGCCGCAGACGTCGACGATGTAGATGCCAAGATGCTCGGCGTCGAGCCAAAAGACGTTGAAGAAATCGCCGCCCACGGAATCGCACGGCTCAAAACACCAGTCCAGTTTCACCCACGGCTCCGCGATCGCCTTCGAGCGGGGCAGCAGGCTTGACTGAATGTCGCGTGCCGCCTTGAGGTCCTGCTCCAGCTGGATCTGCCGGGCCAGGAGTTCGGCATTGCTGCGGCGCAGGTCACGGGTCAGCATGCTGAGCTGGATTTGGGTCTTGGCGCGCGCCGCCACCTCGGCGATGTTAAAGGGTTTGCTGACATAGTCGGCGGCGCCCAGTTCCAACCCGTGAACCCGATTGGCCGCCTCGCTCAAGGCGGACAGGAATATGATTGGTATTTCCGCAAAGCGCGGGTCGCCCTTCAGTTCCGCGCACACCTGGTAGCCATCTTTGCGCGGCATCATCACGTCCAGCAGAATCAGGTCGGGGTTGTGCGCATGCACCATTTCGATTGCCTGCTCTCCATCCTCGGCGCTGATGGTCTGGTAGCCGCGGCGGGTGAGGGCCACCTCGAGCAGCCGGCGGTTGGTCTGGCTGTCGTCGACTATCAGGATGCGGGCGGGGCGCTGGCCTTCGGCTGTTTCCATAGCTTGCCTCGAAACGGTTCGATGTTCCGACCTGGGTTGACGTCAATCCGCTGGAAGCGAAGAAAGTCTCGCGGTGAGCTCATGCACAGGTCAGCAGAACTACGACGAATATAGCTTCGCACTCAAAGCTGGGACTGATTCATCCCAGGGTAATATCCGATCAACGTTAAACCTCCGTTTGCTCTGCGTGACTAGTACATGGCAATCGGGCCAGAATACCGTCGATGCTGGCAAAATGGGGAGTTCAAATCTGTGAAAAGGCTTCGAAGGATGCGGCGCCAATAAATGGCAAGCGCGCGCGGCTGACTTAAGTATACTTCAGATTGGCTTCGACCAACCGCGTCGCGGCGCAACTGAGTAGTTTGATCAAACCCGCGATAGTATAATCGTGATGGGTTACGTTGACCGCATCAACGGATCCAAATAGGGGGAATCAATTGATTAGTCTGGCTGATTTACATATGCATACCACGGCCAGCGACGGTACGCTGTCGCCGCAGGCTCTGGTTAACGCGGTTCTTGTGCATCAATTGCGCAGCACGGACGCATGCGTGCTGCGGGTCATTGCGATCACCGATCATGACACGCTGTCCGGCGCCTGGACCGCGCTTGCATACAAGAAGTTGTTGCACGAGGAGGCGGATTTGGAGATTATCCCGGGCGCGGAGATCAGCTCAGCCGACGGACACATTGTGGCGTTGAACATCCGGGAGATTGTGCCCAAGGGGATGAGCGCCGCGGCCACTATCGAGGCCATCCATGAGCAGGGCGGACTGGCGATCGCGGCGCACCCGTTCGCCTACTTTCCCGGCATCAAGGAGCTCAAAGGTATCAAGCGGCTGATTGGCGATCCGGCGGTCGGCGGCGTCGTGGACGCGATTGAGTCATGCAACGCCAACCCCACCGAAACACTGAATAATCACTTCACCCGATGGTTCAACCGCCGCCACCTGCGCCGCCCCGAGGTGGGGGGAAGCGATTGTCATTTCCTGTCGGCGGTGGCCCGCACGGGCACCAGCTTTCCCGGCCGAAGCGCGGCCGACCTGATGCGGGCGATCCGCGACGGAACCACCCGCCCGGTTGGCGCGGTGTATGGCCCAGCCTCGCTCTATGCGTATCTGCGCGATCGCCTGGCCTGGAAACGGTTTTGCGCGGCCGATCCGATCGTGCGCGTCTTCCACGACTGGTAGCCGGCGCGCGACTGACTCACGCTCGCACCGGCTCGATCGGCCAGGGGAAGCCATCGGGCAGATTGCCGGTTTCGATAAAGCGCCGGGTCAGTTTTCCATGCAGACGCGACCACTCCTTCCTGACATCCGCGGCGGGTGCACCGTAGAGCAGGTTGTCCATCTGCCCCGGATCGTTTTTGAGGTTGTACAGTTCATACTGGAGCCCGCCGCCGTCCAGGCTGAAGTAAACAGCGTAGGTCCAGTCGCCCTCACGAATTGCCCGGATATGCCCGCCCGGAATGCCGGCCGGGAGAAAGAACAAATCATCAAAAGAAAAAATCGCGTGATCCTGCACGCTGCGTTTCCGGTCGAGCATTACGGGTACGATGCTCGTTCCCGGCGCGTAAGATTGTCGACCGGGGACGCCGGCCAGAATGGTGGGCATCAGATCCAGATGGTCATAGAATGCGGTGGTCTCCACCGGTTCCGGGAAGAGCTTTTTGTTGTGAACGATCAGCGGGATGTGAACCATCTCCTCGTAAACGGTGTAGGCCTTTTCGCGCATCCCATGCGACAGACCGCCCTCGCCGTGATCGGCGAATCGCAGGATGACGGTATTGTCCATCAGCCCGGTTTCTTCCAGCGTGTCGAGCACCGTCATTACGTGCCGGTCGGCCAGTTTGTTGAGGTAAGCG
>Ga0126381_100000533_pt1 | contig 41662 bp, 36 predicted proteins | sample PanSoiMetPlot_28_FD_96465 | JGI IMG/M metagenome (GOLD analysis project Ga0126381, IMG submission 96465) | Tropical forest soil microbial communities from Panama - MetaG Plot_28 | ecosystem: Environmental > Terrestrial > Soil > Tropical forest > Bulk soil | place: Panama | collected 2016-02-17 | reverse complement strand
TCCGCGAGATCGCCGGTCACGTGTCCTCGAAGATGCTTGCCCATTACTCGCACGTGCGCATGTCTGCGAAAAGGAAGGTACTGGACGCGCTTTCGATCGAGCCCTCAGAAACGGTTCCTAGCGATGGGCGATCAGGGGGCAGTTATGACACAAACGACGACACAAATTCTCGCAGAGAGTTGCCAGGAAAGCCGCAAGTGATGGAAAAGTTTGGTGGAGCCGATGGGATTCGAACCCACGACCTCCTCGATGCCATCGAGGCGCGCTCCCAACTGCGCCACGGCCCCACCGAACTTTTTTAAGTTTACCACAGCACCCTTAGTTTTGCCGTTCTGCCAGCTCATTGCCAGCCGGGCAACCTGGGCAACCTGGCGCCCGCTTTACAAGTCTTATCCTATGAGTCCAAACTATTGTTGGGTATGCACAAAGCACAAATGACCGGTGCCAAATATTTCGGCTTGTCATTGCCTCGCGCGAACAAAATCGGGTTCGCCGCGTTCCTTTGCGGGGGATTGCTCGGCTTTGTTCAGGTGGCGCGCGCCCAACAACAGGGCCCCTTGCCTCCTCCGCCCGCTTCCGGATCCTCTTCCGGCTCGCCTGGCATGGCAAGCTCCTCCACCGCCCCGCCGGAAGAGCGATCCGTCGGGCACAGCGAATCGGGCATCTCCAACCAGCCGCCCTCGATTCCAGCTGACCAGATCATTCAGAAATTTTCCCAGCACGAATCTGAATTCCGCAACGAGCGCGACAACTACACTTACACGCAAACCTTCGTCATTCAGACGATCGATTACGACGGCTATCCCGACGGCGAATACCGCCTGACCAGTGATATTCTTTTCACGCCGGACGGCAAGCGCTACGAAAAAGTGACCTACGCCCCGGCACCCACGCTCTCCAAACTCCAGCTCACCAAGCAGGATCTCGACGACCTCAAGAATATTCAGCCTTTCGTTCTTACTACCGAAGACCTGCCGAAGTACAACGTCACTTACGTCGGCCGTCAGATCGTGGACGAGCTGCACACCTATGTTTTCGATGTCGCTCCGAAAAAAATGGAAAAGAATGAGCGATATTTCCAAGGCCGGGTCTGGGTGGACGAAAAGGACCTGCAAATCGTAAAGAGTTACGGTAAAGCCGTTCCCGACATCATCAAGAAAAACAACGAAAATATTTTTCCGCACTTTGAAACGTATCGCGAAAATATCACCGGACCCTACTGGTTTCCCACCTACACACACGCCGACGATACCTTGCATTTCACTAGCGGCGGCATTCACATCCGCATGACCGTCAAGTATGCCAATTACAAACGCTTCGGCTCCACCCACAAAATCGGCACGCCGATCGAAATAAAGCAATAGCTGAAGCTTGTTTGGCTATACTCGCAGGGTGTTCCCTGCGAAAATCGCTGGCCGTTCTCTGGCCGCACTGGTCTTCCTCTTAGCCTGTAGCTATGCGGCCGATTTTGTGGTGCTCCGCTTTCGCATGTGGCATCCCAGCGGCGCCATGCCATTTGAAACCATGACCCGCACCCGCGTGCTGGCGATTCCGCAAAAAAGCGGCAAATTGGCTTATCAGATCGATCAGCTTCAGCCCACCGAAACGCTCACTTGCGTCCACTCGGTCTTTCCACACTATAGCCACCAGCCCTGCTGGTACCTGAAGCCTCGCCTTAACCAACCGATCCCTGTCGGCTGAGACGTGTGATGGGCCGGGAAAGGCGCTGATGGGATTCAGACGTTTTCCTTCGCCGCAGCCGGAAACAAATGGAACAGCGTGTACACACCCAACGCTATCCCGATTGGCAAGTCCGAAAGAGCCAGCAAACTTGCCGCGATCAACATTCCTCGCCCAGCCAGGGAATTCCCGATCGCCAGTCCGCCAAAAATTCCGAGAATGCCGCAGGCAAACGACACCAAAATCGCGAGCACATACACCACGTGGAAAAATCCCATTAGCGTAAACGGGTCGGGCACCCGTCCGAGCAGCGCTCCGAACATGACCGTGGCGGTCGGTGCAAAAAAAACCTGCGCGATGCCCGCACACACTCGCAAAATCCCGTATATGATCCAAAAGATTCTGAGTGCTTTCATAAGGTCGCTGAGGAGGGAACAAAGGGAAAGAAAATCCGGGAAGAAGAGGAAAAAACGTCCCAGCCCTGAGATCCCGATCGCTCGGGATTTTCCGCCTTTTCTCTTTCTTCCCGGGTTCCGCACGAAAGGCTGCGCCTTTCGCACAAGAGGAGGATGCTGCAATTCCGGGTCATTCGGCTATTGGGAGTTTCCTGTATGGTTTAGTCTTGTTTGCTGTAAGGAGACCGCCCGAAGCGCTCCATCGATCTCGGCCTTTTCGGTGGCAGTTACTTCGCGGGCCGCCCCCTTTGCTAGGTCCCCGAGCTTTAGCGGGCCAATCGACACGCGAATCAGCCGTAGCGTCTCAATACCAAGCTGTTGAAGCATTCTCCGAATCTGGCGATTCCTGCCCTGGTGCAGCACAACCTCAATCCACGAGTTCTTTTCACCTTCTCGAACGCGCCGCACGCGTTTGGCCCGCAATAGCTCGCCGTCTTCCACCGTCACCCCACGCTCCAACGATCGCAGCAGCTTATCCTGCGCCACCGTCCCGATCTGCACATGGTAGGTTTTGTCGAGATGCGACTCCGGCGCCAGGATGCGCGCGGCCCACTCCGAATCGTTGGTGAAGAGCAGCAACCCCTCGCTCGCCCTGTCCAGACGCCCTACCGGACTCATCCACGGCAGGCCTTTCGGTAGCTGTGCATACACGGTTTCGCGCCCCTGCTCGTCATGCGCCGTGGTTACCAAGCTGCGCGGCTTGTTCATCATCCAATACACCTTCACGGCGCTGTGAACCGGCGTTCGGTCAACCTCGATAGCATCCTTTCGCAGGCGAACTGCCGCTTCGGGATTCTTTGTCAACACGCCGTTCAGGCGTACCCGCCCCGAGCGAATCAGCGCAAACGCCTCCGACCGCGAGCAGAAACCCATTTTCGACAGGGCGCGGCCCAGTCCCACATGGCCCTGGCCCGGCCCGGCGTGTCTTGCGGTTCGCTGTCGTCCTCGCACATCCCGATTATAGGTGTGTCCGCTGCTAACGGCGGACTGTCAAGACCCGTCAAAGAACTACGAAGGTTTTCGTTGACATTACGAAAGCATTCGTAGTATGGTCCTCCGCATGAACGAAACCTCACTGCAAAAGCCCACAGCCTCCGAGCTGCAAATCATGCAAGTGCTTTGGGAACATGGCCCTTCCACGGTCCGCGAAGTCCACGAGGCCCTGCGGGCAGAGAAGCCTCTCGGCTACACCACCGTCCTGAAACTGATGCAGATCATGACTGCCAAGGGGCTGGTTCGCCGCAACGAACAGCGACGCGCCCACGTGTACGAAGCGCAGCAGCCCGCGGAAAAAACCAAACGTCAGTTCGCCAGCGACGTGTTGCAGCGGGTATTCGACGGCTCCGCCAAAGAACTCATGCTGCATGCCCTCGCAGGACGCCGCAGCTCCAAGAATGAAATCGAAGAACTCCGCCGTATGCTCGACGACTATGAAAGGAAGCTCTCATGAACGCCTTCACTCACTGGTTTACTCCAGACGTTCTGCGTACGCTCGGACTCGCTCTGCTCCATTTTGTATGGCAAGGCGCGGCGCTTGCCGCATTCGCGGCCGCCGCCATTGCTGTGGCTCGCCGCGCCTCCACCCGCTATGCCATCGCGGTTTCCGTGCTGGCGCTGATGGTTACAGCACCAGTTGTAACCTACACCGTGGTTGGCCAGACTGCGCCGCGATCCCCCGCCCCGGCAGCAGTCGCGCTTTCCTCCTTCACGCGAACCGTTAATCTTGCATCGCAGGGCGCGGTCGCTGCTACCACCTCTCGATTCGCTTCTGGCACCTTTTTGACCGCGTTCGTCGAACTGTGGTTCGTCGGTGTGTTCCTTTTCAGTCTGCGCACCGCCGGCGGATTCTTCCTGGTCGCTCGTCTGCGCCGCCGCGAATCCAATTCCATGGGCTCGGAGCTGCTCGCGCTTTGCCACGAAATACAGCAGCGCCTCGGCATCACTCGCGCGATTCGTTACTGCGAATCCATTCATCTTGACGCTCCTGCCGTCGTCGGCTGGTTTCGCCCTGTCGTTCTTCTGCCCATCAGCGCATTCACCGGACTGACAGAACTGCAACTCCGCGCGGTGATTGCTCACGAATTGGCGCACATCCGCCGCTTCGATGCCTTCTTCAATCTTTTTCAAGTCGCCGCCGAGACACTCCTTTTCTATCACCCGGCAGTGTGGTGGCTCAGCAAGCGCATTCGCGCCGAACGCGAAAACTGTTGCGATGACGTTGCCCTGGCGGTTTGCGGTAATCCCGCCGAATACGCGCGCGCCCTGGCGCTGATGGAAGAGTGGCGAGTCGCTCCGTCCTTCGCCATGGCCGCGAATCGTGGGCCGCTGGTTTCGCGCGTCACTCGTTTGCTGGGCGCAAGTGAGAAGGCAAGCAGCCTTCGCAACGCTGGCGTGGCCTTAGGGATACTCTGCCTGGCCGTCGCTTTGCTCGCCGGCAATGCCCTTTTCGGATTGGTTCGCGTGGTTTCCGCGCGAACATTTGGCGCGCCGCAATCCAGCTCTTCGCTGGGTACCGGCGAAAGCGTCATCGTCATCACCGCTCCGCGCGCTTTGCCGCAAGCCAAGACCAGCGCCAAACCGGCCCCGCCGCCTTCGCCATCAAATTCCCAGGATTATCAGCCAGGCCCCAAGACGCAGTCCTACATCGACGGCTTCAAAGCCGAAGGTCTCGATAATCTTTCCGCCGACCAACTGATCTCGCTGAAGATTCAGGGCGTCACTCCGCAATACGTCCACGAAATCCGCGCCGAAGGTCTGAAACCTTCTGTCGACGAGCTGGTTGGCATGAAAGTTCAGGGCATCACTCCCGAATACATTCACGAAGTCCGCGCGATGAAATTGAACGTCGATGTCGATTCCTTGATCGGCATGAAGGTGCAAGGCATCACGCCTCGATACGTTGATGAAATGCACAAGCTGGGCTTTCAACCCGACACCGACCAGCTCATCGGCATGAAAGTACAAGGCATCACTCCCGAATACGTTGACCAGATGCGTAAACTCGGTTTTCAGCCTGACGTTGATCAATTGATCGGGATGAAAGTGCAGGGCATCACGCCCGAATATGTCCATCAGCTCAACGAACTGAACATCCATGTTGACGCCGACGATCTCATCGGCATGAAAGTTCAAGGCATCAACACCGACTACGTTCGCAGCATTCGTGCCACCGGACTCAATCCGGACAAGGACGAGTGGATCGCGCTTAAGGTCCAGGGAGTCACCGACGACTACATCAAGGGTTTGCAAGCTGCGGGTTTCAAGCCAGGCGTTGACGATGTGGTGTCCGCAAAAGTCCAGGGCATCACCCCGCAATTTATCGAACTGGCGCGCAGCCACGGTTTCAAGAATCTTGATCTGGACAAATTAATCCAGCTCAAGCACGCAGGCGTCTTGGAGTAACTGCCATTCGCTGTTCGCAAAAGCCCGTTTCATGGCTCGAAGCTCTGGCGTGCTTGCAGCGGGCCGGCATGCAGGGGCTTTGCGCCGTCGTTCTAGCTCGCTGCATCAGGGGTAGGGAAAATGGAGGAATACGCCGCTATGAACCGCCGTCACGCTTTAATCGCTTACATTCTGATCGCCTGCACTCTGGTTCTCGCGCTCATCGCTCGCGCCGCGGAAAGCCGCACCGGAAGCTGGACCCTCTCCCACAGCGACGAACCCGGTAAAGTCTCTTTCGCGCTTCTCTATCACAGCCACCACGACAACTCCAATCACCAGTCGGATTGGCCGGCCAGCGAGTTCAAGGGCGTGGACTTCTCAAAATCCGGCCGGCAGGACGTCAAATTCCTGATCGCCCGCGACGCTGGCAAGTTCGATTGCGAAGGCTTCCTCGACAACGGCGAAGGCGCCGGCGTCTTTCACTTCACCGCCGACGAAAAATACGTTTCGCAAATGTCAGCACTCGGCTTCACCGGCATTGACCCCGACAAGCAATTTTCCATGGCCGTCTTCGACGTCTCGATCGTTTTTGCCAAGGAGATGAAATCGGAAAACATCAGCGGTCTCGATACCGAAAAGCTCATCGCCTTCCGTATCTTCAACGTCAATCGCGATTTCATCGAATCCCTTCGTAAAGCCGGTCTCCCCGCCACCGACGCCGACAAGCTGGTGGCTTTCCGCATTCACGGCGTCACTCCGGAAATGGTCAGCTTTGTCAAACAATCCGGCTATCAGCCGGACGAAGACAAACTCATCGCCATGCGTATTCACGGGGTTTCGCCGGACTACATGCAAAAGCTAAAGGCGGAAGGCTACGATCACGTCGATCTGGGCAAACTCATCGCTTTTCGTATCCACGGGGTTTCGCCGGAATTCATCGAACAGCTGCAAACGCTCGGCTACAAACATCCCGAGCCCGACCAACTCGTCGCCATGCGCATCCACGGCGTCTCACCGGAATTCATCTCCGGCCTGAAATCCCGCGGCTTGAAAGACCTCACCATCGATCAGCTAGTGAGCCTACGCATCCACGGCATCGATTAGTCGGCCGGTTTTCGAAGCACCCGAAATCGCCGCGGCCCAGTTGCGCTCACAGTTCCGCACATCTCGCAGAACGCAAATTAAAGCGTCGTCATTCCGAACGCAGCCAGGCGTCTCTCTTGCTCTCCTAGCTAGAGCGCGTGCACTTCGCTCGCGAAAAAATCTCCCGCGCTCAGCGATACGATTCGACCAGCAGAATACTGCTTTCGTCTTGCCCCGCCTGGTCGTAAAACATCTCTTTGCCGTCTTCACTCACCGACAGCCAGAACGGGCTCTTGTCAATCAGACTGACCTGCCGTGTCAGGTGCGACTCAGAGTCATAAAAATCAATCGAAGGCTGGTTCCCGGCGTTCTCATGTGGCGAAAAGAAAATTCCCCGGCCCGTCAAACTCCAGGCTGCCCACGATTTTGGCTGCACCGCCGCCGAGACTCGCGCCTCTGTTCCGCCATTCATTGCCACTTGCCAGATCTCTGGATTTTCGTATCGCGTTTTTGCGTAATACAGAATTTTGCCGTTCGGCGACTCCCACGCGGCAAATCCCCCTAGCCGCGTCACTTGTACCGGCTCGCCCCCGGTGGCCGGTATTTTCCAGACTTGATCCTCTCCCGAGCGGTGCGAGCCAAAATAAACCCATTTTCCATCGCGCGACCAGCTGGGCACCGAATTCTCCCATTTGTCGGCTACCAATGCGCGTGGCGCCCCACCCATGGCGGAAACCACATACACTCCTTGCGCGCCCTCACCGGTGGTGTCGAACGCCACCCACAAGCCATCCGGCGACAGCCGTGGCGTTCCGCAACCATGCAGGTTCGTCAATTGTACGGGCGCCGATCCGTCTCGATTGCTGGCCCAAATCTCCAGGCTTCCCGATCGGTCGGACATAAACAGCAGTCTGCGCCCATCCTGCGAAAGCGCGGGCCCCTCGTTCCGTCCATTCGTTGACGTCACTATGACTCGCGATTGCTGAGTGCCGCCTTCCTCCAGGTCCACTCGGTAAATTCCCGACGACCGCAGGATTTTTTGCACTACCAGTTTGTTGTCCTCCCGCGAAATCGTCGGATGCCACGTGGCCGGGCCAGTTTGCTCGATCGGAATTGCCTCGCCCCCGGCGGCGGAAATTTTCCACAACGAAGGTTCGCCCGCCTTGGTCGAAGAGAAAATAATGCTCTGCCCATCCGCCGACCACGCAGGCGGCCCCATGACCGCTGCTCGCTGATTCGTTAACTGCCGCACCGCGCTGTTGGCTGGCCTCGCAAGGCCTGCTTCGGTCGAAGCTTTCCCAGTTCTTGTCGTGATTTCCGCCTTTGGTGTGGCCGCCCAAGTGAGCGGCATCACAAAAATCTCCTCCGGAAAACCCGCGCCGTTCGCTCTCACAAACGCCATTCGCGTTCCATCCGGCGAGAACGATGGGCCCCAGTCGCGATCCTGCCCCTGCGGCTCGGTCATTGGCCGCACCGCTGAATCCTCCACCGACAACAGGAAAACCTGCGAACCGCCCTGCGGCGAATCTCCTGAAAACGCAATGAATTTGCCGTCCGTGGTCCATGCCAACTCACCGCGTTTCTTACTTGGATCTTCGTGGGAAATCTTTCGCAGCGCTCCACCCGCCGCGTTCACCACGTAAATTCCGTATTCATCGGTCGAGATTCGCGAAAACGCGATGGTCTTTCCGTCTGGCGACCATGCCGGGCAGCAGTCGCCCGGATGCTGCGTCAACTGCGTGAGCGCTTTCCCGTTGCTGCCCGTCACAAAAATTCCCGCTGCTCCCGGAGCATAACTGTTCCTTCTAAACGCTACTGTTTTTCCGTCTGGCGAAATTGCCGGATCGCTCGCCGGATCGGGCACCAGCGTCAGCATGTTGGAAAGCGTCTTCGACTCAGCCAGCTTCGCCGCTCCCTCTCGTACCTCCGGCCCATGTATCGCCCACCATTGCTGCACCATAATCGCGGCCAATAACGCCGCCCCGGCGAGCAGCCACTTTGTCCGTCTGCGAATGCCCCGACTTAATGGCGGTTCCGTTCCCAGCTTCAATCCCGGCGAGGTGAGCGGAAGCGCGGTTTTCCTAGGCGGTGCAATCGGCGTTCCCTCTGCCGTCTGCCGGAGAACCATATCAACCGGGGTTCTCATTGCATTTTCGATCTTCCCGATGAATCGATAGCCTCTCCGCGGCAGCGTCTCGATGTACTTCGGCTCCTCGGCTGAATCCGACAATGTCTCCCGCAGCTTGTTCACCGCCGCGTTCAACCCGTGGTTGAAATCCACAAACGTATCCACCGCCCAAATCTCGCCCTGCAACTCCTCCCGCGAAACCATTTGCCCCGGTCGGTTCAGCAGGATGGCCAGAATTTCAAACGGCTGCCCTCCCAGCTTCACCTTGATTCCATTTTTCCAAAGCTCATGCGTCTCAAGATCCGCTTCGAAGGGACCAAACTGCACTCGCTGGGGATAGATTGAGGTCATCGGGCGCTGGCTTTCGCTGCCGATTCTAGCATCCCCGCCATTTCTTGCAAGCAATGCCCACCTCCGAACAGCATGTAACGTTCCATTTTTCAGCCACTTACGTGATGACCATGGTTGTACTCGCCTTTCACCTCAAAACGACCCTTTACGCATTGAGGTAGTTTTTCGCTGGTCCGCATTCTGATCGCGAAATCCGCTGTGAACGCTCCTGAATTGACCGCTCGGCGGTCCTCTTCAGCAGACCGCACAGCAAGAAAGGAAGTTCATGAATCGCCTGCATAGCATCTCTCTAACGGTAATCTCTGCTCTTTTTGCGTTTTCGGCCGCGGCCAATTCTGTTGACGACGCCGCTAAATTCGGGTCCGCTAGCAAAAATGGCTCACCCAATTCCTGCTTCCAGACCGCCGACCACGGCAAGTCTCTCTCTCAGCAGCCGTGTGACGTTAGAACTCTGGAAGTCTCGGCAAAGGCTGGGCAGGTTTACGCGCAAAATCAGCTTGGCCTGGTTTCCGCTCTGGTCGTCGGACAGGGAACCGATATCCGCCAGGCGCGCGGGTGGTTCGAAAAAGCTGCTCGCCGCGGCTACGCTCCGGCACAGGTGAATTTGGCCGTCACCTATATCAATGGATGGGGGACTGAGCAGAACTACGGCGCTGCGCTCTATTGGCTCAATGCCGCCGCCAGGCAAGGTCATTCCGGGGCCTATGCCAATCTTGGCATTCTCTATATGAACGGTTGGGGAGTACGCCGTGATTACGCCGAAGCCTTCAAGTATCTGGACCTCGCGGCAACGGCCGGCGACCCCGGCGCGCAGGCCAACCTTGGCTACCTGTACGATGGTGGTCTCGGCGTGGTGCAGGACTACTCCGCCGCCGCTCGCTGGTACCGCTTGTCTGCCGAAAACGGCAACGCCCTCGGCCAGAACAACCTTGCCGACCTCTATCTTCGCGGACAGGGCCTCCGGCAAAGCTACCAAGAAGCTGCCCGCTGGTTTGCAAAAGCCGCGCAGCAGGGCCACACTGGCGCGCGCATCAAACTCGGCTTCCTGTTGATGAACGGTCTCGGCGCGGCCCAGGATCCCTTCGCCGCTTATTCCTGGATTCTAGCCGCGTCAGAAGCCGGCGATCACCGCGGCGACCAATATCTCGCCGCACTGCAGCGCGATCTCGACCAAAAGAGCCTGGCCGAAGCCGCCGAGCGCGCGCGTTCTCTCGAAAAACAGGGCGCGCAACTCAACGCTCGCTCATCCTTACTTCCCTAAGCATTTTGCGCGATCCCGCCGGCGTTGCTGCCAGCCGCCGGCGAATTTCTCGAAGGGGGATGCTGCACCGCTGCAGTTCTCTCTCCTTGGTAGCGGCCGTTTTCTGAAAGCGGGCGCTTGCGGGCTGCTCGGTAGCGAGCAACCCTTTCCTATACCCATTGAATCTCAGTTCACCGAATCGCCCTCAGACTCAGGCTAAGAGTGAAATTGTCGTTTCGAGGCGATCCGGCAAGATTGCCTCAGGATCCCAATTCTTACATCGGCAAGGTATATTCTGATTTCGTCGAGTCTTGGAAGTATTTCACGCGCTCTCTACCGGCAACTTCGCCGCTTCCCATCCGGCCAACCCGCCGGCAATCTCACTCACGTTCTTAAACCCGTTCTTCTGCAACAAACTTGCGGCAATCGACGAGCGGTATCCACCGGCGCAATACACAACCAGCGAGCGCTCCTTCGGCAGCATGGCCAGCTTTTCCTCCAGATGATTTAGCGGAACGCTCAAGCTCCCCGCAATAAATTTCTGCTGGCGTTCCTGCGGCGCGCGAACATCCACCGCCAGCGGCGGCTGCGCCGACGCCAGAAGTTCCGCCGCAAACGGCGCACTCAATCGCTCCGTTTTCATCGTCAAATCCGGCCGCGACTCCAGGCTCCGCAATCCATCTTGCAAAAATCCCGCTACGTGATCGAACCCGATGCGCCCTAGCCGCACCGCCGCCTCATTTTCCCGCCCCGGATCCGCAATCATCACGATCGGATGCTCGCGATCCAGGATCGTTCCCGCCCACGTCGCATATTGCCCGCCAAGTCCGATGTTGATACTGCCCGCCAAATGCGCAGCCGCAAATTCCGTTCCATCGCGTGTATCCACAATCTGCGCGCCCGCGGCTTGCATGTTCAGCACCGCATCCAGCGTCAGCGGATTCATCTCCCGCGCCAGCGCCTGCTCCAGCGTTGGCCGCTCTTCGCTATTCAGCGCCGCGTCATAATTAAAGTATGCCGGCGCATCCGGCTGATCTGCCGTCACCACTTCAATAAAAGCTTGCTTGCTCATCGGCTGCAGCGCGTAATTCGTTCGCCGCTGCTCGCCCAGCGTCGATACCGTCTCCTTGCTGATCGCCTTCCCGCACAGCGAACCCGCGCCATGCGCCGGGTAAACCAGACTCTCATCCGGCAGCGGCAACAATTTCGTGTGCAAGGAATCAAACAGCATGTTGCCCAGTTCTGTCGCGGACCACCCCAGCGCTGCGCGCAAATCCGGGCGCCCGACATCGCCAATAAACAGCGTGTCTCCCGTCAACACCGCACGCGGCTTTTCGCCGCTCACGCTCAGATCGAAAACCAGGATGGAGATGGATTCGGGCGTGTGCCCCGGCGTTTCCAGTGCTTTCAGCCGAACTTTTCCAAATTCAACAGTCGTGCCATCGGCCATAGGCGTAAATGCGTAACCCGTTCTGGCTCGCGCGCCCAGATAAATCGTCGCGCCAACACGATCGCGCAACTCCAAATGCCCGGCCACAAAATCAGCGTGTAAATGCGTCAGAAGCACATGTCGGACTTGGAGCCCGTTTTTCGCGGCAAACGAAACGTACTGGTCGATGTCGCGCTGGGGATCAACCACCGCCGCAACGCCGGTCGCTTCATCCCCAAGCAAATACGAAGCGTGCGCCAGACATGCTAAGTAAAATTGCTTGAAAATCACGTTACCCCTGTTCTCGCGCGACTGCTTTGTGCAGGTTGCCAAATCCTGCAGGGGAGGGGTTTGTCCCTCCCTCGAAGACAGAAAACGATTGACCGCAGGGCATTACTTCGGTTGCGCCACAATCCGCAGATACGGCTTCGGCGCCTTCCACCCTAGCGGGTATTTCTTCTTGGCGTCGTCGTCGGACACCGAACCGGATATGATCACGTCCTCGCCCGGTTTCCAGTTCACCGGTGTCGAGACCTGATGCTTCGCGGTCAGCTGCAGTGAATCCACCACGCGAAGCACCTCGTCAAAATTTCTGCCCGTGCTCATCGGATAACTCAACATCAGCTTGATCTTTTTGTCTGGCCCCACCACGAACACCGTGCGAACCGTCGCGTTGTTCGCAGCCGTCCGGCCCTCGCAGTTGTCACCGGCTTCGGCCGGCAGCATGTCGTAAAGTTTCGCCACCTTCAGCTCCGGGTCACCGATCATGGGGTAGGTCACCTTGTGGCCTTGTGTCTCCTCAATGTCCGCGGCCCACTTGTTGTGGCTCCCCACCGGATCCACGCTCAAGCCGATAATCTTGGTATTGCGCTTATCGAACTGCGGCTTCAGCCCGGCCATATAGCCCAGTTCCGTCGTACATACCGGGGTGAAATCCTTCGGGTGCGAAAACAGAATCGCCCAGCTATCTCCAATCCACTCATGGAAATTAATTGTTCCTTGCGAAGTCTCCGCCGTGAAATTCGGAGCTTCATCGTTGATCCGCAACATCGTTACCCCCTCCTAAGGGCCGTCCTCCGACCCATTTCATAAACGCCTAGTGTACCAGGAATGGCCATTTGGCATTGTCGCATTCGTCTGAACAACGATCCTTTGGCCGGCTGCTTCCTATTCCATTCGGATGCGCCCTGCCATTTTTCGGTACAATGCTCCTTCCTATACTCGCGATGGTGCATGAGGCTTGCATGAAATTCGCAAGAATCGTTTTCTGGGTTGCCGCCATCTGGGGCCTGCTGATCGTCAGCCCGCTGTACTTCCTGTTCGACCTCATCGGCAAGCTGGATCCGCCGCCCATCACCCACCCAGGCTTCTTCTACGGCTTCGTAGGCCTTGCGTTGGTCTGGCAGATCACTTTCATCTTTATCGCCCAAGATCCCATCCGCTTTCGTCCGATCATGATTCTCGCCGTTCTCGAAAAATTAGTATTCTCCATTCCCGTGATCATTCTGGTTATTCAAAATCGCATGCGCCGTTCCGACTTGGCCTTCGCCGCCATTGATCTTTTCCTCGGCCTGCTCTTCGTGTTCGCCTATCTCCGCACTTCCACCGCTGCCCACCAACGCCTGTAAGCTAGCATCTGACAGCAAACCTCAACCTCTGCCTTTTTGGACACTCCAAAACTTTAGTCCTATTCACCCTCACTTCCTCACTTTTTAAGTTCAATCAAGGAGGACCGGTTCTTCATGAAAATCCGCACACTCGCGGTCTGCCTGCTCTTCGCGGGCGTCTGCTCAGCCAGGGAACACGACTACCAAAGAGGCACTCTGCTCCGCATGGACTCCAGCTCCTGCGGCACGCAGGAAAAGGGTTCCAAGACCGTCGCCGGCGAAATTTTCGGCACCGACGGCCAGCACAAGCAAACCCAGGAAATGCTGTGCCAGGAATACATTCTTCAAGCGGATCACGTAATTTATCGCATTCGCCCGAACGACGATAAGCATCCTATGCTTCTCCCCATCGGCGAAACCGCGCAATTCCGCATCAACAAGGACAAGCTTATCCTTCGTGTGCGCGAACTCAGCGACAAGGAACACGAATACATCGTCGTCTCCATGACCCCGCGCGAGAATGACTCTCCCGCGCAATCCGCCAGCAAGAACTAAACAATCGAGCGTTGGATCTTGCACGGGTACGAGCTCGCGGCGTCTTGTCTCGACAAACGAGCTCGCACCCACCCCGTATTCATCATCTCTCACCGAAGGAGGCGCAAATGGGCCACTGGATCGGGCCAAAAAGGACCCATAGCTTGACCATTGCCGTCGCAGGGTCAGTGCTTGCGACGCTGGCTATCATGGCAATCGCTACCCTTATTTTCTATAACCGCGCTCGCTGAGTCGCTTGTGGCTCCTCAGCGATTAGGTATGCATTTGATCATCGAACGCGCCCGAGCTGTCCTGTCCGTAAATGTAGAAATACCCGCCGCCCAACAGCATCACGGCGACCGCACACAAACCGAACCATGCTCTCCCCTGAACTCTCGATGCGTCTCTTTTTCGAGATGCGGCACACGACAAACCGGATGATCATTCCGGATGCGGACATAGGCGACTCCTTCCCGTTCACGACGTTTCTTGCAAGCTCCGTTTGCCTCGATGTTGGTGGGGCAACAGCCAAATTTTTTGTATTGCAAATCTTAAACGCCCGGCATTACTCGCTGCGTCAAGCTCCAGGTTCCTTCTTCTTGTCCTGCCGCCACGGGCTAGCCAAGCGGAAAGAAGACATAAGGCGAATACCCGGTTGGCGTTGTGAACCTAAGCTCCCGCAACGAATGTGCTGCTTCCCTGTACCGCCGGTCAGCCGTTCAATCTAAAGCACATAACTCGTACTAGCCCTCTTTATCTATTGCCCTCGGAACGTTCCTTTTGTAAACTGCGTCTCAAGCTGAGAGACGGTGTATCGTTCCTGAGCACCGAGTTCCGCTTTTGGCACGTAAGTCCCGTGTTTTGAGCCGTTATCTTTTTGGCTTCCGGAGTGCCTAGGCAGTTAGCGCGGAGAGCCGCTCGCAAGCGAGCCTTTCCGGTCGAGTTGAAGATAGCAAGAAAACTCACATCTTAAGTACAGGTCTTCGGACGCAGAGGCGAACGGCGAATGAAACACCCTACCCGGCTCGGAATAACCACCCTTTCCTTCGTGCTCGCCGCGTGCTGTGTTTGCCCGCCTGATTCGGCGGCTGCTACTCCTGCGAAAGCAGTTAAGCCGACCCGCACTTCACGCCATCGTCATTTTCCGCGCGAAAAGGGAGTGGATCCCACTCTCGGCGATATCGCAACGTACGACGATCCCATCGTGCGAGCGGCCGCGATTGAAGCGCTTGGTCGTTATAACGGTTCCGTTGTCGCTGTCGATCCCAACACCGGGCGCATACTTACCGTCGTAAATCAAAAGCTGGCTTATTCTGACGGCGCCATACCCTGCTCCACCATCAAGCCAACAATTGCTCTTGCAGCCCTCGAAGAAAACGTAATCACCCGCGACACCATGCTCAAAGTCGGCCGCCGCAAGTACATGAATCTCACCGACGCGATGGCTCACTCCAACAATCAATTTTTTGAAGAGCTTGGCCGCCGGATGGGCTTCGACACTGTTTCTCGTTACGGCCGGCTGCTCGGACTCGGCGAACTCGCCGGATACAATCTGCAGGACGAGCACCCCGGCGCATTTCCGATGTCGCCTCCTGCAAAGGGCGGGGTGGCTCGCATGTCCAGCTTCGGCGAAGGAATTCAGATGACGCCGTTTCAGTTGGCGTCGCTCGCCGCAGCATTCGCGAATGGCGGCACTCTTTACTATCTTCAGTATCCCGAAGCCGGCCAAGACGCCAGCGCTTTCGTTCCCCGCATCAAGCGGGAACTGAACATTGCTCCGCTGCTTCCAGAATTGCGCGAAGGCATGTTGGCCGCGGTTCTTTATGGCACCGGCAAGCGCAGCTTCGATTCTGGCGGCGACGAAATGCCCGCCGGAAAAACCGGCACCTGCTCCGATCAGCTTTCCCACGTCGGCTGGTTTTTAACGTACGCCGACGAAGCACATCCCAAAATTGCGCTCGCCGTTTTGATTCGCGGCAACAGTTCCCGCATCAAAGGTCCGCTCGCCGCTGGCGTTGCCGGCCACATCTACCGCCGACTCCGCGAACAAAATTATTTTGCGGATGTGACCGCTCGCCGCAGCGCTAGCGGCCTTATCTCCGGCCACTGATCACTTCTCCTTCAAGATCGTTCCTTTCGCGCGTTTCCGGAGATGGTTCAGTCTTGTCCTCCTCCCTCTCTCGCCTCAAATGCCCCGGGTTGTCGAACGCTTCTTTTGGCAGGTCCCGCACCCAGTCGCGAAGGTCTTGGCTTTCCGCGGTCAGCAGCACACGGCCCAAGTCGTCCTTGGTGTGAGCCATCTTCAGTTTGTCATCCGCATCCATCCGAGGCAGCCAGGATTCTTCCCACGCCGACGCGGCAAATTCATCGGTGTCCGAGCCGAACGTCAGCAGGATCAGTCCGTGTGCGCGGTTCAACAGGAAATCCGACTTCTCGAACTGAAATTCCTTGGCGCCCGCTTCCGCGATCTGCGGATCGCTGGCAGGAGAGTTGCCATTGGCGGAGTCGGGAAGCTTCAGCCCAGCGATCTGCCCGTCGAGGAAGTATTTCTCGCCCAGGCAAAACAGGTGCGCGCGAACATAGATGGCGGTGTCTTTGTCCATGTGCAACGTAATTCCATAGGCTTTCTGCCCCAAGTCGCGAAACTCCAGCTTTAGGTCGCCATCCACAATCCATTTGCCGAGCAGTTCCGGCTTGAACACCACGTCGTCGTCCTTGAAAAACGGATGGATGGACTGGGCGGAAATCCCGCCGGGAATCGTCAGCCCCAATACCGCCAGCCAGAAAATTCGTCGAGTCACGGCATTCTCCAGGCCCCGGCGCTAGGACCTTCCGAAGCCCTCCGGTCGCCCGAAGGTAAGCGCTGTCAGATTTTGCCGCAAGCGACATGGAGCGACACGCGCGAAGTGTCAGGGGTTGTCGTGACAATTCCGATTCCTGCGAGGTACTGGAACCGCGAAGCGGGAAAATAGCGGCCGGCGACGGCGGCCGTCGGTTAGTAGATAACCGGGAGTTTTGCGAAATCGGCGTTCTCTTCGATGACCCGGAGGACCAGAAGCGTGCGGTCGTCATGGGGGGGGATGCCAGCGCCGCTGAATTCATCGGTCGAGCGCAGGATGGCGCCGGAGATATTTTCCACGCAGGAGTTGGGGGGCAGAGAAGTAATAACAGCGGAAAGCCGCTCAAATCCAAACTCTTCTTGCTTGGCGTTTTCGGATTCCAGAATTCCGTCGGAAGCAAAAATCACCACGTCACCGAGGCGGAGATGCACGGTGGAGACCGCGTAGTTCGCTTCCGGGAAAAGTCCCAAGGGGATACCGTCGACTGCAATTTCGCTCAATTTGCCGCCGCGCAACAACAGAGGGTGCGTGCCGCCGGCATTGGCGATGGTCAGGGTGCGATCCGCGGCGTCGTATACCGAAAAAGTAAGAGCGATAAAGCGAGCTTCGAGGCGGGCCGCATGGAGCCGCCGATTCAAGACAGCCAGCATTTCCGAAGGGGGAATGGCGTGCTCGACAGTCAGCTCGCGCAGTATGCCAATCGCCAGCGAGCCGTAAAGTGCCGCGGCCGTACCTTTACCAGAAACGTCACCGAGCGCCAGAGCCAGGCGGCCTTCACCATAGGGAAGGAAATCGTAGAAATCACCGCCCAGCTCGCGGGCCGGAACGTAGGCAGCCGTGACATCCAGGCCAGGAACTTCACGCGCGCCGCGCGGCAAGAGTTGCAGCTGGATTTCCCGCGCGGTATCCAGATCGGTCTGAAGACGAACCTGGTTTTCGCGGGCGTCCTGATAAAGACGGGAATTTTCCAAAGCGATGGCGATGAAAGAGCTAAGCGCGACGAGCATTTTTTCATGTTGCGCGGTGAAGGCCGCGAAACGCTTGCTTTCCAGATCAAGCACGCCGATCAAACGGTCCTGAAGCAGGAGCGGCACAACCAGCTCAGAGGTAACGACCTCGCAGGTATCGCAGGTGATGTAGCGAGGATCCTGGCGGACATCGTCGAGACGGATGGGCTTGCGGGTGGCCGCGGCATGACCGGTGACGCCCTGATGCAGGGTCACGCGGAAGCGGGAAGGAATGGAGTTCTCGTAGTGCATGGCGAAAACGCCTTCCAGGAGTTGCGTTTTCTCGTTCCACAACATCACCGTAAAGACGTCGTAATTGACGATTTTCTTGACCCGTTCGGCAATGCGGCGAAGCAGTTCTTCGCGATCGAGAATGGAGGTGAGTTCGCGGCTGACGTCGTAGAGCAGGCCAAGCGTCTTTGCCTGATCCGGGAACGCCGCGAGCAGCGATTGCGGAACGGGATCAGCTTCCCCTTGCAGGGGTAGAGAGGCGAGTTGAGAGAGCTCGTCCATGGGTGAAAGTGTTGAACCTGGCCAAGTCATAGAATGCCTTAATCGGGTTTGATTCGCGAGAGCTGAATTCGTTTCATCGGCGAAAGCTCCAGTGCCCGAACTTCGTCCGGCGTCTGACAGCGCCAACTGCTTCCCGTAGCTATAGTCGCTATGAGGGTTTGCTCGCCGGAGCACCCAGACGACGGGAAACGCTTTAGTAGGAATGCCTTCTGCAAGCAATTCTTGACTGTGACGGGTGTTGAGACTAGCGTGGAGGAGAGTGGCAAGGAAAGGCGAGAATTTTGGCGGGTAAGGTTTATGAGATATCGAGGGATTGCACTTTCGGTTGGCGTATTGGGGGCGACGCTGCTTGTTTCGCCAGCATGGGGACAGCGCGGTAGCGTTGGATTTGGCACCGCGGGCAGGAGCGGGGCGGCCGCGCGGCGCGGAGCTCTAGCGGGCAGCCATATGCTTCGCGCGCATCGCGGGCGACGAGTTTTTCCGGGTTATTGGTACGGCGCGAATTATTACCCTTATTACGATTCGTATGATTCGGGGGATGGAGTTGTTGAAGAGCCTCCGGTCATGACGCAAACGGCTGCGCCAGAATCACCGGTCACGCCTGCGAAACCGGCTGAATCCCTGGTGATGGAGCTGCGTGGCAACCATTGGGTGCGGCTCACAAGCCAGGGGCCGATGGAGGTTGCCGGCCAATCCGGCCAGCCGCCATCGGGACAAGAGAGTGGTCAGACTTCGCCCACCGCTGGCGGCGCCGCTGCCCACCAAACGCAGATGGCCAAGGAGCTGCCGGCGGCGGTGCTAGTGTTCCGCGATGGGCATCAGGAAGCAGCAGTGAAATATACGATTGTTGGCAAGACTATTTACATCAAGTCGGATTACTGGAGCAGCGGATCATGGTCGCGAGAGGTTCAGATTGCCGACTTGGATGTGGCCGCGACGTTGAAGGTGAACCAGGAGCGCGGCGCAAAGTTTAGTTTGCCGTCCAGGCCGAGCGAGGTGATTTTCCGGCCTTAGCGTGTTCTCGCGGGCCGATACGCCGGAGGACGGCGTGAAAGAAAAAGTCGGCCTGCTGTAACGCCCAAAACAGAAGTTGCGATACCGAGTGGCTAGTGTAGCGTTACATAAATAAGTGACACATGAGCCGATGTATGGCATACGGGTTCATGTTCACTTCCAACGAACCATTTCAATTGCCACCCCAGGACCGTAATCGCTTGGAGCAGATACTGCGCACCACCAGCCTCTCCGCAGGGCTGGTGCGCCGAGCGCGTGTGCTGTTGCTGCTCGCCGATGGGGTCTCCCTGCGTCAGATCCAAGCACAGACGGGGATGAGCCCCCGTCGCATTCAGCATTGGAAGAGGAGTTGGCGAAAGCAGGGACTGGACGGTCTGTTGGACGTTCCTCGTGCGGGGCGACCGAAGAAACTGACCGTAGCGAAAGAGGCGGCGATCCTGGCGGCTACCGAAGAGCCTCCCCCAGGGTCGCACACGCATTGGTCAACGCGTCGGTTGGCGCGACGTGTGGGCTTGAGCAACGTCACGGTCATGCGCGTGTGGCACAAGGCCGGGCTGCAACCGCATCGGCTGCGGCGGTACATGGCCAGCCCGGACCCACACTTTGAGGCCAAGGCCAAAGACATCCTGGGTTTGTACTTGCATCCTCCCGACAACACAGCGGTCTTCTGTGTCGACGAGAAGACCGCAATCCAGGCTCTGGATCGTACCCAACCAGCGCTGCCACTGCGACCGGCGCGACCGGAACGGCAGACGGTCGAATACGTGCGACATGGAACCGTCTCGCTGTTTGCCGCCTTGGAGGTGCACAGCGGGAAGGTCGTGGGCCTGTGCGCGCCACACCACACCAGCCGGGAGTTCTTGCAGTTCTTGGAGGAAGCCGTGGCCCCGCATCGGCGGAAGACGATCCAGGTGATCCTGGACAAGCTCTCGGCTCACAAAACTCCCGCCGTGCGGGCTTGGGCCCAACGGCACCCCAACGTGACCTTCCATTTCACCCCCACCTATGCCTCCTGGCTGAACCAAGTCGAGATCTGGTTGGGGATGATCACTCGTGACTGCATTCGGCGTGGCGTATTTCATTCGGTGTCGGACCTGGCGCACAAGATCATGACCTACATCCGGCTCTACAATCGGAATGCTCAGCCTTTCCGCTGGACCTATCGCAACCCGAGAAAGCGAATTCGTGTGTCACTTTCTTCGCTAACGCAACACTTGTCGATGGCGCACTCCTTCTAACGCAGCTTTTCGATTTGTTGCTGCACCTGACTGCGGAATTGCAGTGGGTGAGCGACGTTGTGAAATGGTTCAAGAGTGCCGCCGGTTCCAATTACGGCAATCGTTCCGTAGCCCAGCATTCTGCCAACCGTCGTCTCGCTGACCTCGATGCTTTCGACTTTGTTCAGCAACATTTCGATGGTTTTCCTACGGGCCAGTCCGGTCTTGATCACCACGCGCCGATTGGTGACCGCCATTTCCGTGGCGTTGCGGCGCACGGCGCCAACCAGAATCACAATCATGCCGGCGAGCAGCAGCAACGCAGCGCCCGCTTCCATGGCGTGAAGATTTCCAGGATTCATGGCAGGTTGATTTCTTGCGTCGAAGAAAAGCAGCCCTGCAGGCAGCAAGAGGAGCAGACATCCGAAGGCAAGATGACCAAGCATCACCACCCAGTGCAACCGGGTCTCATAGATGATCGTTTCGCCGGGAACCAGATTTGATTTCACGTAGCTCATTTCACTATTTCTCCGAGCCATTTGGCGTCCCAGCAGTCTGACGCCTGTGGTTAGAAACGCCAAGAGGCTATCACAACATTGTAGAAGGTCTGGCGAGCAGGTCGGAGCGCCCGGGCGAAATTACGGTCAATCTAGCGTAGTGCGACGAAATTCTGAGCAGCGATGGAAAATCGCCAACCCCTTATTTCGGCCGCCAAGGCCAAAGCTATTCTCGAAACGATTAACCCCAAGGCCAATATCAATAACAGCTAAGGTGTGACGCAGGCCACTAGCGCGACTTCACCCGTGATATGCTCCTCAACCTTAGATGGAGGCGCTCATGAACAAATACGTCGCGGAATTGATCGGGACATTCTTCTTGGTGCTGACCATCGGGTGCACGGTCATTGGCAACGGAGCAGGCGCTTTGGCACCGTTGGCGATTGGTTCCGCGCTCATGGTGATGATTTTCGCCGGCGGGCACGTTTCCGGCGGGCACTTCAATCCGGCGGTGACGCTGGGTGTGTGGCTGCGAGGGAAGTGCGACGCCAAGGATGTGGCTCCCTATATGATTTTTCAGATCATTGGGGCAGTGCTGGCGGCTTTCGCGGTCAAGTTCTTGAAGAGCGGTTCGGTGGTTACTCCGCTGCAACCTGCAACGGCACCCGCGCTGCTTGCCGAATTTCTTTTTACATTCGCGCTGGTCTACGTAGTGCTGAACGCCGCTACCGCCAAGGGTACGTCCGGCAATTCCTTTTATGGGCTGGCGATCGGATTCACGGTGATGGTAGGAGCGTTCTCTGTCGGCAACATTTCCGGGGGAGCGTTCAATCCAGCGGTCGCCGTGGGTGCATCCGTGATGGGGCTCTCCACCTGGCCGAATATTTGGATTTATCTGCTGGCGGAGTTTGTTGGTGGCGCGCTGGCCGCCGCTGCCTTCAAGGTCTTGAACCCAGCTGACAAATAATTGCTCCGCGCTTTGAATATTTGTTACGAGCCGCCGGCGAAAAGCGAACCGTAACAAAACGTGCGCAAAGAGAAGCTAATCGCTAAGAACCTGATTGTTCGCAATCAGGCGATCGGCGATCTCCAGAAAAGCTCGATGGACTTCTTTGCGGGCTATCTTTTCGCCGGGAATGCTGAGCAAGGTCGCCGATCCATGGGACAAGAGCAACAAGGCATAGACGGCACGCGAGTAATCCTCGGCCTGCCCCCCAAAACGGCGGGCGAATTGGCCGAGTAGCCAAGCGCGACCGGGGCGCGGCAGTTCTGGATTGAAAACGCCGCTCCAGGCGTGCAACAGAAGTTGATACTCGTGCGGATGCTCTTCAACGAACCTAAGGTAACGCCGGCAAACATCCTCCAGGGACTGCGAAGCGAATAGGTACTCGTTCATTTGCGATCGTATGCGTTCGGCCAGAGCCTTACGCAGGGCTTCCTTGTTTCGGAAACGCTTGTAGACGGTGGGAGTTGTGGAACCAGACTCCTTGGCAACTGCGCGTAGCGTGAGGCCGCGTTCGCCACGGGTGCGCCAAAGCCGCTGAGCCGCTTTCAAGATTCGTTCTTCCAACAGCAGATCTGCGTGCGGAGGCATGAACTCCCCGTTTCCACCCCAGACATCAGGATGGGATTCAATAACGGCGTACAAGTAATATCACAAGGGCGTTGGTTAGCCAACTGTCCTTCCGTGGTGGGATGCCGGAATGCTCATGCAGGTTGGCTGCAAGCAACCTGCAGGCTGCCAACCTAAATTGATACCCCTCGAAGCCGCCAAGGCGCAAAAGAAACCTCTATTTTGATTAATTGACAACGTACAAATAACAATGTATAAGTATAATCGAGGCAAAATTGTGATAGATAGCCTGAGTGCTGTCAAGAACAGGAAGGTCGCGTGGGTTTTAAAGACGGATTTCACTCCAGTCGGAAAGAGAAGTCTCCGGCAGGCCAGCCAGATTGGCCGCAAGGGAAGGAGCTAGCCAAATTGCAGCAGGCCGGACCGTCGGCAGTCGGCGGCCCAATCACAGTTCACACCTACAAAGAGGCGGAGATACAAAAAGCCATTGGGTGGTTCACTTCCTATCTGCATTCGGAGCGAGAATGCCATTACCCGAATGGGCGGCGCTTGTCGATCGAGTGGCGAGAGATGATGAATGGCTATTTTGCTCCGGCCCTGCTGGAGCAGGTGCGAGTCGTGGAGTTGACTGACCGGCGGCTAGCAGACCCCTGGTTTTACCCTTGCGCGAAGGAAAAGGGAATGCGGAATTTGCCGGACATGACGCATAAGGCGGCGGCGACGTTTCTGGATGTGGTGGTGTTCAACAACGGCAGAATCTCCAGCCGGGATCTCTTCCACGGTTTGGTACACGTGGCCCAGGTGAACGTGATGGGCCTCACCGAATTCTCGGAGTTATTCGTGCGCGGGTTCTTACGTGCCAGGTCTTATTTTCTGGCGCCACTGAAGGCCCATGCGTTTAGCTTAGACGCGAAATTCACCGCGCATCCGGGAGTGCGGTTCTCGGTCGAGGACGAAGTTCGGCAATGGTGGAGGGCTGGACGGTACGGAGCGACAGGGACAGACGGTCCTGGACGCCTCCTAGTTCGGGGACGTGAGAAGCGCGCTGAATAATGTCTACCTGAGACGACGTTGACTGAATGGCGTAAAGGGTTCCGTCCGTCGAGCCGAAGATGATCGCGTCGCCGGAAACCGCTGGAGAGGAATTGCACCGGGCGAGAGCACCTTGGGCGTCGGTAAGAGCCGCGGCATTCTTTTTCGCGGCTTCGGTTTCGAACTTCCATCTGACCCTGTGAAAGGTTGCCGGTCCGGAGGCGTCGTACCTCGGGATGAGCGGATGTCGCGAAACGATACCGCATCCTGGCCGTAAGCGGGCAGACCAACAACCAGCAGCACAACGGCGAGCAAGGCCAGGCTCATTTTTTCCGCGCAGCTGCGAAATCAGCAGACCCAAGACACCTGCAATATATCTATGACCCGCGCACATCTTCGGGAGGTCGGAGGCGCCTCTTGCGATGCGAGAAACGAGCGAGTGACCAGGCTAGGGTCAGTCTGACGAAGGGCCAGAGCATCAGTACAGGCCAATCCGGAGCAACAGCCCGAGCGCTACGAAGGCACAGATTTAATGTGGTTCGTCCGTCAAGCGCCGGGCTTGTCCGCGCAGAGGAAAGACGCCTCATGTGAACCTGCCGGGTAGCCTTGAATAGATGGACAAATCCGTGCCGGGGATCAGTCGGCCTTGGCATTCGACAAGACCGTAGCGCGAGCGCGCGGCGGCAAAACCGGCACGATTGAAAGGACGGTGGCGGCGCGCCATAGTGCGAAACAGGCGATCGAAAAGAAAGAATCCGATGCCAAAGTTGGCGTCCATGCGGCCGTGGTCGTTCACCGCGTGGTGATGAATGTCGTGCAGGCGGCGCGCGGAGCGAAACCAGACACGTAAGACCGGAGTGCGCTCCATCCAGAAGTTGGAGAGGTGCATGCGGTCGTGCAGATAGCTGAACATGAAAATCGGCCAGATGGTCAGCGTGGTCAGCGCGATGGTTTGGTAGAGAACGGGGAAGTGCGCGAGCGCCATCAGCGCCCACAGGGCGGCAAGAATGATCGCCGAAGGAAACAGCCATTCCAGTCCGACGTTGCCAACCGAGAAGCGATTGTCGCTGGCGTCGTGATATTCCTGATGGCGCATGGGCTGCCCAGGGCCATAAATGAGGAAGTGATGAATCAGATGGCCACGGCTCAGGAAAGCGATCCTGTCGCTGTGCAGAAGGCGATGCAGCCAGTAGCCGAGAAACTCGGCCAGCAAGCAGGAAATAACCAGGGTGCACGGAATTAGGATCAACGGCGACATTTGACTGGGGACGAACATGGGATTCTCCAATTCGGAAAAGATTGTTTGAAACCGCGCTGACATTTTCAGAGAGCCAGCTAGAGAACTGGCCCTTCTGTCTTCACCAGGAGATCTCCGCGCTAGCGCGAGCCAAGGCGAAAAACGATGCTGGCCGACGCGCGGGCAGTGTTAAGCGTGTTGCCGAAGTAATCGAACTGCGGCCGGAACGCCAGGTAAGATCCAAGTCAATCCCACCGCCTGCGCGCCAGGCAAAACCGTTTGTGGAGGCGGAGATTTCGCTGGCGCCGGCAGTCAAATGAGCTCCTTCGACCAGCACTTGAACGAATGGAGCGACTCGATCGGAATCGCGGTATGCGAATCGCGGCCCCAGCAGATAGGTGTAACTGTTGGCACTGATGTCGAACGGCGAGGCGTGATAAGTGCCAAAGTCGCCGGGAATGCCCAGCCAGCGGTTGGCGTAGCCGGTGAAAGCGACTGTTCCCCCATTGGCGTTGATGCCGTCGCTGAACCCCTCGCGATGGTAGGGATAACCGACGGAAAGATCCGCGGCCAGTTCCTGCGTTTGCGCGGGGGGAACCGAGTGGCCGAGAATTCCCACAGTCGGAAAGAAAAGTTTGCGCATGGCGTAACTCCTCAAAGAATCCGGGAAAGCAGGTCCGGTGAGTGGAAGCTACGCGGGACGGAAAACGACACGCAAGCGACAAGCGGCGTCAGTCGTGTACTGACGCAGTATGTCGTGTCAAAAGGCCGTACGAAGCGCTTTTAGAAGGCGCGTGAAAGCGGCCAGGAGAGAGACAGAAATACCTGAAAACAAAGGAACTACAGGACTGGAATTAGCGTTTTTCGCCGTCGAGATGGACGCGGTGAAGAAGCGTCTGAAACCGCGGATCGGACCGTACAGGATCAGCGATTGGTTCCACTGCCAGATAAATCAGGCGGTCGTTGTGCTCGTCTACAGCTCGATTGAAATAGAGAAACGCGTTGTTCTTATCGCCGAGGCCGATGGAAACGACGGCGAGATACAGAGAGGGAACGTATCGCTGGTGAGAAAGGGCCTGGAGCTGGTTGAAAACGCCAAATGCCGCGGTACGATCGCCGGAAATCGCCAACGCATGGCCCAACACGGCGAGCAAAGCGGGATTTCCCGGCGCCAGGGAACACGCGGTGCGGAAATGCTGCAGGGCCTCCGGATACATTTTTTTCTCGCGGTAAGCGGAAGCCAGCCAGAATTCGCCGAGCAGAAAATTGGGAGACTGTTCGAGAGTTAAGTTTGCTTGCGCGATCGTGGAATCGAAATCGTGAGCGTAGTAAAAGGCTTCCGCGCGGGTGGTGGTAAAAATTGGAGAAACGGGATCGAGCTCCAGCGCTTTCAGCGTTTCGCTTTGCGCTTCGGCTAGACGGTTCTGCGTCATCATATATTGGCCGAACCATTGATGGGCCGTGGGGTTGTTGGGTTCCTCGAGGATGGCCTGGTGGAAATTCCCCTCAGCAGCCGGAAAATCGAAATCAAAGCTCATGGCCAGATTGCCCAGCACAAAGTGTGCCTCGGCGTTGACGGGATCAAGGGCTAGCGCGCGTTGCGCTTCGGCTTTGGCTTTAGGCGCCGCGAGTGCGGGCGGTACCGCATCGTTGGGCGATTGACCCATCACCGCGTAGGAAGCGGCGAGGCCGGAATGCGCAGGAACGTATTGCGGCATTTTCTTAACGGCATCTTCGAAGGCCGGAACGCTATGCGCGAGATCGCGAACGGACCAAAAACGGCGTCCGCGAAGATAAGAGTTGTAACCTGCGGGATCGACCGTCGCCGCGGAATTGGCACCCGTGGGCGGAGGAAGATTGAGCAAAAGTTTTTGCGCCACGCCTTCGGCGACTTTATCGTGGACTTTGAGAATGTCGGCAAGACTCTCGGTATAGGAATCGGACCACAGCGGAGTTTGATCCTTTGCGGAAATCAGGGAGACGTTAATGCGAACGTGCTCGTTTGCGCGGTACACGCTGCCTTCGAGGATGTAATTGATCTTAAGTAGAGCGTCGAGTTCGGCAATCGACTTGCCGCCGAGTTGCTTCGAGGAAGTAGGCGCGATAACACCAAGGTGTTTTGGATCCAGCTTGCCGATCATGGTGTTCAATTCATTGGTCAGGCCCTCGGTGAACTCGGCCTGGCCGGGATCACCGGAAATGTTTTGAAATGGCCGCACAAACAGCCGAATTTTTCCATCCGTCGAAGCAGGCTGGTTCGGCTGCGGCCAAAAACGCACGACCAGGAAACCGGTGGCCAGCAGAAACGTTATTCCCGCAAGCCACGCAGCCTTTTTCCTGTCCTTCTGAACCGGGGGCTCGGATGGAATGCGGGTCTGGCTGGTGCCGCTCGGCGGCGCGAAGGTGGACGAACCGTTGGGGCCATGGTTTTCGGCGGTTGCCGGCGCCGCGGGAGGATCATCAATTTCACGCGGTTCCCGCTGGTGGTACCACTTGTCCAGTTCGGAAGGATAGGCGTAAACCGAACTCCCTTTGCCTACTGGCAGACGATGAATGGGCAGCCCGAGTGTTTTCTCCCAGCGCTGAACGGTGCGGATTTCACGGCGGAGGTATAACGCGATTTCGCCCCAAGATTCCAGCCTGCGCTCTTTCGTGCGAGCGCCATCTGGCGCCTTTCCCACATCCGGTCCATCTGCCATGGGCTGAGTACCCGTCTTAGGACTTGCGCGAGAGTATATAGCGCAACGGCGAATTTGAGAAACGAACGTTTCGCATTTGGCGACCGAGTTGCCGCGCGGTCAGAATGAACTGTTGCGGCGCAAGGAGAGAACGAACAGAAGCGCAACCAGAGCTACTCCACAAAGAAGCAGCGCCAACGAATTCGGTTCCGGCGTAGGGGTGGCTAGCGGCACGCGAGTATTCGAAGGGATGATCGGGGGAACCCCAGGGCCCAGAAACGGCGGGAAGATTGGCGGAGGAGGCGCGTTCGAAGCAGGACCAGACGGAACCGCAGCAGGAGCTGCGGAGAATACGCCCGCGGGTTCGCCGGGCAATAAGTCCGCCATCAACGGCGGCACGAAAGACGGTTCGTTCAGCTCTTCTGTGCTTGGCTCCGTTGCAGCGACCGGCTTTACGGCGACCGGCGAAAGACGATTCGCGCAACGGACGCGGGCCAGATTTTCGCCATCCGAAAGAAGAGCTTCATTGGCGGGAATGACCATCGGATTCCTGGTCCAAAAAACCTGATTGTTACGGCGATAGGAAACATACATTGCCAGTGAATGGTCAAACCGAATCGCGCGCGCCTCAGTGATGCGAAAATCGGAATAGTGCCGCCTGACCAATGGATCCGCAGTCGCGGACTGCAGTTCGCCAGCATCTCGCACGCCGCCGGGAACGATCGAAAATGGATAAATCGCGCGTTTGGCCAGCGGTGCGGACACCGGATCAACGAAGAGTTGTCCGTCTGCGGTGAGCAAAGTCGCCGGCGAAGGAATGCTCGAAGACAGATTACGATGAAGAGCTCGAGTGCCGACGACTAAAACTAGTAGTACCACCGGCAGGAGGACCAGGGAAGTACGCGCGAGAATACGCGGGAGGTGCGAGAAACGAGATTCGGTTAACTTGGTTACGCTGGGCCCGGACAATCTAATCTTCCTCAAACGAGAGGGAAGGCAATTGTGCTGCCGAACGGAGCCGCCGTGTGAGTTGGAGGCGAGCGAGCCTTCCGCGGCAAATAATAGTCAAAGGCGGGCGCAGCGGAAACATCTTGTGCATTGTACGGTGTTCACCCTAGAAAAGCCACCGGCAATAGGGAAAAACGGGAAAATACTTTCCGCATGACCTCGCTGCTGGTCGTACACAATCACTGACGACATGTCACCTAGATTCCATAGGATGGGGAAAAGCGTCGGCAACCGATGGGTCAAATGATGTCAAACGGGCGGGGGACTATAGTTTTAACAGTTCTAGAACTAATACTCAACGCGATTCGACCCGCCAAGTATCGCCGCCTCGCAGGAGTTTGGTCAAGTCGCCAGGACCGCGCTTGGCTTGGATGTCGGCAATCTGCTGGTTGATGACGTCTTCGTAGCGTGGGAGGTCGTCCCAGGCGCGCAGAACGCCGATAGGGGTCGGGAAACCCTCGCGGTGCTCCATGTGGGAGAGCAGGAAGGCGTAGGACGGCCGGGGATGGTGAGCGTCGTGGATGACCAGGTCCGATTCAGAGATGCCGTTGCCGAGCTGGACTACTTCGATGTCGCCATCTGACTTGCGACGGATGCCTTTATCGCGGTTCTTGCCAAAGACCAGCGGTTTGCCGTGCTCGAGCTGTATAACATGTTCGCTGCGGGCGTCCTTTTCGGTGATGCTGGTCCAGGCGCCATCGTTGAAAATGTTGCAATTTTGCAGGATTTCGACGAAGGCCGAGCCTTTGTGAGCGGCGGCTTGCTTGAGCGAGTCTTTCAAGTGGGCCTGGAAAACGTCCACCGAACGGGCGACGAAAGTGGCTTCGGCACCGATGGCAAGAGAGATGGGGTTGAAAGGACGGTCTAGCGAGCCGTAGGGAGTGGATTTGGCTTTTTTGCCCAGTTCCGAGGTCGGAGAATACTGGCCTTTGGTGAGGCCATAGATTCGGTTGTTGAAGAGAAGAACTTTGAGGCCGACATTGCGACGGAGCATGTGGATGGTGTGATTGCCGCCGATCGAGAGGGCGTCGCCGTCGCCGGTGGCGACCCAAACTTCCAAGTCGGGCCGGACGGCCTTGAGCCCCGTGGCGACCGCCGGCGCGCGGCCGTGAATGGTGTGAAAGCCGAAAGTGTTCATGTAGTAGGGGAAGCGTGAGGAGCAACCGATGCCGGAGACGACCACGAAGTTTTCGCGTTTGATGCCGAGCTCGGGGAAGACGGACTGGACGGCGGAAAGGATGGCGTAGTCGCCGCAGCCAGGGCACCAGCGGACTTCCTGGTCCGTCTGGAAGTCTTTTTTTGTGAGGACAGGTAGAGTTGTCGAAGACATGAAGCGAAACTTCCTTTCTGCAACCTTGATAGCAGAGCAAATCAAGCGGCAGTTTCCTCTGCCCGCTCGGAATGACAAGTTCGCACGCCGGCGGCCGCTACAAAGCTCAACAAGACCGGCCACTACCAAAAGCTAACCGACCAGTTCGGCGATTTTTTGCTCGAGCTCGGATTGCTTGAACGGGCGGCCTTGAATCTTGTTTAGGCCGATGGCGTTCACCAAATACTTTGCGCGCAGCAGCCACAGCAGCTGGCCCATGTTCAGTTCGGGCACCAGTACGTTCTTGTAGCGCCTGAGAATGTCGCCGAGATTGCCGGGAAGCGGATTCAGGTGACGCAGGTGGACGTGGCCGATACGGTAGCCGAGCTCACGCTGCGATTTCACGGCGGCGGTGATAGCGCCGTGAGTGGAGCCCCAAGCGACGATCAGCAGATCGCCGGCTGGATCGCCCGCGGGAACGGTGTCCGGAATCTCCTGCGCGATAGCTTCAACTTTGGCCGCGCGAATACGCACCATGTTTTCGTGATTCAGTGGTTCGTAGTTGATGTTGCCGGTGACGTCCTGTTTTTCCAGGCCGCCGATCCGGTGTTCCAGGCCGGGAGTGCCGGGAACGGCCCAGGGACGAGCCAGAGTGTCCGGATTGCGGCGGTAGGGCTTGAAGTCCACAGGATCGCAGGCGAACTTCACCTTGAACTCGGGAATCGAGTCGAGATCGGGGATGCGCCAGGGTTCTGCACCGTTTGCCAGGTAGCCGTCGCTGAGAATGATGACTGGCACCATGTACTTGACGGCGATGCGGGAGGCTTCTACCGCGGCCCAAAAGCAATCGCTCGGAGTGGCTGGAGCGATTACGGGAATTGGCGCCTCGGAATTGCGGCCAAACAGAGCCTGCAGCAGATCGGCCTGCTCGGTCTTGGTAGGCAGTCCAGTCGATGGTCCGCCGCGTTGAATGTCACAGACGACCAATGGAATCTCGACGGCGACCGCAAGGCCCATCGCTTCAGTCTTCAGGGCCATGCCCGGCCCGGAAGTCGTGGTGATGGCCAGCGCACCCGCATAAGCAGCACCAATGGCGGAAGTGATGGCGGCGATTTCGTCTTCCGCCTGAAAGGTGATGACGCCGAAATCTTTATACTGCGAAAGTTCGTGAAGAATGTCCGATGCCGGAGTAATGGGATAGCTGCCCTGAAATAGCTTTAGCCCGGATTTCTGAGAGGCGGTGATAAAGCCGAGCGCGAGGGCCTGGTTGCCGCTCATGTTGCGATAGAGACCCGGCTCGAGCTGCGCCGGCGGGATTTCGTAGCTGATCTGGAAGGCTTCGGTGGCTTCGCAATAGGAATAGCCGGCTTTCATGGCCAGCTTGTTGGCCTCGACTAGCAACGGCTTTTTTGCGAACTTCTCTTCGATCCAGCGATTGGTGCCATCCATGGAGCGGTTGTAAAGCCAGTAGCACATGCCCAAGGCAAAGAAGTTTTTGCAGCGGCTGACGGACTTTGCGTCCAGGCCAAGATGCTCCAGCGCGACTTTGGTAAGGCGTTCCAGTTCAACGGAGAACAGGCGGTATTTGTCGAGCGAATGATCTTCGAGGGGATTGCAGCTCATTTGCGCCTTGCGGAGATCGGTTTCCTGGAAGGCGTCGGAATTGACAATGAGAATGCCGTTGGCCTTGAGGTCGGCGAGGTTCATCTTAAGGGCGGCCGGATTCATGACGATCAGAACGTCCACCCCGTCGCCGGGGGTATAGATCTCGTTGGACGAAAAATGGAGCTGGTAGCCGCTGACGCCCGGAAGCGTGCCTGCAGGAGCACGAATTTCCGCGGGAAAGTCCGGGAAAGTGGCGATGTCGTTGCCATAGAGCGCAACAGTGTTGGTGAACTGGCTGCCGGTAACCTGCATGCCGTCGCCGGAGTCTCCGGCGAAGCGAATGACGGCGCGGTCGATGACCTCGCGTTTGTGCTTAGGCAGTGGAATATCGGTGGTGGTGGCCATCTGTCGTTGCAACTCTCCCCCAAAAATCTTTTTCAGCTCAGGGTTGGTACGTACAAACCCTAAAATCCGCCGCGCCTCCTGAAAATCCCCCTGGAGGCAGCCTGCCAACCGCCCTGTGGAAAAAAGAAAAGGCAGCCGATCTCGGCGGAACAGCGTGCAGGTTGAAAGCTGAGGCGAACCGCCCAGCAGGCCTAGACAAAAATGATAGCACAGCGGGACCAAGGGAGCGCGAAAGTGCCCGGAAGGTCAATGGAAACATGGTTGTCATTCGAGTCGAAAACAATGAAGCGAAAAACAGGCGATCGACAGGACGCGCCTAAGCGATGGTCAACTGCCGCCCTCTTGACGGTCTCAGGAACTTATCCTGTTCGTGCGGAGCGCGGCGGCAGACAAAGCCGCCTGCATAAAGCGCTGACGGTAACAAAACAGCATTGCGATTACAGCTGCAGCGACAAACAGCCCCAGAAAGATTGACCAGCGCACCTGATGGGAATAGTCGGGGCGGAAGTACGGATTGTCCGGCAGGTGCATGGCATCTTGCACGCGCTGAGTCAGGGCCGCGACTTGGGATGGATAGTTCGGACTGAGGAACGTGACGATTCCGCTGGCTAGAAAGACGAGTTGCAGACCAAGGGTTAGCGGATAGCTCCAGAGTTTGAGTTTCAGCAGACCGACGCCGGCAACCATGAAAATTAGGCAGAGCAAGGCGTACACAAAGCCGCCAGCTTTGCCGGAAACCAAATGACCGAAAAGAATGATGGGAATGGAGAAGGGCAGGAATGGGAAAACCACGACATGGGCCGCGGTCGTAAGGTACAGCCACGCAAGAACGCTTATCGGAACCGGCGGGCCAGGCTTTGCGGGTGCGCGCAGGCCAGCAGCCCGAGCGAATTGCGCCTTGACGTTTTCGCGACTAAAAACGAACAGCCACCAAGCGCCGACAATGATTGGTGCCCCATAAATGCATAGCAATAGTAAGCGCAGGCCTGGCATGGTTCCAGCGGGCAGGTCGGCCACTTCTGGCGGAGAAAAAAGGGTCGTCGCCAACGCGATGACAACTCCGAAGACACCAAAGAAAACCGAAAATCCGCCCCACGTCAAAATTGAGATGCGAGCCCAGTCGCGCAGGAGGATGAGTCCGATGCCGGTGGCGACTCCGAATGCCGACAGAGCTATCGTGAAGCCCGTGACGGCCAAGGCTGCCGTTCTCACAAACGGAGGAAACGGAGCGAGCGCAGAAGCTTGCGCAGCGCCCAGCCAAACGCCAAGAAACGCCAAGGACATGGACACGAAAACCAGCAGCGCTGCAAGAATCGCGACCACTGCCGAAAGGATGACAGGTGTAGAAGCGCGGGGAGCGGGAGACATGCTCATTTTTTATAACAGGGCGCGGAATAGCGCGAAAGAAAATTGCCGGGAAAGGGTGCTTGACACTTCGCTTTGTATTCGCCTAGAGTGGTTGTGGAAAAAGTCCAATTGTCGATGACCACCGACCGGTGGCTGATAGAGAACCTTTAAATTGCCGATGGAGGCGACCCATGGCCCTGACCAAACGACAGAAAGAAGTGCTGGATTATCTGGTGGCTTTTGAAACCAAGCACGGCTATGCGCCAAGTTTTGAAGAGATCGGCAAGGGAATGAAGTTGACCTCGCTGGCGACGGTGCACAAGCACATCACCACACTGGAGAAGAAGGGATTTATCCGGCGCGGCTACAATCAAAGCCGATCGATTGAGATTTTGCAGTTGCCAAAACCGGTAAAAGAGCAGGTGATTGAGCGCAAGGTGCAGGAGCTGCCATTGCTCGGCAGGATCGCGGCGGGCAGGCCGCTGGAAGCGGTGGAAGAGCGCGAAACGATTTCCCTGGGGGACTTTGCGCGCGGCGGAAATTCTTTTGTATTGCAGGTGAAAGGCAGCTCGATGATTGAAGATCACATCATGGACGGCGACTTTGTGGTGTGCGAGCAGACGCAAGTGGCGAATACCGGCGACATTGTGGTGGCGCTGGTACGCGACAATGAAGCGACGCTGAAGCGCTTTTACCGCGAAGGACAAGGTAAGGTCCGCTTGCAGCCGGCGAATTCAGAGATGGGGCCGATCATTGAACCGGCGAGCGATGTGAAGATTCAGGGACGCGTGATCGGGGTTCTTAGGAAATACTGATAGAGCAGAGCAGAAAATCAAAAAATTAAAGAGTAAAAGAATCGTATCCATGCTCCTGCTACGGTTTTATCCCCATGCCCAAATTACCAACTGCACGTTACGCTTTTGACCTGAGGTGTGCCGTCGCGCGATACGCGAGGACTGGTAAACTAACTTTGGGAACCCACGAACAAAGAATTCCAGCCGTGAGCGCAGAAGGCAGGGGCGGCAATTGAACTGTAACTCCGGACTGGTGCCTAGATTGAGAACTGCCACGGCGCTGCTGGCTGCGGCAGCCCTGCTTTTTGTGGCGCCCGAGAGGGCCGGCGCGTATTCGGTGATGTCCCATCAGGCGATTGTTGACGTGGTCTGGGAGTCCAGCATGAAACCAGCGCTGCGCAAGCGGTTTGCCAACGCGACTGAGGATGACATCAACCGCGGACAGGCTTACGCGTATGGCGGCGCGATTATCCAGGATCTCGGCTACTACCCAGGCGGAAATCCATTTTTCAGCGACTTGACGCACTACGTGCGCAGCGCCGATTTTGTGCTGGCTCTGCTGCGCGATTCGCAAGATGTGTATGAATATTCCTTCGCGCTGGGAGCCATGGCGCATTATGCGGCGGACAACAACGGCCATCGCACCGGCACCAACCGCGCAGTGCCGCTGCTGTATCCGAAGTTACGGCACAAGTACGGGGACTTTGTGACCTACGAAGAGGACAAACTGGCGCACATTAAAACGGAATTCGGGTTCGATGTGCTCGAAGTGGCCAAAGAGCGATACGCTTCGGAAAGTTATCACGATTACATCGGCTTCGAAGTCGCGCCGCGGGTGCTGGACCAGGCGTTTCAGGAGACCTACGGACTGGATTTGAAAAAAGTATTGAAAGACCCGGATCGGGTTTTGGGTTCTTACCGGCATGCCGTGAGCACTCTGTTGCCGAAGGCCACGCGAATTGCCTGGCACCTGAAAAAGGACGAAATTCAAAAGGATGAGCCGGGGATTACCAAGAGCAAATTTCTTTATAATCTGAGTCGATCAAATTATGAAAAGGAATGGGGCAAGGATTACACCCAACCGAAATTCAGCGACAAGCTGCTGGCGTTCATTTACAAGCTGCTCCCGAAAATCGGGCCGCTTCGGGTGTTGCAATTCAAGACGCCTACGCCGGAAACCGAACACATGTTTGAACAGAGCTTTAATGAGACGCTGGACCAGTATCGGGTGCTGCTGAAGCAGGAGCGCGAAACACAACAACCTGCGATGACCAACGACAACTTCGATCTGGGGGCAGTGAGCCGTCCGGGAGTCTATCACTTGAGCGACACCGCTCACGCCCAGTTGCTTGATCAACTGGCGCAACAGAAATTTGCCGGTACCACGCAGGAGATTCGTGCGGAGTTGCTGGGTTTTTTCAGCGACGACAAAACGACTTTTGAAACCAAGAAGGACAAGAAATTGTGGGCTAAAGTGCCAAGTGAGCTGGAGCAGTTGAAAAACATGCCGGTTGAGCAGAAGGCGGCGAGCACAGGCCAATAGGCTGGCGCCGGTAATTTAGAAGAGCCTGCGCACTCAAAATGCGAGTTTGATCCATCAAAAAAACTGCTGTAGTGCCATCCGCCTGGCGTGAAAGAATGATGGGCTGCCCGGGCGGCGTTAACGAAACTATGTTCAGGCAAGAGCCAGTCCACAAGCTGCTGGCTGCGAATCGCAGCGAAATCGCCATACGGATTTTCCGCGCGGCGAACGAGCTGGGGTTGCGCACGGTCGCAATATATTCGAAAGAAGACCGGCTGTCGCTACATCGCTTCAAGGCCGATGAAGCGTATCTGGTTGGCGAAAGCAAAGGACCAGTCGAAGCCTATCTCGATATAGCCGGAATTGTTGCCTTGGCGAAAGCCAAGAATGTGGACGCGATTCATCCGGGATACGGATTTCTGTCGGAAAATCCCGCGCTGGCGAGGGCCTGCGGGAAAGCGGGCATCACCTTTGTTGGCCCGACGCCAGAGCTGCTGGAACTACTGGGAGACAAGACCGCTGCGCGAGAGCTGGCGATTTCGGCGGGAGTACCAGTTTTGCCCGGAACGGAAAAGCCGGTAAAGAGCGCGGCAGAAGCGAAAAAACTCGCGGCGGAAATTGGTTACCCGGTGATGATCAAGGCCGCCATGGGCGGCGGCGGGCGCGGCATGCGGGTGGTGCGCGATGAATCGGAGTTGGAGTTGCGATTGGAAGAGGCGCAGAGCGAAGCGCGCTCGGCGTTTGGCGACTCCAGCGTTTTTCTGGAAAAGTTTTTAGCGCGCGTACGGCATCTGGAAGTGCAGATTCTCGCCGACACCCACGGGAATTTGCTGCACCTGTATGAACGCGATTGCTCGGTGCAGCGGCGGCATCAGAAAGTGGTGGAAGTTGCTCCGGCGGCGAATGTGCCGGCCGGTGTGCGCGGCGAGTTGTGCGACGCGGCCGCGCAACTCGCGCGCAAAGCAAAATACCGCAATGCGGGCACGGTGGAATTCTTGTACGACCTAGACTCGCGGAAGTGGCATTTCATCGAAGTGAATCCGCGCATTCAGGTAGAACACACGGTCACGGAAATGGTGACCGGAATCGATCTGGTACGCGCGCAAATTCTGGTGGCGCAGGGATTTTCGTTACACGATGAGACCATGCGCCTGCCGCGGCAGGAAGCGGTGCCGTTGTATGGTGCGGCCTTGCAGTGCCGCGTCACCACCGAAGACCCAGAAAAGAGTTTCGCGCCAGACTACGGCAAGATTTCGACCTATCGTTCGCCGGCAGGATTTGGAATTCGTTTGGATGGCGGTACGGCCTACGCGGGAGCTTCGCTCGCACCTTACTATGACTCCTTGTTAGTGAAGGTTACCGCTTGGGGCACGAATCTCCCTGAAGCGTGCCAGCGGATGGATCGCGCCCTGCGCGAATTCCGCATCCGCGGTGTGAAAACAAATATTCCGTTCGTGGAGAACGTGGTCAATCATGCGATGTTCCGTGCCGGCGAAGTTACCACCTCATTTCTGGATGAACATGCGGAGCTGTTCAAGTTTCCGAAGCGGGGCGACCGCGCGACCAAGCTGCTGACCTACCTGGGCGATGTAATCTTAAACGGGAATCCCGAAGTAAAAGGGAAGCAGATTCCCACAGGCTTGGAGCATTTATCGATTCCTCCCGCGACCGCGATGCTGCCGCCCGCCGGCACGCGACAACTGTTGCAAAAGCTGGGTCCGAAAAAGTTTGCCGAATGGGCGAAGAAAGAAAGGCGCTTGTTGCTGACGGACACCACATTCCGCGATGCCCACCAGTCGTTGATGGCCACCCGCGTGCGAACGCTTGATCTATTGGCGACGGCTCCGGCAGTGGCGGAAAGATTGTCAAATCTTTTCAGCCTGGAAATGTGGGGTGGCGCGACATTTGACACCGCCTTGCGCTTCCTGCACGAAGATCCGTGGCAACGCTTGCGGCAATTGCGCGCGGCGGTGCCGAATATTTGTTTTCAGATGCTGCTGCGAGGTGCCAATGCCGTGGGATACGCGTCGTACCCGGACAATGTGATTCGTAGATTTGTGCGCGAATCGCACGCTCTGGGGATGGACATTTTCCGTGTGTTCGACTCTCTGAATTCGATTGAGAATATGCGGGTTTCGTTGGACGCGGTGCTGGAAACCGGCGGCGTATGCGAAGCGGCAATCTGCTACACCGGAGATATTCTCGACGGGAACCGGCCGAAATATTCGCTGAAATATTATATGGCGCTGGCCAAGCAACTGGAGAAATTAGGCGCGCACTTTCTCGCGATCAAGGACATGGCTGGACTTTGCAAACCGTACGCTGCGTTCGAACTAGTGAAGAAATTAAAAGAGGAAATTGCGCTGCCAATTCATTTTCATACGCACGACACCAGCGGAATCAATGCGTCGTCGGTGCTGAAGGCGGCGGAGGCGGGCGTGGACATTGCCGATGGAGCGGTGGCGTCTATGAGTGGCGGCACCAGCCAGCCAAACCTGAACGCCATTGTGGCAGCGCTCAGAAATACGCCGCGGGATACCAAGCTCGATCTTGCGACGCTGAATGATTGCTCCGATTACTGGGAAACCGTGCGAACGTATTATCTTCCGTTCGATTCGGGACCCAAGTCGGGCAATGCGCGATTGTACGAGCATGAAATTCCCGGTGGGCAATATTCGAACTTGCGAGAACAAGCTGTGGCCATGGGACTTGCTCATCGCTGGCGGGAAGTTGAAAAGATATACGCCGAAGTAAATCAACTGTTCGGCGACATCGTGAAAGTGACGCCTTCGAGCAAAGTCGTCGGCGACATGACGCTGTTCCTCATGGCCAAGGATATGACGCCCGCGGATGTATTGAAACTTGACGAAAATCACGACGTGGCATTCCCCAACTCGGTAGTGGAAATGTTCTCCGGTGTGCTGGGCGTCCCGCCGGATGGCTGGCCCAGGAAAATACGGAAAATACTTTTGCGGGGGGCCAAGCCGGTGAAGGGCCGCCCGGGCGCGAGCATGGCCGCGATTGATTTCGCGACAGAGAAAGAATCGGTCGAAAAAAAAGCCGGCCACACGATTTCGAGCGAAGATTTGCTGACCTATTTGCTGTACCCGGAAGTGTTTCTGAAATTTGATAAATTCAGGCAAGCCCATTCAGACGTAAGCGTGCTGCCGACCCTGGCGTTTTTCTACGGATTGAAATCGGGCGAAGAGATCACCGTGGAGATCGAAGCCGGCAAAACACTAATCATCAAATTCATGACCGCGAGCGACCCGCATCCCGATGGCACGCGCACGCTGTTTTTCGAATTGAATGGTCAGCCGCGGGAAGTGAATATCCGTGACAAGGCCCTGCGTGTTGTCGAGCGCGCGCACCCCAAGGCCGATCCAGCGGAAGCCGGGCAAGTCGGCGCGACAACGGCTGGAGTCATCACCGGCATTGCCGTGCAAGTGAACCAAAATATCGAGCGCGGTGCTAAACTGATGACACTGGAAGCCATGAAGATGCAATCCAATATTTACGCTCCGATATCGGGCCGCGTAAGCAAACTGCTGGTCTCGCCGGGAATGAGCGTGGAAGCCAAAGACCTGCTGGTGACCATCACGCCGTGAGTGACGGGCAACTCCGCAGACACGAAAAGTTCCGGTCAAAGTTTCTACGCAACCAGCGCAGCCTCGCGGTGTATCTGCCGCCTGGCTATGACCAACAGCCGCAGCGCCGCTTCCCGGCCCTCTATCTGCACGATGGACAAAATCTTTTTGATGGCTCGACTTCGTTCATTCAGGGGCAGGACTGGCACGTGGGGCAGACTGCCGATGCGGAAATCCATGCGGGCCGCGTCGAGCCGCTGGTCATCGTCGGTATCTACAACACCGGCAAAGCGCGCATCCAAGAGTACACGCCGACCAAAGTGCCGCGACTGGGCGGCGGTCGCGCGGATCGCTACGGAAAATTTCTACTAGATGAAGTCATCCCGTTCCTGCAGCGCCAATATCGCGTGGAGGGCGGACCGTCGCGCACTGGAATCGGTGGCTCGTCGTTGGGCGGGCTGGTTTCCTTATACTTGGGTATGCTACGTCCAGATATTTTTGGAAAAATTGCCGCGCTTTCGCCTTCGGTTTGGTGGAACCAGCGCGTTATTCACAAATTCGCCGAGAGTGTGCCGCTACATTCCCGCCCCAAGATTTGGCTGGACATTGGAACGAAAGAAGGTCCGCGAATCGTCGAAGACGTCGAACGCTACCGCGACGTGCTATTGCGTCGTGGCTGGCAATACGAGCGCGATCTGCACTACCAACGAGTGGAAGGCGCCGAACACAACGAGCTTGCGTGGGCGCAGCGCGTTGCGCCGTTCCTGCGGTTTTTATACCCGGCGGGCTAGGGCCGGGTTATACTTCGCGCCTTCACGATATTGCGGAGGTCAGCGTGGCGGACGGCCAACCACTCACCATCCTTTGCGTCAGTTCCTACGAAAAAGGGCAGGAGTTTCTGCGCACCTGCAAGGCGATAGGCTGCCGGGTGTATCTGCTGACAGTGGACAAGCTGCGCGATGCCGATTGGCCGCGTGAAGCGGTCGATGAAATGTTCTTAATGCCTGAGGAACTACCGCTGCCGGCGCTCTTGAACGCGGTGAGTTATGCGGCGCGCAGCCGAAAAATAGATCGCATCGTCGCGCTGGATGAATTCGATATGGAAAACGTGTCGGCGATCCGCGAACATCTGCGCATTCCCGGCATGGGGCTGACCACGGTCCGATATTTCCGCGACAAGCTGGCCATGCGGGCGCGCGCAAAGGAGGCGGGAGTCAACGTGCCTGAATTTGTGCACGTGCTCAATCACCAGGACCTTCGGGAATTCATGGCTCGCGTGCCCGCTCCCTGGCTACTAAAACCGCGTTCGCAGGCCTCCGGAATTGGCATGAAGAAGATTCAACAGCCGGATGAATTATGGCCCTGGCTGGAAAAGCTCGGCGACGAACAATCCCATTTCCTGCTGGAGCAATTCGTGCCCGGCAATGTTTTCCACGTGGACGGCGTGGTGAGCGAAAGGCAGGTGATGTTCGCCGACGCTCATGCCTATGGCATGCCGCCGCTGGAGGTATCCCACGCTGGCGGAGTGTTTACAACCCGTACCTTAGAACGCGACTCGGAAGACGCGAGGGCCTTGCGGGTAATCAATCAACGGTTGGTCGATGCACTGGGCTTGCTGCGCGGCGTCACGCACGCGGAATTCTTGAAAGCACACTCCGATGGCCGCATGTACTTCATTGAGATTGCTGCGCGCGTTGGCGGTGCCTATATTTCTGAGGTGGTCGATGCGGCCAGCGGCGTGAATCTGTGGCGTGAGTGGGCGAAGCTGGAAGCCGGGGCCGGCAAAGAGCCGTATGCGCTGCCACCTGCGCGGCAGGATTACGCCGGCGTGATCGTCTCGCTGGCGCGGCAGGAAGAGCCCGACACTTCCGCCTACCAGGATCCGGAAATTGTGTATCGCGTAAAGAAATACCATCACGCCGGTTTCGTTGTGAAATCACCCAACCCCGGTCGAGTGAAGGAACTGCTCGATGGCTATTCCCGCCGGTTTGTTACTGATTTCTTGGCAAGCCAACCTGTTCCCGACAAGCCGACGTCATGACCGTCGGGCTGCGAAACATGTTGAGTTGTCCTTAGACCAGGAACAGAACTGTCCTACAGGGTAGTAACTTTAACGCACAACAAACTGATACGTTGTTTGCACCGTTCTCTGCACAGGATTAAAGTCTCTAATCACCCCGGCAGGAATCTGGATGGGGTGGCCCGTCCTTGGAGGTTCAATGTGGGGGAACGCTAAAAAGCCGGAAACGCCGCAAGTCGCGCAACCGGAGCCGAAAAATTTTGCTACAAATCCGTTGCCGAAGTCAGCTCCGGCGACTTGGGAGGGAAATACAGCGATGAGTACAGATGCCATGCGTCCATTGGGTGCGACCGGCGACCGCGCGACGGCGCGGCTGGGGTCGAGCCTGCACGTGAAAGGCGAGATCACCGGGAGCGAAGATCTTTTGGTTGACGGCTCGGTGGAAGGGTTGATCCAGCTGGATGAGCGCAAGCTCACGATTGGAGCGACCGCGAAAGTAACCGCCGACATTATCGCCCGCGAGGTGGTGGTGTATGGAACCGTGAAGGGCAACCTTCGCGCCAAGGACC
>Ga0126381_100000532_pt1 | contig 41703 bp, 36 predicted proteins | sample PanSoiMetPlot_28_FD_96465 | JGI IMG/M metagenome (GOLD analysis project Ga0126381, IMG submission 96465) | Tropical forest soil microbial communities from Panama - MetaG Plot_28 | ecosystem: Environmental > Terrestrial > Soil > Tropical forest > Bulk soil | place: Panama | collected 2016-02-17 | reverse complement strand
TCAGGGATTGACGGTGTCTGGCAAGCATTCACTACCCCCTCAATAGTGTGCGAACACTTTAAAGTATGACGCTTGAGTGGCTTGTTGGGTTACGGCTTGGACTGTCGGATATTTACGTTGTACGCAGGGCGGAATAAACGCGGGGCGCGGGAACCCGACCTGGTCACAGCGCACGGGCCACTTGGTAGCGGCGCGTGTCGAATTAACGGCGGCGCGTGTCGAATTGACGGGCGTCCATGTGGAATTGGCCCGGTCGCAACTGACGGACTGAGTCACAGATTGCGCCCGGTAGAGTGGTGAGGAGTGACCAGCCTCGTGGTGGCTTGTTGTCGGATGCCGTGCGGACCGCGGGGCAGGATGGAGACCATGTCGTTTTCCCGCCGGGTCGCGATGGCAGTGGCCGCGCTCGCGGCACTGACCATGACCCTCTCCGCGACCGCCTGCTCCTTCGGTAGCCCGGCACCCGCCGCGACTCCCCTCCCAGGCACCGCGGTGCCATCACCGGGCGGCTCCGGCGCGGGCGGCGCGATCGTCCCCAACGTGAGCACGCTGAACTGGCACGCCTGCGGCCATCGGCTGGCAGGCCTGCAGTGCGCCTCGCTGCGCGTCCCGCTCGACTACGCCAAGCCGGACGGCCGCGCGATCACGCTCGCGCTGTCCATGGCGCCGGCGACCGCGCCGAAGAGCCAGCAGCAGGGCGTGATGCTCGTCAACCCGGGCGGGCCGGGGGCGTCGGGCCTCTCGCTGGCCAGCGCGGTAGCCACGGGGCTCAGCGCTCAGGTGGCCGCCGAATACGACATCGTCGGCTTCGACCCGCGCGGGGTCGGCTCCTCGGTCCCGGCGCTGAGCTGCGACCCTGGCTTCTTCAGCGGGGTCCGCCCTGACTACGTGCCGGCGAACGCGGCCGCCGAGCAGGTGCTGATAGCCCGCGCGAAAGCGTACGCGGCGGGCTGCGGGCAGCGGTTCGGCTGGCTGCTGCCCTACCTGACCACGGTGAACGCGGCACGGGACCTCGACAGCATCCGCAAGGCCTTCGGTGTGTCGAAGATCACCTACTACGCGTTCTCCTACGGCACGTACCTCGGCCAGGTGTACGCCACGCTGTTCCCCGACCGGATCAGGCGGATGGTGCTCGACAGCACCGTGGACCCGACGGGCGCGTGGTACGCGGACAACATCGCCCAGGACTACGCGTTCCAGCAGCGACAGCTGGCGTTCTTCGCCTGGATAGCCAAGAACGACGGCACTTACAACCTGGGCACCACCGAGGCGGCCGTGCAGGCGGCCTGGTACCGGGCCCGCGCCCAGCTGAAGGCGCGCCCGGTCAACGGCGCGAACGGCCCGATGATCGGCCCGGACGAATTCGACGACACGTTCCTGCAAGGCGGCTACCAGAACACCCTGTGGCCTGGTCTGGCGGCGGCGCTGTCGAGCTACCTGAACACCGGGTCGACCAGCGCGCTCGTCTCTCAGTACGAGCTGAACGGCGTGCAGGAGGAGAACGGGTTCGCCATCTACAACGCGGTGCAGTGCGGCGACGTGAACTGGCCGCGGAACTGGGCGAAGTGGCAGTCCGACACCCTGCGGGTGTACCGGACCGCGCCGTTCCAGGCCTGGGACAACGCCTGGTTCAACGCGGCGTGCGCGTTCTGGCCGGTGCGCGGCCCGGCCCAGCCGCTGCAGATCAAGGGCGCCGGGCTGCCGCCGATCCTGATGCTGCAGGGCACGCTCGACGCCGCGACCCCGTACGCGGGCGCACAGGACGCGCACAAGCTGCTGCCGAGCGCGCGCATGGTGGTCGTGCAGGGCGGTGGCAACCACGGCCAGTCGCTGCAGTATCCGGTAGACGGCTGCGTGCAGCGCTATCTCAACGACTACCTGGCCGCCGGCACGCTGCCCGAGCAGCCAGGTTTGGTGAACGCGACCTGCCCTCCGGTCCCTGACCCGGCACCAGGCGGCTAAGCCAGCTAGGCTGGCATCATGTTGCGCGTAAGGCCGCGCTCCGAGCCAGCCCGGCTGCTAGACGACCGCGACCGGGCGGCGGCGCTGGCCGTCTGCGACGCGGACCCGGTGGCGAACGTGTTCGTCACGTCCCGGATCCGGACGCTCGGGCTCGACCCGGGCCGGCTCGGCGCCCAGATGTGGGGCTTCGAGGACAACGGCCAGCTGTCGTCGCTGTGTTACGCCGGCGCGAACCTGGTCCCCGTGCAGGCTTCGCCCGCCGCGGTCCTGGCGTTCGCGGATCGCGCGCTGCGGCAGGGCCGCAGGTGCTCCTCTCTCGTCGGCCCGTCGGCGGCGGTGACCGAACTGTGGGCGCACCTGCGCCCGCACTGGGGACCGCCGCGCGACGTGCGCGCCGCGCAGCCGCTGATGGCCATCGACGGCCCGCCGCTCGTGCCGCCCGACCGGGCGGTCCGCCGGGTCCGCCTGGACGAGGTCGACATCCTGATGCCTGCCTGCGTCGCCATGTTCACCGAAGAGGTCGGCGTGTCGCCGCTTAGCGGCGACGGCGGCGCGGCGTACCGGGCCCGGGTAACCGAGCTGATCAGGTCAGGGCGCGCGTTCGCCCGGATCGAGGACCGCCAGGTGATATTCAAGGCCGAGGTCGGCGCCGCGACGCCGCAGGCCTGCCAGGTGCAGGGCGTGTGGGTCCGTCCCGAATGCCGCGGCCGCGGCCTCGCCGCGCCCGGCATGGCCGCCGTGGTGATCGAGGCACGCCGCGCGATCTCCCCGGTCGTCTCGCTCTACGTCAACGACTTCAACACCCCGGCCCGCGCCACGTACCACCGCACCGGCTTCACCGAAGTCGGCGAGTTCATGTCTGTACTTTTCTGACCCCCCACCCGCCCTGCCTTAGAAGCGGCGCCCTAGTCGCGGTCGCGGATCTTGCGGAGGTCGTCCATCACCGGTTCGTAGGCGGCGGTGAGCACGGCAAGGTCTGCCGCCGAGATGTGGTCCATGAAGTGCTGCCGGACGCTCTCCACGTGGGACGGGGCGACCCGCTCGATCGTCGATAGGCCGCGCGGGGTTATCACCGCGAACGTGCCGCGCTTGTCGCCGTCACAGGCGACGCGCCGGACTAGGCCCTTGACCTCCATGCGCGTGATCTGGTGGGAGAGCCTGCTGCGGGACTGCGCGGTAAGGTCGGCGAGCTCAGTCATCCTGAGACGGTTGCCGGGTGCCTCGGACAGTTCCACCAGGATCTCGTAGTCGTTGGTGGACAGCCCGAACGGGTGCAGGTCCCGGTCTAGCTGGCGCATCAGCATCTTCGCGAGCCGGATGTACGCGCGCCACGCGGTCTGCTCGTCTTCGGTCAGCCAGCGTGTCTGGGTCTGCGTCTCACCGTCAGCTTTGGGCTCTGTCGGCATAAATGCAAACCTACCCTTCGCCGGTGCGTTTTGTATCAACGGCCACGGCAGGCGCGCTGGCCGGGTAAGGTCAGGCGAGATGCGCAGCGTCACCCCCGGTCTGCCGGCTACCGACGTGGCGGCGCCGGCGGAGCGGACCGCGGTGTCGGCCAGCCGTCTAGCGTGGCTTGACGCGCTGCGCGGGTTCGCGGCGCTGTGCGTGGTGTTCGACCACGGGTCGACGCTGGTGCTGCGGCCGGTCCGCGAGTTCCTGTATCACACGATGGACTTGGGCCAGTTCGGCGTGTTCGTTTTCTTCCTGGTTAGCGGCTACATCGTGCCCGCGTCGCTGGAGCGCAAGGGGAGCGTGCGGGAATTCTGGATCAGCCGCGCGTTCCGGCTCTACCCGATGTACCTGGGCGCCATCGTCCTTTCCTTCGTCGCCTGGAAGACCGGGTACGGGACCGTCAGGAACGCCGGACACTCACCTGCCATCGCGGCCTCCTCAGCGCTGCTCATGCTGTCCAACCTGCTGACCGGCCCCAATGTGCCGAACGTCGTGTGGACCCTGTCCTACGAAATGGTCTTCTACCTGCTGCTCGCCGGGCTGTTCAGCTGGCGGATACACGCCCGCAGCGGTTTGTACGCGCTCATCTGCGCGGCCGGCGCGCTCCTGCTTGGCGGCGTCCTTCCGATGGCCTGGCTGGTGCACTGGGGGCGACACGGCGGCCCGAGCCCGCTGACCGTGAACGTCACGGTCGACGCGCTGATCATCGCCGGGATCGCGCTGGCCATGGCCGGCAAGGGCATGGCGGCCAAGATAGGCGCGACGGTCGCGGCGCTTACCGGGCTTATCCTCGCGACCATTAACCAGGGCTACCCGCACCCGTGGAGCGGGCTGACGATCCTCGCCCTCATGTTCACGGGGACGCTGGTCTACCGCGCCGAGCAGGGCCAGGTAAGCAAGCTCCGCGCGGTCTGGATCGTCGGCGCGGTGATCGCCCTGACGGTCCTGGCGGGCGTCTGGTACGGCTCGCACGGCGTGCACCTCGGTGACCAGTGGCGCGCCCAGTGGATCACTTCCATCGTGGGCGCGGCTGCCGTCTTCGGCGTCGGCCTGACTGTGCGCAAGCGCAAGATCCCGCGGGTCGCCGCGTGGCTTGGCCTGGTCAGCTACTCGGTCTACCTGCTGCACCCGCTTGTCTACAACGCGTACCGCAGCACTCCGATGTACCACCACAACCACGGCACGCTCGCCCAGATCCTGATCGCCGCCGCGCTAGTCGCGGTGATCCTCGCCGCAAGCGCGGTCACCTACTACGCGGTGGAGAAGCCGATGCAGCGCCTCGGCCGCCGGGTAGCACGGTGGCGCCGGACAGAAGCTACGGCACGTTCCGAATAAATAACTACGGGACCGGTTGCGGCGCGGGCGCTTCCCCGGCGCATGCCCGGAGTACGTCCAGTAGCAGCGCGGTCGACGGCGGGTCAGGCGGCTCGCCGTAGCGGACCGCCACCACGCTGCGCCGGGTGCCGCGCAGCCGGACCGTGCGGACCCCCGGATTGCGTGCCGCGCGCAACGCGAGCGCGGGCAGCAGTGCCACGCCGAGGCCGGCCGCCACCAGGGCCTGAACGGCGACGAAGTCGTCGGTGGTGAACGCGATCCGCGGGGTGAACCCGGCGGCCGCGCACTGCCTGAGCAGGTGCTCGCGGCACCGGTCGCAGCCGGCGATCCAGCGCTGGCTGGCGAGCCGGGCCAGGTCCGCGGGCCAGACCTCGGTCACCGCGGGCGCGAAGAGCGGGTCGCCGCGCGGCGGGGGCACCGACGCGACGACGAGCTCAACCGGCTCGGTGAGCAGCACCTGCTCGCGGACGTCGCTGTTATCGCCTGCCGCGGCCAGGTCGGCGTCGCCTTCCGGCTCGTGCCTGAAGATCAGCGCGACATCCACGTAACCGGCTCGCAGCATGCGCAGCGCATCGGGCGGCTCGGCCTCGGTCAGCCGCAGGTCGACGCTCGGGTGCTGGCCGTGCAGCATGGACGCGGCGGTCGGCACGATCGTGCCGAGGGCGGACGGGAACGCGGCCAGCCGCAGCCGCCCGGTGCGCAGGCCGCTGTAGACCGCGAGCTCGTTCTCGGCCGCGTCAAGGCGGCCGATTACTTCGGCGGCGCGCTCGGCGAGGAGCCGTCCCGCGTCGGTCAGCCGAATGCCGCGTCCGGCCCGCTGGACGAGCTTGGTGCCGGTCTCGGCCTCAAGCCGGGCGAGGTGGTGGCTGACGGACGGCTGCGCGTAGTTGAGAGCGTGCGCCGCGGCCGTCACCGAGCCATGCCGCGCGACCGCAACCAGCACGCGAAGCCTCGTAACGTCCAGCATGACCTGACTATAGACCGTATTTATCTGTTCGCCCAGGTGTCGATACCAGGCTAATTCGTGCAGGTCCCAGCGGGGTTCTAGAGCCGTCCGTCGAGGAGTGGCGACTCTGGCCGCCGGGCCGGCCGCTCGGGATCGCCGGCCAGCGAACGGCGCCGCCAGGCGATCCCCGACAGTGCCTCAAGCACGACGCGGTTGGCGAGGAACCCGGTCACTTCGGCGTGATCGTACGGCGGGGCCACCTCGACGACGTCCACGCCTGCCAGCGGCAGTTCCATCGCGATCCGTCGGACGGCGTCGAGCAGCTGCCGTCCGGTCAGGCCGCCCGGCTCAGGAGTGCCGGTGCCCGGCGCCATCCCCGGGTCGACCACGTCCACGTCGACGGACAGGAAGACCGCGTCGCAGTCGTCGAGCGCGATCTCGAACGCCTCGGTTAGGCAGGCGTCGAGGCCGCGGGCGACAACCTCGGTCATCTCGAAGGATCGCATGCGCTGCTCCGCCATCCAGGCGAGCGTCGGGAGATCTGGCCAGTACCCGCGCAACCCGATCTGCAGGAAGCGGTCGCCGCGCACCGCGCCGGACTCAATTAGCCGTCGCATCGGCGTGCCGTGCCCGTGCAGCGCGCCGTAGTGGTGCTCGCCTGTGTCGGCGTGCGCGTCGAAGTGGATCAGCGACACCCGGCCCCAGCCGACGTGCCTGGCGACGCCCGTCGCGTCGGGGAAGGTGATCGTGTGGTCGCCGCCGAGGATCACCGGGATCGCGCCTGACGCCGCCACCGCGTGGACAGCGGACTCCAGCCGCTGGATCGACTGTTCGGTGTCACCCGGCGGCATGAGCACGTCACCCGCGTCGGCGACGCGCAACTCCTTCAGCGGGTCGACACCGAGCGCCAGGTGCGGGCGGGAGCCGTCGTGCGGCAGGTAGTCGGTGGCGCGGATCGCCTGCGGCCCGAACCTGGTGCCTGGCCGGTTCGTGGTGCCCCCGTCGAACGGCGCCCCGACGAAGACGATGTCGTATCCCGATTCGGGGCGTTCGGCCAGCTCGGCCAGTTCGGTGCGCGGCACCCCCGCGAAAGTGATGTCTGGCCCGTACATGGCACGGGTCATCTCAGGTTCAGGCATGGGTTTCCCGTCTCGAGCGCGGTGGGGGATGCGGCTCCGCACCGTTGCGAGCGCATGAACACCTTAACCAGGCGCCACCAGTTTGATGCGATTGGGGCCGATGACGGCAGCGGCCCCGTCTGATGGGGCGGATGACGGCAACGGCCCCCAACGGGGGCGGGGGAGGGGGAGGGGGCCGGAGTAGACCGTTATCATCACGAGACGCGTGATATTGGCCGACAGGGTAAACCAGTTACGAAGGTGGGGCGTCTTAGTCATGAGGCTCGGTGAAAGCGGGACACCGAGCCTCAACCCTTGCCGGGGGCCGGCTGCGCCGGCGGAGCAGGTGCCATGATGGTGAGTCGATGAGCCTGGATGACATCGACGCGCGGATCATCACCGCGCTGATCAGGGACGCCCGTGCCAGCTACGCGGTGATCGGGAACGAAGTCGGGCTGTCCGCCCCGGCGGTCAAGCGGCGGGTGGACCGGCTGCGAGCGTCCGGCGCGATCACGGGGTTCTCCGCGCGAGTCGATCCGGCCGCCTTGGGCTGGACTACCGAGGCGTACGTGGAGTTGTTCTGCGGCGGGCGCACCACGCCGGACGAGATCGCAGCCGCGGTGCGCCGGTACCCAGAGGTGGCGGACGCCTGCACGGTGACCGGCGAGGCGGATGCGCTTATCCACATCCGGGCTGCCGATGTCAAGCATTTCGAACAGGTAATGGAGCGGATCGGCGCGGAGCCGTTCGTGCAGCGCACGCGGAGCGTAATCGTTTTGTCGAGGCTGGTCGAACGACCCGACTCGTTCGCCCCGTCTGAGCACGCATAACGGACTAAAGTCGGCGTCATGCCAGAAGTTGACGATGACCTGAGCGCGAGCACCGCACGGGTCAAGGCGTTCGCGGCCAGCAAGGATGACGATCCCGCCCCGTGGCGGATGCGAGCCCCGGCGACCAAGATCGCGCTCCTGGCGGGAGCCGTGCTAGTGGTCGCGGTGATCGTGTATTTCCTCGCCAAGCTGCTAGCGGGCTGACCAGCGGTTAGTCGTCCGGCGGGAACTCGGCCGAGCCCCGCGGGATCAGCCTGGTCGGGAGCTCCACCCGCCGGGGCGGCCCCTGCTCGCCAGCGACCCGCTCTAGGAGCAGGCTGCCGGCCGCATGGCCGATCTCGGCTGGGTCGTAGCTGACCATGGTGACCCCTGGCGAGACCAGGTCCGCGAGTTCGAAGTCGCCGAACCCGACGACCGCCACCCGCCGCGTCCGTCCCCGCGCGGTGGGGGTGTGCTGGGCAGTGGCGAGCGCGCGCAGCACGCGCACGGTGTGCTCGCGACTTCCGCAGAACACGGCGGTCACCGCGGAATCAAGCAGGCGCTGCGGGGCCAGCGTCGTCCACGCGGCGTCCACCGGCAGTCCGGCCGCCGACATCGCCTCCGTATAGCCGCTGAGCAGTTGTCGTGACCGGTACCCGGTCAGGTCGCCGTCGAGGTAGCCGATTCGCCGGTGGCCCTGCGCGATCAGATGCGCCACCGCCTCCTTCGCGCCGCCGCGCTCGTCCGCGAGCACCACGTCCACGCCTGGCAGTTCGGGCGGGCGCAGCACGAACACGGCGGCCACGCCCGCTTCCATCTCGGGCACCAGGTACTCGTGGTCGCCGGATGTGGGAGCCATGATCAGCCCGTCGACCCGGCGCGAGCACAACGACAATGCCAGTACCTCCTCGCGCGACGGGTCGTTGTCCGTCGAACCGGTGAAGACGAGAAACCCGTGGTCGCGTGCTATCTCCTCGACCCCTCGGCAAACCGCGGCGTGATCGGGGTGACCGCAGTTGTCCGAGATGAAACCGAGCGTGGCGGTCCGGCCGGTGCGCAGCAGCCGGGCGCTCTCGTTGCGCCGGAAGCCGAGATCCTCGATGGCGCCGAGGACCCGCTTTGTCGTCTCCGGCGTCACGCCGGGCTCACCGTTCACTACCCGTGACACAGTCTTCAGCGCGACGCCCGCCCGGAACGCCACGTCCTTCATGGTCGGCCTGGTGGCAGTCCGCACCGCGTGTACCTGATTACTCATCGCTCCCCCCGATATCCAGTTTGCTCAGCAGCGGCCTTCCAAACACCTCCGTCTGCACGCGTTTTGGCGCGCGTACTACGGACCTTCCGGCACGTACCGTGACGCCCCGCTGAATAATGGCTCCGTGAGCGGCGCGACGGACGGGGCGCGGGAGCAGGATCACGAGCGCGAGCGGCTGACCGTGCTCGGCGGGCTGGCCGCGCTTTCCCTAGACGCGCTGTCCAGCGTCGCGTATGGGCCCGAGGCGATCCTCGTCGTGCTGGTCACCGCGGGCGCGGCCGCGTTGAAGTACAGCCTGCCCGTGACCGGCGCGATAGTTCTGCTGCTCGCCGCCCTCGTGATTTCCTACCGGCAGGTGATCGAGGCTTTTCCGAACGGCGGCGGCGCGTACGCCGTCTCTAAGCGGCACCTCGGGACGGTTCCCTCGCTGGTCGCGGCGTCGTCGCTGATCGTCGACTACGTGCTGAACGCGGCGGTAGGCGTGTCGGCCGGTGTCGAGGCGCTGACCGCCGCCTTCCCCTCCCTCTACGGTGCCCGGGTCTGGCTGTGCCTCGTGGTGCTCGCGCTGATCACAGCGGTGAACATGTGGGGCGTGGCCGAGTCGGCACGCGTCTTCGCGGTGCCGACGATCGCCTTCATCGCGGCGATGGCCGTGGTGATCAGCGTGGGGGCGCTGCGCGCTCATCCCGCGGTCGCTCTCGGGCACTCCCTGCCGCCCGTCACCGACACCGTCGGGACGCTGCTGATACTAAAGGCGTTCGCGTCGGGGTGCTCGGCGCTTACCGGCGTGGAGGCGATAGCGAACTCCGTGCCGCAGTTCCGCGTGCCGCGGGCGCGACGCGCACAGCACACGGAGATGTGGCTTGGCGTGCTGCTCGGCGCGATGCTGCTCGGGCTCGGGGTCCTGATCCGCCGGTGGGACGTGGTTCCGCAGCCGGGCACGACCGTGCTCGCGCAGCTCACCGCGGGGGCGGTCGGGCACGGCCTGCTGTTCTACGCCATCCAGATGATCACGCTGGCGCTGCTCGCGCTGGCCGCGAACACCTCGTTCGGCGGGCTGCCGGTGCTCGCCGGTCTGCTAGCGCGGGACAACTTCCTGCCGCATGTGTTCGGCCTGCGCGCCGATCGCCGGGTATTCCGCTATGGCGTCGGCGTGCTCGCCGTCGCCGCGGCCCTGCTGCTCGTCGCGGCCCGCGGCGACACGCAGGCGCTGGTCCCGCTGTTCGCCATCGGGGTGTTCGTCGGCTTCACGCTTTCCCAGGTCGGCATGGTCAGGCACTGGCAGGCCGAACGGTCCCATGGCTGGGTCACGAAGGCATGGATCAACGGGGTTGGGGCCGTGCTGACGTTCGCGGCCACGGTGATCGAGCTTGTCAGCAAGTTCACCGCCGGGGCCTGGCTGGTCGCGGTGATCATCCCGGTGCTCGCGATGCTGTTCGTCCGGGTGCGCCGGGCATACGCGAGGATCGGCCGGCTGCTCGCGATCGGGCAGGTGCCGCCGCCGCCGGTGAAGCGGGCGTCGCTGGTCGTGGTCCCGGTGGCGGGCATGTCGCGGCTGACCGCGGAGGGAATCTCCGTGGCGCTCTCGCTCGGTGATGATGTGCTCGCCGTGACCGTCGTCTTCACTGACTCGGACGACGAGGCGCCCGCCGACGTGTCGTTCCGCCAGGAATGGAACGCGTGGCGGCCGGAGGTGCCGCTCATCACCCTGCGGTCCGCGCACCGGTCGATCGCCAAGCCGATCGTGTCGTACCTGCGGTCGATCGAGGCGGAGGACAAGTACCACCGGCTCGTCGTGCTGATACCCGAGGTGCAGCCGGCCCGGCCTTGGCAGTGGCTGCTGCACAATCAGCGCGGCCTGGTCCTCGACCGGGCGATTCGCCGCGGCACCGACAACGTGGTGCTATGCCGGCTGCGGTACCGGCTTGGCACGCTCGCCGCTGACGCCGCCGGCGACGGGGCGGAGTGATGGGGTGGAGTTAAGTCCCGCCGCGATTGGGTGGCTGGCGCCACTGTGAGCGGACCACATACTCAGTATGCTCCTCAGCGTGATACCGAGTAGGAGCAGGTCATGAGCGTGCGCCACGCGATGCTGGCGCTGCTGAGCGAGGGTCCCAAGTATGGCTGGCAGCTTCGCGAGGAGTTCGAGGCACGCACTGGCGAGGTGTGGCCGCTGAACGTGGGTCAGGTGTACACGACGCTGCAGCGGCTGGAGCGTGACGGGCTAGTGGAGTCCGACGAGACCAGTGCGGCGGAAGGCCCGCAGAAGGGCTTCCGGATCACCGCCGAAGGCGATCAGGAGCTAGCCAGGTGGCTGCGTACCCCACCGGACCTGAGCTCGCCGCCACGCGACGAACTCGTGATGAAGGTGCTGGTGGCGCTGCACGTGCCGAGCGCGGATGTGCACGCGGTGATCCAGGCGCACCGGCGCTATCTGGTGGAGCTGATGCAGCGGTGGACCCGGATAAGAGAGGACGAGACCGGAGGCGACGTGAGCACATTGCTTGCGGTCGACGCCGAACTGTTCCGGCTCGATTCGGTTGTCAGGTGGCTGGACGCCGCCGAAGCCCGCGTCAATCGCGCGGCAGCCGACGGGACGATGCCCTGGGCCGGCCAGCCGAGGTCAGCGCCCCCGCGAAAGCAGACCCGAGCGCCGCTGCACGGCAGCGGCGGGAAATGAGACCACGGCGATGAGCATGCTAGAACTGCGCGGCGTGTCCAAGTCATACGGGCAGGGCAGTGCCGAGGTGCACGCCTTGCGTGATGTCAGCCTGACGGCAGACGAAGGCGAGATGGTCGCGGTGATGGGACCAAGCGGCTCGGGCAAGAGCACGCTGCTTACCATCGCCGGAACGCTGGAGGAGCCGACCTCCGGCGAGGTGCTGATCGCCGGCGTTTCGGTCGGCAAAGCCTCCCGCGGCACAAAGGCGCGGCTGCGACGGCGGGTGATCGGCTATGTATTCCAGGACTTCAACCTGCTGCCGGGGCTGACCGCGGCGGAGAACGTCTCGCTGCCGCTTGAGCTCGACGGCCTGTCCGCTCGCAAGGCGCGCGTACCCGGCCTGCGCGGGCTCCAACGGCTCGGCCTGGGCGAGCGGGCGGCGCACTACCCCGACCAGCTCTCCGGCGGGGAGCGGCAGCGGGTCGCGATCGCGCGCGCGATGGTGGGCGACCGGAGGCTGCTGCTCGCCGACGAGCCCTCGGGCGCGCTGGACTCGGCGAACGCGCAGGCCGTGATGCGCATGCTGCTCGACGCGTGCAAGGAAGGCGGGATGACCGCGGTGGTGGTGACCCACGACGCGCAGCTCGCGTCCTGGGCGGACCGGGTGGTATTCCTGCGCGACGGCACCGTGACAGACCAGACCGCTCCGGCCCAGGGCCCGGAGATCCTCCTCACCCCGGAGCGAAACCAATGAGCGCTACGGTGACGGAGCGGCCCGCGCACGCGATGCCAGGCGGCGGTGTGGCTGCCCGCCGCGCGGTCATCAAATGGGCGCTACGGCTGCTGCGCCGCGAATGGCGGCAGCAACTGCTGATCCTCGCGCTGATCACCGTCGCCGTCGCCGCCACCGTCGTGGCCTCGACGGTCGCGACCGACACACCGGCCCCGGCGGCCGGCGTCCTGGGGACCGCGATGGACGCCGCCTCGATCTCAGGCTCACCGGCGAGCGTCAATGCCCAGATCAGGGATCTTGAGCATCGCTGGGGCACCGCTGACGTGATCAAGAACGAGAGCGTCCAGATCCCCGGCACGCTGAACACCTTCGAGCTGCGCGCGCAGGATCCGCACGGACCGTTCGGCGGGCCGTTGCTGAGCCTGGTGAACGGCCAGTACCCCACAACGGCCAGCCAGATCGCGGTGACCAGCGGGATCGCGAGCGACTACAACCTGAGGATCGGCAGCAGCTGGACAGTAAACGGCATCGCCAGGACGGTGACGGGCATCGTCCAGAACCCGGAGAGCCTGCTGGATGAGTTCGCCCTGGTCATACCAGGCCAGGTCACGAACCCGGACAGCGTGACAGTGCTGTTCAATGCTCCGGGCCAGACCGCGTCAAGCCTGTCCACCAAGACCATGAACGTGACCACCGCGCAGACGGTGGCGAACACTAACGAGATCAACCCCGAGACGATCTCGATCGCCGCGGCCGTGCTCGGCATGCTGCTGATCGCGCTGGTCGGCGTCGGCGGCTTCACCGTCCTGGCGCAGCGCAGGCTGCGGGCGTTCGGCATGCTCGCCGCCCAGGGCGCGACCCAGCGGCACATCCGCCTCGTCGTCCGGGCTAACGGCGCCGCGACCGGCGTCCTGGGCGCCATCGCGGGCGCGGTGCTCGGCTTCCTCGCCTGGCTCGCCTACCGCCCGCAGGCGCAGACCAGCGCGGACCACGTCATGGGCGCGTTCCAGCTGCCGTGGGCGGTCATCGGCATCTCCATGGCCCTGGCGATCATCGCGACCTACTTCGCCGCCTCAAGACCGGCGAAGGCGATCGCGAGGGTCCCGGTGGTGGCCGCGCTGGCCGGCCGCCCGCCAGCGCCGAGGAAGACCCGCCACCTGGCGATCCCGGTCGGCATCTGCTTCCTGGTCGGCGCGTTCCTGCTGCTCGGCGCGGCCGGGGCGACGGTTGCCAGCGATTCGGGCAAGAGCAATCAGACGCTGGAACTCGCGGTCGGCTTCATCGCGCTGGCCGTCGCCATCGTGCTGCTCGGCCCCGCCTGCCTCTCGGTGGTCGCCGCCGCCGGGAAGCTGACCCCGCTCGGTATTAGGCTGGCGCTGCGGGACCTGGCACGGTACCGGGCACGGTCTGGCCCGGCTCTCGCGGCGATCAGTCTCAGCACGCTGATCGCGGTCATCATCTGTGTGGCCAGCGCCGCCAGGTTCGCCAACGTCCTGGACTACGCCGGCCCGAACCTCAGCTCCAATCAGCTCATCGTGTACGCGCCAGGTAACACTGACGGCCGTTCGGGGGTCCCTGACAACAACCCGACCGCGGCCCAGCAGGCGGCGGCGCCGAAAGCCGCGCGGGAGATCGCCGCCGAGCTAGGCACGACCAGCCTGGTCGCCCTCGAGCAGACCAGCGCGAACCTGACCCACGCCGCGCCCGGGCGCTCCTGGTCCGGCCAGATCTACGTGGCGACGCCGCAGCTGCTGAACTCGTTCGGCATCAAGCAGTCCGATATCAACCCAGACGCCGACATCCTCACAATGCGTGCGGGGTTGGCGACGATGAGCCTGATGCAGCTCAACTACGGCGGCCAGCGGGGCGGCGGCCAGATCATCAACGGCCCCGGGAACGGCCCTGGGAACGGCCCCAACGGCCCTGGCAACGGGCCCAACGGCAACAACCAGTGGCCCTGCCCGGCCGGAAGCTGTGTCGCCAGCCCGCCCATCCAGGAGATCAGCCAGCTTCCGTCCGGCACGTCCGCGCCGAACACGGTGGTCACCGAGCACGCGATCACCACACTGCACCTGCAGCCGGCCACCACCGTCGGCTGGCTCATCCAGGTGCCGAACGGCCTCACCGCTGTCCAGGTCACCAACGCGCAGCGGATCGCCGCGGCGGCCGGCATGGGCGTCGAGACCCGCAACAGCATTCCGTCGCTTGCGCAGATCATCGACGCGGCCACGCTCTTCGGAATCGTGCTCGCGATCGGCATCCTGGGCATGAGCGTCGGCCTTGTCCGCAGCGAGGCGGCCCGTGACCTGCGCACGCTGACCGCGGCCGGGGCGAGCGGCCGCACGCGCCGCACGCTCACGGCGGCGACCGCGGGCGCACTCGGGCTCACCGGCGCCGTGATCGGGATCCTTGGCGGGTACCTCGCCGCGATCGGCTTCTTCCGGAGCAATTCGCTTGACGGCCTGTCGTCGCTGACCAGCATCCCGATGACAAACCTGCTGGTGATCCTGGTGGGCATGCCGCTCGCCGCGACGATCCTGGGCTGGCTGCTGGCCGGCCGCGACCCGGCGGGCATCGCTCGTCAGCCGCTCGAATAACGCTCGAATAACGCTCGTATGAGGAATAACGCCCGATAAGGAGGCGGTCGGCTGGCGTAGCGGGCGCAGACGCTACCGACAGATAACGTCAGGCGCGCCGCTTGCCTGTTGGTGGCAAGATATTCGGCATGGGTTCCTTCGCGGTGACTAGGCGGTGATCATGCCGGCGCGCTCTCAGGTGCCGGTGGCCGTGGTGACCGGCGGGAATCGCGGAATTGGCCTGGAGGTCTGCCGGCAGCTAGCCGCGCTCGGGTTCGCGGTCGTGCTCGGCTCGAGGGACCTGCGCCGCGCGGAACTCGCGGCCAAGGAGATCGACCCCGAAGGCGAGCGTGTAACGCCGTGCCACATCGAGGTCGACAACTCCGTGAATGTCGCCGCGCTCGGGGACTGGGTCCGGGAGCGGTTCGGCCGCCTCGACGCGCTCGTGAACAACGCCTCGACGCCGCCGGACCAGTGGGCGATCGCGGGCAACACAGATCTGTCTCCGGTCGCCGAGGCGCTGGACATCAACTTGTTCGGCGCGTGGCGGGTGACACAGACGCTGCTCCCGCTGCTCCGCTCCAGCCCGCGGCCGCGCGTGGTGAACGTGTCGAGCGAGGGGGGATCGATCGCGCTGATGAGCGGCGGCCGCCCCGCCTACAGCGTCTCCAAGGCCGCGCTCAACGCGCTGACCAGGATGCTCGCGGGCGAGCTATACCGGGACGGCATCCTGGTCAACGCGGTCTGCCCCGGCTGGACGTCGGACGAAAGCGGCCGCGGCGGCGGCCGGTCATACGCCCAGGGCGCGGCCAGCGTGCTGTGGGCCGTCACGCTGCCGAACGGCGGCCCTACCGGCACCTTCACCCGCGACGGCCGCGAACTCCCCTGGTAGCCGAGGCGATCACCCCGGCCGCCCTGCTATGCGGCGGGGGACTCACGTGGCGCGGTCGGGGGCCGCGAGCGGCCAGCCGCCCGCGGCGAGCCGGGCGCGCACCCGGGCGATGTCGGAGTCGTGCGGCTTGGTGTGGGTGACGGTGGCGATCGCGGCCTTGATCGTCGCCGCCGAGTCCGGGTCGATCGAGGTCGCCAGTTCGTCCGCTATCGCGCTGACCTCGCCTTCTGTCAGCTGGCTGCCGAGCAGCGCGAAGAGCGGAATGTAGTCGACGTCGGGCACGCCCTCCGGATAGCCCGCCCGCAGCCATCCGATGATCTTGCCCAGGAAAGGTGGCAGCGCCATGTTCAAGCCTCTCGCCGCGGGAAAGCTCCGGTTACTTGTGTGTCGCCGGGTGGCCGATCTGGTAGACCTCGTAGACGCCCCAGCCGATGGCGGCGAGCACGACGAGGAAGCAGAGCACGGCGACCGCCATGCCCACCACGCTGCCGCCTACCAGGACGTCGGAGTCAGCGCCCGCTGTCTGTGCGGTGCGGGGCCCGCGCGAGAGGGAGAACATCCCGGCGGCGAAAATCGCGGGCAGGCCAGCGCCGGCGATCAGGCCGAACACGACGATCTTCCACAGCGCATTCAGGTTGATCCAGGACATGTGCTCTTTCCTGTCAGCTCAGGCCGCGGCGGGCTCGGGCTCGACCGGAGCGACCGTTCCGCCCCATTCCGCGTTCACGTTCTTGTGGTCCACCTTGGTCGAACGGGACCTGTAGTAGATCAGCCCGCACAGCGCGGCGAGCAGGATCAGGTCGACGAGGACACCCGCCGTGCCGCCGATGCCGTACGCGAGGCCGTACGCCGCCGCGCCCACCAGTGCGGCAGAGGGCAGGGTGAATAGCCAGGCGGTCGCCATCCGGCCGGCTACGTTCCAGCGGACTTCCGCGCCCTTCTTGCCGAGCCCGGTGCCGATGATCGAGCCGGTGGCCACGTGCGTCGTGGACAGCGAGTAACCGAAGCTGCTCGACAGCAAGATGATCGCGGCGGAACTCGACTCGGCGGCCATTCCCTGCGGCGACTCGATCTCCACCAGCCCCTTGCCCAGCGTGCGGATGACCCGCCAGCCGCCCACGTAGGTGCCGATGCTGATCGCGAGCGCGCAGGCCAGGATGACCCAGAAAGGCGCGTTGGACTTGGCGGCGAGCGTGCCGTTGGCGATCAGCGCCAGCGTGATGACGCCCATGGTCTTCTGCGCGTCGTTGGTGCCGTGCGCCAGGGAGACCATGCACGCCGACCCGATCTGCCCGATCCGGAACCCGTGCCCGCGCGCCGCGCTGGTCATGCTGCGGCTGATCCGGTAGAGCGACCAGGTGCCGGCGGCCGCGACCAGAGCGGCGATGACCGGCGACATCACGGCCGGGATGATCACCTTGGACACCAGGCCGTGCCACAGCACGGCGCTGCCGCCGGACGCGGCCATCGTCGAGCCGATCACGCCGCCGATAAGCGCGTGCGATGAGCTTGACGGGATGCCGAACAGCCATGTCAGCAGGTTCCAGATGATCCCGCCGGTGAGACCGGCGGCCACCACGGTGAGCGTCACAAGCTTGGTGTCGACCAGGCCGCTCGCGATGGTGGCCGCGACGGCCAGGGAGAGGAACGCGCCGACGAAGTTGAGCACCCCGGACACCGCGACCGCGATTCGGGGCGGCAGGGCGCCCGTGGCGATCGAGGTCGCCATGGCGTTGCCCGTGTCATGGAAGCCGTTGGTGAAGTCAAAACCGAGCGCCGTGATGACCACGAGGACGAGCACCGTGTCGTTACCCACACCGTGAAGGTAAGCCCGCCTTAGTCAGTTCTGAAGATACAGAGAACGTAAACACAGGCAAACATTGCGTAAACGGACGGTGTCAACTTATATCGGACTTATCGGGGTTGAGCAGGGGCTGTCGCGGGACGTCCTCAGCCCTCCTCCGGCGGCTGGAAGCGGTATCCCATTCCGGGTTCGGTGATGAGCCAGCGCGGGCGCGCCGGGTCGGGTTCGATCTTGCGCCGCAGCTGCGCCATGTACAGCCGGAGGTTTCCGCTCGCGTTGTCATAGCCCGGACCCCACACGTCGTGCAGCAGCTGTCGCTGGCTGAGCAGCTTGCCCGGGTTGCGCATCAGCACCTCGAGCAGGTGCCACTCGGTGGGCGTCAGCCGTATGTCGGTGCCGTCCTCGTCCGATTCAGCGGCGTGCCTGGTCACTCGCTTGGCCGCCAGGTCGATGGTGAGTTCGCCCAGCCGCACCCGGGGCGGGTCCTCGGCCGGGCCGATCCGGCGGGCGGCCGCCCGCATCCGCGCGAGCAGCTCTTCCATGCCGAACGGCTTGGTCACGTAGTCGTCGGCGCCGGCGTCGAGCGCCTCGACCTTGTCTGAGCTGTCGGCGCGCCCGGACAGCACGATGATCGGCACGGACGTCCAGCCGCGCAGCCCGGCGATCACCTCGACGCCGTCCATATCCGGCAGCCCTAGGTCGAGGAGGACCAGGTCAGGAGGGTGCGCTGCCGCCATGGCGAGCGCCTGCGCCGCGGTCGCGGCGGTGAGCACCTCGTACTGCCGCACCCGCAGGTTGATACGCAGCGCGCGCAGGATCTGCGGCTCGTCGTCCACGACGAGCACCCGGGTCATTACGCTTCGCCGGCTGTATTGGGGGGGCGGACGGTCGTCCCGCCCGGGGAAGCCGAGCCCGTTAGCACCGGGCGGCGCTGCTAGTCACCAGGCGCCGCCGGCAGCGAGACCGTCATCGTCAGCCCGCCTCCCGGCGTGTCCTCGGCGGTGAGCGTGCCGCCCATGGCCTCGGTGAGCCCGCGGGACAGTGCCAGCCCCAGTCCCACGCCCGTCGTGTTATCGGTGTCACCCAGCCGCTGGAATGGCACGAACATCCGCTCCTTGTCCTCTTCGGGTATGCCCGGACCGCGGTCGATTACACGGAGTTCCACGCGGTCGCCGAGCACGCTGGCGGCGAGCAGCGGCGGCTTGCCGGCGGGGGAGTAACGCACCGCGTTCTCCGTGAGGTTCACCACGACGCGTTCGAGTATCGCCGGGTCCGCGATCACCGCGGGCACCGACTCGGGGATGTCCACGTCGATGTCGGAGCCGAGTGGCTCCAGGCTGTCCAGGGCGCGGGCGACCACCTCGTCGAGTCCGGTCGGGCGCGGGAACAGCGACAGCGCGCCGGCCTGCAGTCTGCTCATGTCGAGCAGGTTCTCCACGAGATGGGTGAGCCTGTCCAGGGACTCGTCCGCGGTGGCCAGCAGTTCCGCGGTGTCCGCCGCGTTCCAGCGCACGTCAGGGGACCGCAGCGAGGTGACGGCCGCCTTGGCCGAGGCCAGCGGGGTGCGCAGATCGTGGCTGACCGCGGCGAGCAGCGCGGTGCGCATCCGGTCAGCCGCCGCGATCGGCTTGGCCGCCTCCGCCTCAGCGGCGAGCCGCTGCTGCTCAAGCGCGACACCCGCGTAGGCGGCGAACGCGCCGAGCACCCTGCGGTCGCTCGCGGGCAGCGGACGGCCGGCGAGGGCGAGCGAGAGGCCATCGGTGATCGGGACGTTTACGTCCGCGTCGTCGGGCCGGTCAACCGGAAGCTCGCCGGACGAGGCGACCACTTTCCAGTCGGCGGCGGGCCCGCGCGACTGGCCGCCGTCGGCCGTCTGGGACTCAAGGAGGCTGGCCGACCGCATCCCGAACGACTCCCTGGCACGCTCGAGCAGCGCGTCGAGTGAGCCCTGTCCGCGCAGGATGCTGCCCGCCGTCGTCACGAGCATCTCGGATTCGGCGTTGGCTCTTACCGCCTGTTTTGTACGGCGCGCCGCGAGGTCCACGACCCAGCTGACAATGAGCGCGATCGCGACGAACACACCAAGGGCGAGGACGTTGTTCGCCTCGGCGATCGTGAACTCGTGGATAGGCGGCGTGAAATAGTAATTCAGTAGCAGCGACGCTGCGATCGCCTCGAGCAGCGCGGGCACGAAGCCGCCGGTCAGCGCGACGGCGATGACGGCGGCGAGGTAGACGAGCACCTCGCTCGTTAGGTTGAGGCCGGTCCGCATGTTGGTGAGCAAAATCGTCACGAGCGGAGCGAGCACCATCGCGAGGAGGTATCCGGCGAACTGGCGGCGCCCGGTGATCCCGCCGCGGTGCCTGGGCAGCAGCCCCCACCGTCTGCCCACGTGCGCGTGGGTGACGATGTGCACGTCGATCGGGCCGGAATCGCGGATGGTTCGGTTACCGATGCCGGGTCCTGTGAGCACGGCGAGAAGCCACGGGCGCGTGCTGGCGCCGAGCACGAGTTGCGTGGCGTTCTCCGCCTGGGCGAAGGTGAGCAGCGCGTCGGAGATGTCGTCGCCCACCACCTGGTGGTAGCTGCCGCCGAGCGACTCGACAAGCTGGCGCTGCCTGGCCAGGTTGGCCGGGTTGGCCCCTGTGAGCCCGTCGGACTTGGTCACGTGCAGCGCGAGCAGGTCGCCGCCTGAGGTCCTGGCGGCGATTCGCGCCGCGCGCCTGATCAGCGTGTCGCCCTCCGGGCCGCCGGTCAAAGCGACGACGACGCGCTCCCTGGCTTCCCAGGTGGTGCGGATGTGGTGCTCGGCCCGGTACTTCTGCAGCCCCTCGTCCACCTTGTCGGCCAGCCAGAGCAGGGCGAGCTCGCGCAGCGCGGTCAGGTTTCCCGTCCGGAAGTAGTTGGTGAGCGCCGCGTCGATCTTCTCCGGCGGGTAGATGTTGCCGTGCGCCATCCTGCGGCGCAGCGCCTCGGCCGTCATGTCGACGAGCTCTACCTGGTCGGCGGCGCGGACGACGGCGTCGGGCACGGTCTCCCGCTGCGGCACGCCGGTGATCTGCTCGACGACGTCGTTGAGCGACTCAAGGTGCTGGATGTTGACCGCGGAGATGACCTGGATGCCGGCGTCGAGGAGTTCCTCGATGTCCTGCCACCGCTTGGCGTTGCGTGAGCCCGGGACATTGGTGTGCGCCAGTTCGTCCACCAGCGCGATCTGCGGCTTGCGCGCGAGCACCGCGTCGACGTCCATCTCCTCGAAAGTGGCGCCCCGGTACGTCAGCCGCGCCCGGGGGACGATTTCCAGCCCGTCGAGCAGGACGGCGGTGTGCTCGCGGCCGTGCGTCTCGGCGAAGGCGACGACCACGTCCGCGCCGCGCTCGGCCCTGCGGTGTCCCTCGCACAGCATCGCGTACGTCTTGCCAACCCCGGCGGCCGCGCCGAGGTAGATCCGCAGCTGTCCCCGCGGCGCCGCACGGCCATCAGATTGCCCGGCCATAACCTCAATAGTGCCGCAAAGACCCTGCTTACCAGCGCCGTCCTAACGCCATCCATGCGCGGGCCGCGCCGGTCTGGAGCTAGCGCGTCGGCCCCGTTCTGTCCGAACACGCGTGTCGTATATGTTTGCGGTTTCAGGCACTGGGGTGCCTGAAACCGCAAACATATCGCCGGATCGCTCACTCCGGCTGGGGTGGCGGCTTCGCCTGGCACTGGCGAAGCGCTCGCGCTTGTCCTGTCCGTCAGCAGCGCCGCACCGGTAACCCCATTCCCAGGGGTCACCAAGATCGAGTTAACGTGAAGGATCCTGCAGGTCAGGACCTGCAGGATCCTTCACGTTATCGAAAACCAGGCCTAAGGGCGGCGTAAGCGGCGGATTGAGAAGAAGTTCGCGGCCGAGCGCTGCCACAGCAATATCACCGCGACAAGCCCGATCAGCCAGATCACGACGCTGATCCCCTTGGTGGCGCCGATTCCATGCTGGCTGAGGGTGATGAACAGGGCGAACGTGTCTATCCCGAACAGCACCGTGGCGACGGTGCGCGCCCAGCCGTGGCCCTGCTTGCTAGCGAACGCGAGCCAGAGCCACAACGCGATCACGACGCCCCCGAAGACGAGCACCTCGGCGGCGGCGATCCCCGTCACGTTCTTGACAAAGCTGGCCGAGACGAACGGGTGACTGGCGAGGAAGGCGTTCCTGATTTCGGTGATCATCCCCAGGGTGACGAACGTGTCGATGAGGCTGATCGCCGCGCCCGAGTACATCAGCCAGGCGGCGGCCATCACCGACGTCGGCGGCTTCGGCGCCAGCGGCGCGGGCGTGTACTTGGCCATGGGGTCTTCCGGCCCGCCTGGCTGCCACTGCCCCGGCGAGCCGGGCGGCCAGGAAGACTGCTGGGCGGGCGCCGTCATGCCGAACGTCGGAGTGTTGGCCGGGGACTGGGCGGCCACGCTCGAGGTAGCCGCCGCCATGTAGCCGTCTGGCACCATCTTGGCCGGTGTCCACCCACCCTGTGCGGGGCCAGCCTGCGCCGGCCCGGGCTGCCCGAAACCCGGCCCGGGCTGCCCGAAACCCGACTGGCCGAAACTGGGCTGACCGAAGCCGGCCCCGGGCTGACCGAAACCGGGCTGCCCGAAGCCCGCCTGACCGAACCCGGGTTCACCCGGCCCGGCCTGCGCGAAGCCGGTCTGACCCGCCCCCGCCTGCGCCATGCTCGGCTGCGCCGGGCTGCCCGCGACCGGGCTCCCCGCGACCGGGCTGCCCGCAGCGGGGCTGCCGGCGACCGGGCTCCCCCCGACCGGGCTGACCTGCGTGGGGTAGGCCGACGCGGCGCGGATGACCTCGGCCACTCCAGTGGGCCAGAACGACGTCGGTGTCGCGGTGATGGCCGGCCCGGCCTGCGCGATCATCGAGGAGAGTGCGCCGAGCCCCGGCCGCTGCCCGGGCTCCTTCGCCATGCACGCCATGATCACGTCGCGCAGCCGCTCAGGGACCCCGTTCAGGTCCGGCTGGCTCCTGACGACCCGGTAGAGCACCGAGGCGGCGCTGCCGCCGCCGAAGGGCGAGTTGCCGGTCGCCGCGTAGGCCAGCACGCAGCCCAGCGAGAACACGTCGCCGGCCGGGCCGGCCTGCGCTCCCTCGGCCTGTTCCGGCGACATATAGCCGGGCGTGCCCACCACCATGCCTGTGGCGGTCACCGACGTGCCGTCGAGCGCGCGGGAGATGCCGAAGTCGATGACATGCGGCCCGTCCGCGGCGAGCAGCACGTTGGCCGGCTTAAGGTCGCGGTGCACCAGGCCGCACTCGTGCACGGCGCTGAGCGCTTCGGCCAGCCCTCCGGCGAGCCGCCAGGTGGCCGTCTCGGGTAGCGGGCCGTTCCCGGAGACGACGTCGGAAAGCGACGGGCCGGGCACGAACGCCGTGGCCAGCCACGGCGGGTCGTCGTTAAGCCCCGCCGCGACGACGGCCGCGGTGTACACGCCGCTGACCGCGCGCGCCGCGGCCACCTCGCGGGCGAACCGCTGCCGGAATTCGGGGTCCTGCGCCAGCTGGGGGTGGATGACCTTCACCGCCACCGCCCGCCCGGCGCGGGAGTAGCCGAGGTAGACCCGGCCCATGCCGCCGGCGCCCAGACGGGCACGCAGCTGGTATTCCCCCACTACCTGAGGGTCGTTCGCGGAAAGCGGTTCCATCCATGCTCCCAAGACGCCCTGCCCGAGACCGCAGGCAGAGATTACCCGCATCCGTCGGCACGTGGCGGCACATGCGCCAAACGAGCTAGATGTTAACCCTGATGGCGCGCCCAGCCAAGAGCGAAGCCGCACGACGCCGCGGCGACGAGCACTAGGGCTGGTAGCGGTAGCCCATGCCGGGTTCGGTGAGTAGGTGACGGGGCCGGGACGGGTCCTCCTCGAGCTTGCGGCGCAGGCGTGCCATGTGAAACCTGAGGTAGTTGGTCCTGTGTTCGAATCCCTGGCCCCATACGCCGGCCAGCAGCTGGGCAGAACTCACCAGCTGACCCGGGCGGCGCAGCAATATCTGCAGGAGGCGCCACTCGGTCGGGGTCAGGCTTGGCGTTGGAGAGTCGGTGGGGAACGTTCGGACATCTGATTGGAAAACCGTGTACGCGGTCAGATCGATTGTCCACCGGCCGATCGCGGCTACGGCGGGGACCGGCGGGACAGCCGCCTCGTCGCGGCGCAGCGCGGCGCGCAGCCGCGCGAGCAGCTCCGCCATCGCGAACGGCTTTGTCACGTAATCGTCGGCCCCGGCGTCAAGCGCGCCGATCTTGTCGCCGGGGCTCGTGCGCCCGGATAGCACGATGATCGGCGCCCGTGACCAGCCGCGGAACGCGACGATCACGTTCGTCCCGTCCATGTCGGGCAGGCCGAGGTCGAGGATCATCGCGTCAGGCGGGCTGGCCGCGGCGACGGCGAGGGCCTCCCGGCCGGTCGCCGCGGTCAGCACCTCGTACTCCCTTGCACGCAGGTTGAGCTGCAGGGCCCGCAGCAGCGGCGGCTGGTCCTCGACGACGAGGATCAACACCCGCTAGCCCTTCGCGGATAGCTGGTCGAGCGCGATGTTGAGCTGCAGGACGTTGACCCGTGGTTCGCCGAGGAAGCCGAGCGTGCGGCCCTGGACGTGGCTGGCGACCAGCGCGCGGACCTGCGAGGCGGGCAGGTGCCGTGCCGCAGCGACTCTGTTGGCTTGCAGGTAGGCGTTCTGCGGTGAGATGTAGGGGTCGAGTCCTGAGCCCGACGTGGTGACCGCGTCTGGCGGGACGCTGGCCGCGGGTACCCCGTTGAACTTGGCGTAGGCGGCCTTGCGCTGCTGGATGTTCTGCAGCAGCGTGGTGTTGTTCGGGCCGAGGTTGGACGCGCCGGAGAAGTTCGGGTCGCAGCCGTAGTCGGTCTTGCTGGTGAGGTCGGATGCGGTGGACGGCCTGGGCTGGAAGTACTGCGGCAGCGGGTTGCCCTTCGAATCCACGAACTCCTGGCAGAGCAGGCTAGACCCGACCACCTGTCCCTTGTAGGACACGAGCGACCCGTTGGCCTGGTTGTGGAAGGCGACCTGGGCGATGCCGAGCACCGCGAGCGGGTAGATGGCGCCGGTGATGATGGTGAGCACGATGATCGCGCGGATGGCGGCGACGTGCTGGCCGATCCATGTGGGCAGCCGTGACATGGCCTTAGCCCCCGATTCCTGGGATGTGCATGACGAGCAGGTCGATGATCTTGATGCCGATGAACGGGATGATGAGCCCGCCCAGGCCGTAGATCCACAGGTTGCGCCGCAGCAGGGCCGAAGCCGACGACGGTGTGTAGCGGACGCCGCGCAGCGCCAGCGGGATCAGCGCGATGATGATCAGCGCGTTGAACACGATCGCGGAGGTGATCGCCGAGGTCGGGCTGTGCAGGTGCATGATGTTCAGCTTGGACAGGCCCGGGTAGACGGCCGCGAACATGGCCGGCAGCATGGCGAAGTACTTGGCCACGTCGTTGGCGATGGAGAAGGTGGTCAGGGCGCCGCGGGTGATCAGCAGCTGCTTGCCGATCTCGACGATCTCGATGAGCTTGGTCGGGTTGGAGTCCAGGTCGACCATGTTCCCGGCCTCCTTGGCGGCCGACGTGCCGGTGTTCATCGCGACGCCGACGTCGGCCTGGGCCAGGGCGGGCGCGTCGTTGGTACCGTCGCCGGTCATCGCGACCAGGTGGCCGCCGGCCTGTTCCTTCTTGATCAGCGCCATCTTGTCTTCGGGGGTGGCCTCGGCGAGGAAGTCATCGACGCCGGACTCATCGGCGATCGCCTTGGCGGTCAGCGGGTTGTCGCCGGTGATCATCACCGTGCGGATGCCCATCTTGCGCAGCTCGGCGAACCGCTCGGCGATGCCCTCCTTGACGATGTCCTTGAGGTGGATCACGCCGAGCGCGCGTGCGGTGCCGTTGTGGCGTTCCGCGACGACAAGCGGTGTGCCGCCGGCCGCGGAGATGGCGTCGACCATCTGGCCGAGTTCGTCAGGCGGGGTGCCGCCGGAGGCGCGGATCCACTCGCGGACCGCGGAGGAGGCGCCCTTGCGGACCTGACGGCCGTCGTGCAGGTCCACGCCGCTCATCCTGGTCTGCGCGGTGAACTCGACGAACTGCGCGCCAGGAAGCTCTCCTTCTGAGCGTTCCCGCAGCCCGAACTGCGACTTGGCCAGCACCACGATGGACCGGCCCTCGGGCGTGTAGTCCGCGAGCGAGGAAAGCTGAGCCGCGTCGGCCAGGTCCGCCACCGGCACGCCGGCGACCGGGAGGAACTCGGTCGCCTGCCGGTTGCCGATGGTGATCGTGCCGGTCTTGTCCAGCAGCAGCGTGTTCACGTCGCCGGCGGCTTCGACGGCACGGCCGGACATGGCCAGCACGTTGCGCTGCACCAGCCGGTCCATGCCCGCGATGCCGATCGCGGATAGCAGCGCGCCGATCGTGGTCGGGATCAGCGCCACCACCAGGGCGACCATGATCACGATCGACTGCGGCGCGCCTGAGTAGAACGCCATCGGCTGCAGCGTCACCACCGCGAGCAGGAACACGATCGTCAGCGAGGCGAGCAGGATGTTCAGCGCGATCTCGTTCGGCGTCTTCTGCCGCGAGGCGCCCTCGACCAGGGCGATCATCCGGTCGATGAACGTCTCGCCGGGCTTGGAGGTGATCTTCACGACGATCCGGTCCGACAGCACCTTGGTCCCGCCTGTGACCGCCGACCGGTCGCCGCCGGATTCCCGGATGACTGGCGCGGATTCGCCCGTGATGGCGGACTCGTCCACCGAGGCCACCCCTTCGACCACGTCGCCGTCGCCGGGGATGACCTGCCCGGCCTCGACCACCACGTGGTCGCCGAGCCGCAGCTGCGTGCCAGGCACGTCTTCCTCCCGGACGGTGCCCGGCGCGGCGCCTGGCTTCCAGTCGATCAGCCGGCGGGCCATCGTCTCCTGCTTGGTGCGGCGCAGCGTGGCCGCCTGCGCCTTGCCGCGGCCCTCGGCCACGGCCTCGGCGAGGTTGGCGAAGACCACGGTCAGCCACAGCCACACCGCGATCGTCCAGGCGAACGCGGTCTCGGTCCTGAGCGCCGAGTAAGTGGTCAGCACCGCACCGACCTCGACCACGAACATGACGGGGTTCCTGAGCTGGACCCGCGGGTCCAGCTTCGCCAGCGCGGACGGGAGCGACTTCCACAGCATCTTGGGGTCGAGCAAGCCGCCACCGATCCGGCGCGGTTCGGCCTGCCCCTTCTTGCCCGCCCGGGCGGGCGCCTTCGCGGGAGTTGTCATGGCCATATCAGTGCAGTCCTTCAGCGAACGGGCCCAGCGCGAGCGCCGGGAAGTACGTGAGACCGACGACGATGAGGATGACGCCGATCACCATGCCGACGAACAGCGGCTTATGAGTGGGCATCGTCCCCACGCTGGCCGGCACGGTCTGCTGTCTGGCCAGCGACCCGGCCAGGCCAAGGGCGAAGATCATCGGCGCGAACCGCGCCACCAGCATGACGACGCCGCCCGCGACGTTGTACCAGGTCGTGTTCGTGGTCAGGCCGGCGAACGCAGACCCGTTGTTGTTGGCCATCGAGGTGAACGCGTACACGATCTCGGTCAGGCCATGCGGGCCAGGGTTGAGTATCGAAGCACGCGGCGTCTTGAGGCCCAGCGACAGGCCGGCGGCGATCAGCACGGCGGTCGGCGTGGTGAGGATGTACAGCGACGCGTACTTCATCTCGGTCGGCCGGATCTTCTTGCCGATGTACTCGGGCGTGCGGCCGACCATCAGCCCGCCGATGAACACCGTGACGACGGCGAGCATCAGCAGTCCGTACAGGCCCGCGCCCACGCCGCCGGGTATCACCTCGCCGGTCATCATGTTGAACAGCAAGGTGCCGCCGCCGAACGCCGTGTACGAGTCGTGGAACGAGTTCACCGCCCCGGTCGATGTCACCGTCGTGGACGCCGCGAACAGCGACGACCCCGGAATGCCGAACACGACGTTCTTCCCCTCCATCGCCGCGCCGGCCGCCTTCAGCGCCACGCCCGCGTGCTGGTTCTCGAAGAAGCTGACCAGCGCTACGGACGCCAGCCACAAGGCCGCCATCACCGACACGATCGCGTATCCCTGGCGGTTGTCCTTCACCATCCGCCCGAACGTCCGGCACAGCGAGAACGGGATCACCAGGATCAGGAAGATTTCGAACCAGTTGGTGAACGGGTTCGGGTTCTCGAACGGGTGGGTTGAGTTGGCGTTGTAGAAGCCGCCGCCGTTGTTGCCCATCTCTTTGATGACTTCCTGGGACGCCACCGGCCCGCCGACCATGTTCTGCGTGCCACCGGTCAGCGTGTGAATCACGTGTGTCGCGGTGAAGTTGTCTACCACGCCGCCTGCCGCCAGGACGAGCCCGCCGATGACGGCCATCGGCAGCAGCACGCGGACGGTGATCCTGGTCAGGTCCACCCAGAAGTTGCCCAGCCGGTCCGTCCGCGACCGCATGAAGCCGCGGACAAGCGCGATCGCGATCGCGATGCCGACCGCGGCGGACAGGAAATTCTGCACGGCGAGCGCGGACATCTGGCTGAGGTAGCCCATCGTCGTCTCGCCGGAGTAGTTCTGCCAGTTCGTGTTGGTCGTGAACGACGCCGCGGTGTTCCAGGCCAGCGCCGGCGGTACGCCGGGCATGCCGTTGGACAGGAACAAATGCCCCTGGATCCGCTCAAGCAGGTACACGGCGAGCACCGAGATCGCGGAGAACGCGAGCATGGACCGCAGGTACACGCTCCATCGCTGGTCTGCCTTGGAGTCGACGCCCATCGTGCGGTAAATGACCCGTTCGACGGCCAGGTCCTTCTCGGACGTGACAACGCGAGCGATGTAGTCGCCGAGGGGCCGGTAGCAGATCGCGAGCGCGACGATCAGCAGGCCGACTTGCAGGAAGCCGGCCAGAGAGCCACTCACTAGAACCTCTCCGGGTTGATCAGCGCCACCACCAGATAGATGGTGAGCAGGACTCCGACGATCAGGCCGAGCCAGTTGTCAACGCTCAAAGTGCTCAACCCCCTTGACGAGGAGGATGAGCATGGCGAAGACGACGATTGTCAGGCCGACGTAAAGCAGATCCGACACCGCGAACTCCTTGGATTAGTTGCGTCCCGGATCAAGAAAACCGCCGCTAAGCGGCGTTGACTTCGGTCCTTGCGGCACCTATGCGGGGTCGGCCCCGTTCCTAACGAACCCCATGCGGCCAGATCCGCGCACACCGCGCACACCGCGCACAGCGGACACCGCCCGCGCGGCGGGCGCGGTCGGCTAATTGCCGGGCAGTTCGGGAATTTCCGGCATGAGCTGCCGGCGCCGCAACGGCCACGGCCTGCTGAGACCGCGGCCCAGCTCGTCCATGAGCGCCGACGGCGGCACCGCCAGCACCGGGCACCTGGCATGCGCCAGGCAGTAGCGGCCCACCGACTTGCGCATCGCGCGGCCGATCAGCGACCGCCGTCCGGTCCCGATCACGAGCAGGTCGCCGGGCTCGCTGGCGATGTCCACCAGCACCGGCCCGGTCTGACCGCGCGCGATGCACGGCTGGACCAGCACGTCCGCTGGGAACCCGCCAAGTCCCGCCTCGAACGCCGCGTGCAGACGCTGCCTGGCGGCGTCGGTCCAGAGCTTGCGCAGGTAAGGGGAGGGGTGCCCGCGCTCGGCCAGGTCGCCACCCGGCGGAACCCAGACGATCACCGGCACCAGGGGCACCACGCGCTCACGCGCTTGATCGGCTGCATGGCGCAACGCCTGCAGGCTGCCAAGCGAACCGTGCACGCCGACCACAATCCGACGCACCGCGGCCACGATGCATCGCCTCCTGCCATGACAGTGCCCCTCAGCGGGCACTACCGCGCTTCTAAACCATCAAACGCCGCCGCGCAAGCGGACTGTGCCCGCGCAAACGGAACATAATGAAAAATAATGGAACCGTTATCCCGAACGGCCGGTGGCGACTCCCAGCGCTCGCTCACACGCCGTTGACGGCGGTGACGCCGTCCATGGTGCCAAGGAACGCGGTGCCGCCGGCCAGCGACGGCGAGGAGAAGTGCGGCAGCCCAATCGGGATCGATATCAGGCTCCGTACGGCGCCATTGGCCGGGTTCAGCTCGTACAGCGTGCCGGGTCCGCCGTCGCTGTAGCTGGTCACCCAGACGGCGCCGCCGCCGACGACCGGCGATCCGTTCGTGTTGCCCGGTCCGTGCCACAGCACGCGGATCGACCGCCGCTGGGCGCTGACGGCGATGGCGGCGAGGCCGGTGCCGTCGTTGCACGGCTCGTACACCGTGGACCCGTTGACGGCGGCCGCGCCGAACGCGGTGCAGATCGAGCGTGCCGCCCGCTGATGCCCGATGCCGCCCATGCCGAGGGTGTTCAGCAGGTAGCCGACGCCGCGCTTGCCCATGATGAACGTCGAGTTCCCCGCGGCGAGCACCGGCTGGGTGGACCCGAGGTCGAGGTCGTTCGCGTTGTCGTCGGCCCAGCTGGCCGGGGCGAAGAAGTCCATCCGGTGCAGGCCAGGGCCGAGGCGGATCACCGAGTCGCTGCCGTCGTACCTATTGCCGGGCCCGGCCGCGCCGTTTCCTGACGACACCCACAGGTCGCCGTGCGGCCCGGTCACCGGACCCGCGGTGCCCCAGATGGCGCCTTCCCTGCTGGTGGGAATCTGGTAATGGATGAGCGGTCCGGCCCCGGACAGCGCGACGCCGACCACCATGCCCCGGTACTGGCCGCAATCGCCCCACAGCCCGCCGAACGCCGCGTAGACGCGCCCGCCGTCGATCGCGAGCGCCGGCCGCTGCTGGTCGTTGGCGGGATTGTTCGACGCCGACGGCAGGTCGATGTCGCGGCGCACCCTGACGGTGCCGTTCGCCACAGACAGGCCGAACAGCATGTGCCGCACGTGCCCGCTGACGCTCATCTCGGCGACCGCGTAGACAAGGCCTTTGCCCCGGTCGTAGATCGGTGTCCCGGTGATGCCGAGCGGGAAGATGTTGCCGCACTGGAGCTGGCTTTGCTGTACCGGGATGCCCAGGTGATGGCGCCAGGCCACCTTCCCCGTGGACCTGTTGAGCGCGTAGACGCTGTCGTTTTCGGTCGCGGCGATGACCAGGCCGCCGACCACGAGCGGCTGGCCGTAGACGGCGCCGTCCAGGCGCGTGGTCCACCGGCGGGTGAGCCGGCCGGCCCGCGGCAGGCCGGCCGCCACACCGGTTCGGGCGGCGTTCTGGTTGTACTGCGGCCAGGCGGCCGCCGGGTGGATCAGCGCGGGGCTGGCGCCCAGCGTTACCTGGGACGGGTCGTCAGGACTGCGCGCCGGACCTTGCGCGCCGCTCGCGGCGCCGCTGCTCGTGCACGCGGCGACGATGGCGAGGATTCCCGCCGCCAGTGCTGTCCCTCGGACCCCCATGCCTCACGCTCCATTGATCGCGGTAACGCCATTCATTGTGCTGACAAACGCGGTGCCGCCGGCAAGCGACAGCGAGGAAAAGTGCGGCAGCGCGTCCGCGATCGAAATCCGGCTCCGTACGGCGCCGTTGGCCGGGTTCAGCTCGTACAGCGTGCCAGGACTTCCGTCGCTGTAGCTGGTCACCCAGACCGCGCCGCCGCCGATGACCGGCGATCCGTTGGCGTCCCGCGGGCCCCGCCACAGCACGCGGATCGTCCCGCGCTTGGCGTTCACCGCGACGGCGGCCATCTTGCCGCCGGAGCACGGCTCGTACACCGTGGACCCGCTAACCGACGCCGCGCCGAACGCGGCGCAGATCGACCGCGCCGCCCGCTGATGCCCGATGCCGCCCATGCCGAGGGTGTCCAGCAGGTAGCCGACGCCGCGCTTGCCCATGATGAACGTCGAGTTCCCCGCCGCGAGCACGGGCTGGCTGGACCCGAGGTCGAGGTCGCTGGCGTTGTCGGCGGCCCAGCTGGCCGGCGCGAAGAAGTCCAGCCGGCGCAGGCCAGGGCCGAGCCGGATCACCGAGTCGCTGCCGTCGTACCTGTCGCCTGGCCCCGCCGCGCCGTTGCCTGTGGACACCCACAGGTCGCCGTGCGGCCCGATGACCGGCCCGCCGGTGCCCCAGATGGCGCCCTCCCGAGAGGTGGGGGTCATGAAGCTGATGATCTTGCCGCCGCCGGAAAGCGGTACGCCGGCGAGCGTGCCCCGGTACTGCCCGCAGTCACCCGCGAGCCCGCCGAACGCCACGTACACCCGGCCGGCCGTGATCGTCAGCCCGGGTCGCTGCTGGTCGTGCTGAGAGTTCCCATCAGGCGCCGGGATGTCGCGCTCCACCCGGACGGCGCCGCTGACCACCGACAGCCCGAACAGCACGTGGTGCACGCGCCGGCCGATGAGCATCTCGGCGACCGCGTAGACAAGGCCGTTGCCCCTGTCGTACACCGGCGTGCCGGTGATGCCGAGGGGGAAGATGTTGCCGCACTGCACCTGGCCCTGCTGTACGGGGGTGCCCAGGTGATGGCGCCAGGCCACCTTTCCCGTGGACCTGTTGAGCGCGTAGACGCTGTCGTTTTCGGTCGCGGCGATGACCAGGCCGCCGACCACGAGCGGCTGGCCGTACACGGCGCCGTCGAGATGGGCTGTCCAGCGATGGCTGAGGCGGCCCGCTCTTGGCAGGCCCGGCGCGATTCCGGTCCGCGCCCCGTTCTGGTTGAACTCGGGCCACGCCGCCGCCGGGTGCGCGCCGCCGGCAGCGCTCGCGCTGAGCGTTATCTCAGGCGGTCCGCCCGGGTCGTTGATGGAGCCCCCCGCGGTGCCTTCGACGCCCGCGATGCCCGCGATGCCGCCGCCGCCACTGCACGCGGCGACTGCGCAGGCCGCCGCGGCGAGCAGCGCCCCGAGCATCGCCTTGCCGCTAGCCCGCCGTGCCGGAATGCGCGTGGCTGACCCATGGGACCGAATTATCCCAGGCAACATGGGTGACCTCACGGCTCGCATGCAGTCAGTGTCGCAGGGTGTGCTGGCATGATGAAGGGACTATGGACGAGAACATCTTCCCTGGCTCGCCGGGTGCAGCGTCCTTCGTCGCCATCGGTGACAGCTTCACCGAAGGGCTGAACGACCCCGCGCCGTGCGGCGGGTTCCGCGGCTGGGCGGACCGGCTCGCCGGGCTGCTGGCGGCGGAACACGAGGGGCTGCGGTACGCCAACCTGGCGGTACGCGGCAAGCTGCTGCGGCAGATAGTGCACGAGCAGGTGCCCGCCGCCCTGGCGCTGTCGCCCGCGCTGGTCAGCATCGCCGGCGGCGGGAACGACATCTTGCGCCCTGGCGCCGATCCGGACACCCTGGCCGAGCTCTTCGACGCCGCGGTCGCCAGGCTGCAGCAGTCCGGCTGCCGGGTGCTCATGTTCACCGGCAGCGATCCGGCCGGGTTCCCGGTGCTCCGGCTGCTGCGCGGCCGGATCGCGGCGTACAACATGCACCTGCGCGCGATCGCCGACATCAGGGGCTGCTACATGGTCGACCTGTGGTCGATGCGATTCCTGCGCCACGCGGCGGCGTGGAGCCCGGACCGGCTGCACCTCACCGCGGAATCGCACCAGCGGGTGGCGCTGCGCGCCTGCGAGGTTCTCGGCATACCGGTGGCGGATGACTGGCGCGTCCCGCGGCAGGACCCTCATGCGATCGAGCGCGTCAGCGCCGGTGTGCTCGCGACCGTCGGCCCGGGTGCTGTCGGGTCGTTCGCCGGGCAGGCGTCCGTGACGCGATACCTCGCCGGGCGTGTGCCCGCGGGCCTGGCTTCGGTCAGCCCCGCCTGGCTGGCCGCCCGCCGCGAGGACATCCGCTGGGCCCGCGAGTACGCGCTGCCCTGGGTCGGCCGCCGCCTGCACGGCACCTCCTCAGGCGACGACCTGCCCCCCAAGCGCCCCACACTCCAGCCAGTAACCCCCCCAATCACGATGTAGCCGCCCGTCCGGCTTGGGCCGTTGCCGCATCTGGCCCGATCAGACGGGGCCGTTGCCGTCAGCGGCCCCAAAGGGCGCGCGCTCCGCGGGTCAGTCGGGGGTCAGGATGGCCTGGCGGCGCCTTGATTGCCGGAAATGTCCGGGTAGCAGCGGGCTTGGGCTGGCTACCAGCAGCATGACCGCGAGGCCGGCCACCAGCGGGGCCCACCAGATCCAGACGTCGTGCGATGGGCCCTGGGCGGCGGCGGTCAGCCCGCCGGCGATCACGCCCGCGATCGTCAGCCGCCACCAGCCGAGCGTCGCGGCCGGGATAAGCGCGACGGCCATCGGCGGCCACGGGTAGTAGGAGACCATCACCGGTTCGAAGAACGATCGCAGCGCCAGCGTGAGCGCGGCCCACCACAGCACGTCCGCCAGCACCGGCGCCGGCCACCAGCCCCCTGCGGCCTCGCCCTCGCTGACCCGGGCGAGCCAGCGGCGCCTGACGATCAGCGCGCAGCAGAACGCGAGCACGACCGTCGCCAGGCGCGCGGGCCCCGCGGCGACGTTGCCGCCGGACATGTGCGGCGCCAGCGACGTCCACGCGGTCGGGTGGTTGATGGTGGGCGAGTTCGGCTGGCTCGTCACGGAGGTGTAGGTGGCATGCCAGTTGGCGATCGCCGCCGCGCCGAGCAGCACGGCGGACGGAAGGGCGGCGCGGACGAGGAACAGGGGCATCCGCCGCCACGGCATCATGGCCAGCATCACGGGAAAGGCGAGCAGGACCAGCGGCTGGACGCAGACAGCGGCGCCGGCGAGCCAGCCGGCCAGCACGTTCCGCGACCGGCTCTGCGCGAGGATGGCGTAAAGCAGCAGCCCGACGGCCACCGCGTCTTCCGGGTGGCCCCAGCGGGCGGACGGGCTCCACAGGATGCCGGCGCTCGCGGCGGACAGCAGCGCGCGCTTCCAGCGCGACACGCCAAGCTGCTCGGCGAGCGCGTCGGCGGCGAACAGCGTCACGCAGCACAGCGCGATCTGGTACGGGCCGGCCAGCAGCCACACCGGGGGATGCAGGTTGTGCGGGCCGGGGATCTGCAGCGACAGGCCGGCCGCCGAGATGATGGCGGCGCAGGGCAGCAAGATGACGACCGCGCCTGGCAGCGAGACGAGTCCAGTCGGCGAAGTGTACAGGCCGCCTATATTCAGGTGCGCGAGCCTGACCGCCGCGATAAACGTGCCCCATATGTCGTACGGCAGCGCCCATTCCCTGGACCCGATCATCGTCGGGCCCCACGTAGTGGTGTACATCCCGACCGCGAGCAGACCGATCGAAGCTATCAGCGGAAACATCCGCCTCTTCAATCTGTCCCGCATGCTGGTCCCTCTCCCCACATAAGCCGCGTGCTACTGTACATGCGCCGGCCGAGGGCGATAACCCGTCCGCGGGCCGGCTAGCGCGTCAGGCTGCGAAGCCGGTGAAGCGAGCCCCGAGCTGGCCATTCCGGCGCTGTCCCGCAACTGTGACGACCCCGTCAGGGGTCCAAGCCAGGTCGACACCTGCCGTGCCAGACGATATCGACCCTCGTGGGAAGGGCGATCCGTCCCGGCAGCCGAGGGCGTCGTCCCCGGCGGCGGCGGTCTCGCCTTCCTTCCCGCCATCTCGGGAGGAAGCACCACAATGAACACCCCCACGCGGCCCCATCGGGTCGCTCTCGCGGCGGTCACCGCCGCCCTCGCGGCGGCCGCGTTGGCAGCCTGCAGCAGTACCAGCAGCGGCAGCACGTCTGCCTCGACCGCGCCTTCCGCGCCAGCCTCGTCGTCGCCGGCTTCGTCGCCGACGCCTACGGCGAGCGTCGCCAGCCAGGCGGCGGCGTTCCCGGTGACCGTGGTGGCCGGCAACGGCAAGGTCACCATCGAGAGCCAGCCCAGCAGGATCGTCTCGCTCAGCCCGACAGCAACGGAGGACCTGTACGCGGTCGGCGCCGGGCGGCAGGTCGTCGCCGTGGACCAGTACTCGAACTACCCGGCAGGCGTGCCGAAGACCAGCCTGTCCGGCCTGACGCCGAACATCGAGGCGATCGCCAAGTACAACCCGAGCCTTGTCGTCGCCTCGCAGAATTCCGGCGGCCTGGTCTCCGGCATGACAAAGCTCGGCATCCCGGTGCTCATCGAGCCAGCCGTCGCGACACTCGATGCCGCGTACGCCCAGATCGAGCAGGTCGGGCAGGCGACTGGCCACGCCGGCCAGGCAGCTACCGTTGTGGCCGGGATGAAGGCGCAGATCGCGGCCGCCGTGAGCAAGGCGGGCACCGCGCACAAGGGCCAGACCTACTACTGGGAGCTGAGCGCCAGCCCGTTCTTCTCGGTCGCCTCGAGCACGTTCATCGGGCAGATCGTGGGCCTGTTCGGGCTCAAGGACGTCGCGGACGCGGCGAGCAAGCCGTCCGACGGCGGCTACCCGCAACTGTCGCAGGAGTTCATCGTGACGGCCCGGCCGCAGCTCATCTTCCTGTCGGACAACCAGGCCGCCGACGGGGGCCAGAGCCCGGCCGTGGTCGCCAGGCGTCCTGGCTGGTCGGCCATCCCGGCGGTGAAGAACCACGACGTCATCGGCCTGAACGACGACGTGGCCTCGCGCTGGGGTCCGCGGCTGCCGCTGCTCGTCGCGGAGATCGCACAGGCGATCGAGCAGGCCCCCACGACGTGATAACAGCATGAAAAAAGGTGGCGCGCTCGGCGCCGCGGCGATCTTCCTGGTCGCCGCGGCGCTGGTCAGCGCCTTCGTCGGCGCGGCCGACCTGAACCCGGTAGCGACGGCGGCCGCGCTGGCGGACAAGATCCCCTTCATCCACCTGCCGTCCGGCCTGACGCCGCTCGACCGCGCGGTCCTGTTCCAGATACGGCTCCCGCGCGTCGTGCTTGGCGCGCTCGTCGGCGGCCTGCTCGCCATGGCCGGCGCGGGCTATCAGGGCGTGTTCAGGAACCCGCTGGTCGACTCGGGGCTGCTCGGCGCGTCCGCCGGCGCCGGGCTCGGGGCCACGATAGCGATCGTCTACCTGGGCGGTGCGGGACCTGGCGCCGTCCCGGCCGCCGCGTTCGTCGGCTCGCTCGTCGGGGTCGCGGTCGCCTACCTGGCGGGCGCCACCGTCACCGCGCGCAGCGCGATGGCGGGCATCACGAGCAGCGGCACCGCGACGCTGCTGCTCGCCGGGATCGCCGTCGGCAGTTTCCTCACCGCCGTGCAGACCTTCCTCCTGCAGCGCTCGTCCCAGGACGTGCAGGCGGTTTACAGCTGGCTGCTCGGCTCGCTGTCCGCCGCGAGCTGGCAGCAGGTGACGTCGGTGCTGCCTTACGCGGCCGTCAGCACGGTGATCGTCCTGCTGCATGGCCGGCACCTGGACGTGCTCGCCGTGGGCGACGAGGAAGCGCGCGCGCTCGGCATGCGTCCGGCCGTCGTCCGCGGAATCGTCGTCGCGGCATGCGCGCTCGCCGCGGCGAGCGCCGTCGCGGTCAGCGGCCTCATCGGGTTCGTCGGCATCGTCGTGCCGCACTTCGCGCGCCGCCTGGCCGGCCCGAGCTACCGCAGCGTGCTCCCGCTGTCCCTGCTCGTCGGCGCCGGATTCCTCGTGCTCGCCGACACGCTTGCCCGCACCGTGCTCTCCCCGGCCGAACTGCCTATCGGCGTGGTGACCGCGCTGGTCGGCGCGCCCGCTTTCATCTGGATCCTGCGCAGCACGCGGGCGGTGGGCCCGTGACCGGCGTAACGTCAGACAGCGTGCGGATCCTGGTGTCGGCCATCCCGCTGGCGATGACGGCAGCCGACGTGCTCGCCTGGGACCGCCAGCGCGGCGAGCCACCGCTGACCCGCGGCTTCTCCGATGCGCAGGAGGCGGCGGCGCTGGCCGCGGCGGCAGGCCCGTGACCGCGCTCGCCGTGCAAGAGCTGACCGTCAGCCTGGACCGTACTCCGGTGCTGCGCGGCGTCACCTGCGCGGCGGCCGCGGGCGGCTGGCTCGCCTTGATTGGTCCGAACGGAGCGGGGAAATCCACCCTCCTGCGCGCTGCTGCCGGGCTGGTGCCGTACCAGGGCACGGTCCGGCTCGACGGCGCCGATGTCAGGTCCTTGCGGGTGCGAGACCGGGCGCGGCTGATCGCCTACGTGCCGCAGGAGCCCGTGCTGCCTCCGGACATGACGGTGGAGCAGTACGTGCTGCTCGGCCGCACCCCGCACCTGGGGTATCTCGGCGGACCGGGCAGGCATGACAGGGACCGGGTGACGGCGGCCCTCGAGCGGCTCGACGTGGCCCGGTTCGCCGGCCGCCGGCTCGCCCGGCTGTCCGGCGGCGAGCGGCAGCGGGTGGTGCTGGCCAGGGCACTGGCGACAGAGCCGAGGCTGCTGCTGCTCGACGAGCCCACCTCGATGCTCGACGTGGGCCACGAGCAGCATGTCCTGGAGCTGGTTGACGGACTGCGCAGGGATGCCGGCCTGACCGTGCTCGCCACGCTGCACGACCTGACCATCGCCGGCCAGTACGCCGACGAACTCGTGCTGCTGAACGAGGGCCAGGTAGTAGCGTCAGGGCCGGCGCCGGCGGTGCTCACCGCTGACCTGATCGAGGCGGTCTACGCGGCCCGTGTGAGCGTCACAGCGGGCCCGGACGGACGGCCGGTCGTCGCCCCGATGCGGAAGCCAGGCTGACGTCTGGCACTGTGGGAAAGGTGACTGCGGGGACGCTTGGGCTCAGCCTGCTCGTCGGCGCGGTCACGGTGCTGGCGGCGATCGTGGCGGCCCGGCTGGCGCACAGCGCCGGGCTGCCCGCGCTGCTTGTCTTCCTCGGGCTCGGCCTGGCGCTCGGCGAGTCGGGCATCGGGGTCCAGTTCGACAACCCCGGGCTGGCGGAAGTGCTCGGGCTGAGCGCGCTCGTGCTGATCTTGGCCGAGGGCGGACTCACCACGAACTGGGCGCACACAAGGGCCGCCGCGCCGGCCGCGATCGCGCTCGCCACCGTTGGCGTGGCGGTCAGCATCGTCGTCCTGGGCGTGTGCACGCACCTGCTGCTCGGCTTCGCCTGGCGGGAGGCGCTGCTGCTCGGCGCGGTTCTCGCCTCCACCGACGCCGCGGCGGTGTTCTCCGTGCTGCGCCGGCTGCCGCTGCCGCCGGTGCTGGCGGGAATGCTCGAAGGAGAGTCGGGGCTGAACGACCCGCCGGCCGTGCTCGCGGTCACGCTGCTGAGCCAGCCGGCCGCGCACCGGGCGCCGCCCGCGCTGGCGGTCGGCCAGGTCGTGTGGGCGCTCGCGGCGGGCGCGGCGATCGGCGTGGCGGTAGGCCTGCTCGGCGTGGCGTTTCTGCGGCGGGTGGCGCTGCCGGCTTCGGGCCTGTACCCGGTGGCGGTCCTGGCCCTGATAGTGGCGGGCTACGGTGCCGCGTCGCTGGCGCGTGCCAGCGGCTTCCTCGCGGTTTACGTGTGCGCGGTGCTGCTGGGCAACTCCCGGCTGCCGCACGGTCCGGCGACCCGCGGGTTCGCCGAAGGCGTCGCCTGGCTGGCCCAGATCGGGCTGTTCGTCATGCTCGGCCTGCTCGCGTCGCCGGCCCGGCTGCCCGCGCAGATCCTGCCCGCCCTGGTGGCCGGCCTGGTGCTGGTGCTGCTGGCCCGCCCGGCGGCGGTGTTCGCCGGCACGCTGCCGTTCGGACTGCCCTGGCGCCAGCACGCCTTTCTTTCCTGGGCGGGGCTGCGCGGCGCGGTCCCCATCGTCCTCGCCACGATCCCGCTGAGCGAGAAAACCCCGGGCGCCGCCCGGCTGTTTGACATGGTCTTCGTCATCGTGGTGGTCTTCACGCTGCTGCAGGGACCGACGCTGCCCTGGGTGGCGCGTCGCCTGAAGGTCGTGAGCCCGGCGGAGCCGCTCGAGATCGCCGTCGAGGCGGCGCCGCTTGAGGAACTGCGCGCGGACCTGCTGACCGCGCAGATCCCCGACGGGTCACGGCTGCACGGGGTGGAGATCTTCGAGCTCCGGCTGCCCGCCCAGGCGAACGTGTCGCTGATCGTCCGCGATGGTCAGGGCATCGTCCCCGGGCCAACCACGGTGCTGCGGACCGGTGACCGGCTGCTGATCGTGGTGCCCGCCGCGGTCCGCGAGCGGACCGAACGCCGGCTCCGCGCCGTCAGCCGCGCGGGCAAGCTGGCCGGCTGGTTCGGCGAGCACGGCCTGTAACCCCGCGTCCCAGGAAGACGAATGGCCCATTCATGCGGCTCTGGGCGGCTGAATGGGCCATTCACGCGTGTGCTCGCGGTCAGCCCCAGGCGACGATCCGCGCCGGGTGGATGGTCACGACCACGCGGGTGTCGCCTGGCTGGTCCCTGGTGCGCAGGTCCGCGCCGTACTTGGCGCCAACCTTGTCGGCGAAGGAGTAGTCGTCGTCCGGGGTGATCTCGGCGTCGCCGCGCAGCTCGATGTAACGGTACGGCGGGTCGCCGAAGATGATCAGGCTGCACTTGGGATTGGCCTGCAGGTTCTTCAGCTTCTGCCGGGCCGTGTTCAGCGACAGCTTGACAGTGTCGTCCTCGGCCAGGAACCAGATGCCGGACAGCTGCGGCCGCCCGCTGGACCCGATGGTGCCGAGCACCGCGACCTGCGCGTCGAGCAGGTCGCGGTGCGAGTCTGGAATCGTCGTCATGCACGAACTCTACGACGCGGCCGAGCTGTAATGCCCTTCGGATCGTATATTGTCCGCCGCGCCAGGCGCCGCTGCCGCGGCTGATTCCTGCGCAGGGGCGGCGGCCCCGGCGACCACCACGGAGCGCCGGCCAACGGCGACGGCTGCCAGCGCTCCGGCCAGCGAGATCACGGCGGCCACCGCCATCGCGGGACGGTACCCGGCGGTCACGCTCGCCGCCGACCCGAGGTGCCCGTGGGCGGCGAATACCGCGGTCACCACCGCGATGCCGAACGCGGCGCCGAACCGCTGCGAAGTGTTGCTCACGCCGGAGGCGCGGCCGACGTCGCTGGCCGGTACCGCGCTGAGCGCGGCGGTCGGCACGGTCGGCAGCACCATGGATATGCCGACCCCCGCGATGATCAGCGGCAGCACGAACCGTGCGTAGCCACCACTCGCGGAGGCCGATGCCACCGACGTGAACCAGGCGAGGCCGGCAGCCTGCATCAGCATCCCGGTCACCAGGAGCGGGCGGGGGCCGATCCGGTCGGCGAGCGCGCCCGCGAGCGGTGCCACCACCATTGGGGTCGCGGTCCAGGGCAGCAGTCGCAGCCCGGTGGCGAACGGCGAGTAGCCCAGGCCGAGCTGGAAGTACTGCACGGTGAGGAACGCCGCCGAGAAGATCGAGCCGGACATGAGGAACCCGGTGAGGTTCGCGGCGGTGAACGAGCGGATCCGCAGCATCCCGAGCGGCAGCATCGGCTCAGCCGCGCTGCGCTCGCGCAGGACGAACCCGGCGAGCAGGACCACTCCCGCCACGAACCCGGTGATCGCCTTGGGGTCGCTCCAGCCGGAGTTGCCGACCTGGACGAGCGCCCAGGCGATCGCAGCCGCGCCGCCCGCGACAAGCGGCACCGCAGGCAGGTCGAGCCGTGTCGCGGGTCCGCGCCCCGTCGGCAGGTACAGCGCCGACCCGACAATGGCGACCAGCCCGATCGGGACGTTGATCCAGAAGATCCAGTGCCAGTCGAGCCCTTGCACCACGGCGCCGCCGACCAGCGGCCCGCCTGCCACAGCGAGCCCGCCGATCCCGCCCCAGATGCCGACGATGGCCCCGCGGCGCTCCACCGGGAAGGCCTTGGCCAGGATCGTCAGCGCCAGCGGGGTGACGGCCGCGGCGCCAAGCCCTTGCAGCGCCCGGGCGGTGATCAGCAACGTGGCGTTGGGGGCCAGCGCGCACGCCGCGGAGGTGACCGTGAACACTGTGAGGCCGATCACGTAGACCCGCCGGTGCCCGAACCGGTCGCCGAGCGCGGCGGCCGTGATGATGCCGGCCGCGAACGTGAGCCCGTAGGCGTTGACCGCCCACTCCAGGGTCGCGATGCTGCCGCCTATGCTGGCGTGGATCGCCGGCAGCGCGGTGACCACGACCAGCGCGTCAAGTGCCACCATGAAGAACGAGATCGAGGTGAGCGCGAGCACGAGCGGGAGTGAGGTGGCCCGCTGTCGCTCGCCCGAAGCGAGTTTCATCTCTTCCGCCTCCAGGACCGG
>Ga0126381_100000531_pt1 | contig 41723 bp, 25 predicted proteins | sample PanSoiMetPlot_28_FD_96465 | JGI IMG/M metagenome (GOLD analysis project Ga0126381, IMG submission 96465) | Tropical forest soil microbial communities from Panama - MetaG Plot_28 | ecosystem: Environmental > Terrestrial > Soil > Tropical forest > Bulk soil | place: Panama | collected 2016-02-17 | reverse complement strand
CTGTTCATCACCTCGCCGCGTCGGGTTACGGCGTACCACATCGATCGCGAATGCAATTTTCTCTTACAAATTCGAGGCAGCAAGACCCTTTATGTATTCGATCAGAATGACCGGGTCGTGCTTCCGGAAGATGAACTCGAGAAGTTCTGGTCGGTCGACAATAATGCAGCGAGGTATAAACCGGAACATCAGAGTCGAGCGCAAGGCTACCAATTAACTCCGGGCTGCGTCGTACACATTCCGGTGAACGCGCCACACTGGGTGCAAAACGACGATAACGTTTCAGTAAGCATGAGCGTCAATTTCCAATATCGCGACTATCTGCGCGGGAATGTATACCGGATGAATTACGCGCTCCGAAAACTTGGCTTGCATCCGAGACCGCCGGGAACATCCGCAGCACTCGACAACTTCAAGTCTCTTTCGATGATGCCGATAGTTTGGACGAAACGATTGGTTAACCGGATTGCGGAATAATCGTTTTGATCTCCTGTTACGATCGCGAGATTCTGAATCGGTTCATTCCTAGAAACACATACCAAGAGTTGCCTATTATGCGATAGGCGGATCATATATTCTCTAGGAATGACGGATGATTGGAAGACGAAGTTAATGAATGTTCCCTTCATAACACCTTTTTTTGAGCGGCGCTACGAGAAGCATTTCGCGAACTCAGCTCTCGGCTGCTTCCGGGGAGTTTATAGAAGCTTCGACGAAGCAAACCAAACCACGCCAGCGACTAAACCCTTGGGCTTTGACAATCCCGCGTATGCAGCAGAATTTGATTCGCGGCTATCGCAAGTGTACTCGTTCGACTATCCGGTACTTTTTTGGATGAGATCGCTGTTGAAGCCGAAAACCACGGTATTCGATTTCGGTGGACACCGCGGAACACATTTTTATTCCTACGCGAAGTATCTGGAATACCCGGAGGAGTTTCGCTGGATCGTTTGCGACTTGCCGGAGATCATCGAAGCTGGAAAACAATTAGCGCGGGAGCGCGGGTTACAAGAAATAAGCTTCACATCCGATTTTCGTGCGGCCTCACGTGCAGACATTTTTCTAGCAGCGGGTTCTCTTCAATACGTCGAAAGGCCGCGCCTGCACGAAATGCTGAAAGATCTCTCGGAGCCTCCACTCCATTTACTAATTAATAAGCTTCCGTTGTACGAAGGCAGGGAGTATGTAACACTGCAGAACGGCGGCGTAGCATTCCATCCGCAATATGTGTTCAACCGCAAAGAATTTCTAGAGCCTCTATTTCAATTGGGATACGAACTGATCGATACCTGGGATGTGCCGAGCCACGCAGGGAAAATTCCATACCATCCTGAAGTCAGCTTTCGGTGGCATTCGGGTTTGTACTTGCGACAGACTAACGGTCGGCAATCGTCCCGGAATGGCGATTAGGAGCCGGCAGCGAAGGAGACGAGGCATTCTGACTCGGATAGACTTCGCGAATCACCCGAGCCGGGTTACCCACGGCCAGCGAATTGTCGGGAACGGCCTTGGTAACAACACTTCCTGCACCGATGACGCAATCACGTCCCAAGTTCGCCATGACTACGCTATTGGTCCCGATCCAGCAGTTGGCGCCAATTGCGATGTAAGCGAACTCCTGCTCGCTTTCTTGAATGGTCCGTCCCGGATCACTGAACGCGTGCTGCTTGCTGCCACTGAGAATCTGGACATGATCTCCTAGTAGGGTACTGTCGCCGATGGATGCCGAACCGACCTGCGAGAACGCACCAATGTAAACGCGATGTCCGACTTTAGCGTTCGAATGGGTGAAGGCACAACCGAGGAGAAAGCAGCAATCCAGGGGACACCTTTCTAAGGTCATCCAATAATAAGCATTGCGGAGATAACGGCCAATCTTTCCGGGCACCAAGCTAAGCAACTCTCCTTGTGATTCAAAGAAGACGTCGCGACGTAGCATCGCGCGGGCAAACAGTTCAATCAGACCAAGTGGAGCGACACAGCAGACCGCTGAGGAACTGACGATTGCCTTGGCGATGGATTTCACACCCACTTGTCATCTCTCCTGTGTTTTGGCTGCGAGTTGCACCGTCAATTGTAAACGCGGACAGTCCGGAAGCCCTATGAACCTAGTTTCCGGCAAAACTAAATGGAGAAGTGGCCGGTAGTTCGATAACTAGGGCCGGGTCAAAGCAACCGCGGACGGAGCCAATTCCTCGGCGTTTCGATGCAGGCATTTCTTCAGTTTCTCGGAAAGAATTCGGACGCCGGGTTCCTGCAAAATATTGAAGTGGTTCGACGCGATGTGATGGACCTCTACTCCCTGCTTGGCCAGGCCGCCCCAGCCCAAAAATTCATCGTTGCCTTCTTCGATTCTCCTGGTGGTCGACCGAAAGATGGTAAGCATGCCAGAATATACCTTCGGTTTATAATTCGCCGCTGCGAAGGTGTTGACCTCTTCGATCGATGCTCCCTTTGACTCGATGCTGCCATGGCCCCAAGTTCGAAGGATTCGCGCTTTAACCGCAACCATCTTACGCTCGATGAGTTCCTGTAGACTCGTCAATCGCTGCTCGGACAAAAGCGCATCTCCTAACTTCGCCTTGTAAATCTGGAGACGTTGGCTGGGATTAAGAGAGCGATTGATGTCTTCCATATAATTCCACTCGATCGTATCGAAGAGTCCAAGAAGGCCAACCGTGGCGTGTTCTGCCACGAGTTGTTGAGCGACCTCGAAAGCTACAAGGCCTCCGAACGAGTACCCAACAATTCGATATGGACCTTCAGGTTGCATGTCGCGAATCGCGCGAACGTAATAGGCGGCCATGTCTTCAACTCGAGTGTGAAAGGGCTCGTTGCCGTCCAACCCACGGGGGAGGAGTCCATACATTGGCTGGTCTTCACCCAAATGGCGAGCCAGACTATGGAACTTGATGACATTACCGCCGAGCCCGGATATGACAAACAGTGGAGGATGATTACCTTTAGGCTGAATGGCAACAATGGGCGATGCGCCGCTCGCATGCTCTCTTTCTAGTTTGGCTCCTCCACGGATGCGCTCCGACAGTTTGCGCACGGTTCGCACTTCGAACAGCGTATTCAGCGGAAATTCGATCCCGTAGTTCTTTTTGATTTTATTGAAAAGACGAACGACGATTAAGGACTGGCCGCCCAACTCAAAGAAGTCGTCGTCAAGCCCAACCGGAACACCCAGGAGTTCCTCCCACCAGCTTCCAAGTAGACCTTCGACATCGTCCACCGCAATCGCAGAGTCACCGGCTGGGCCGGAGTCGACTCTCGGCTTCGCGTCCTTGGGAAGATCACCTGCATGGACTAGCAAGGTGGGCGGAATGGGGGACGATACAATGCGAACGAGGGCGTCCACTCCCTGTTCGATGCTGATGGAGTGCCGTTCGGCATCATCGGTAGTTTCAGGGCCGGGTACAGATCTCGATGTCCGAGTCGCGTCAGCCAACGTCGCCGCCGGGTCATTGACCCTGCGCATGGAGAAGTCTTCGATTTCGGCTAAGACCTGACCTTCGGGGTCAAGCAATGTAATTTGAAAATTGACAACTTCCCGGCTCGAGTCATTTTGCGTGTGCGTGCGGATGTGGCTGTGCATTTTTGCCGGAAAGCGTTTGTAGAATTTAATTTTCCGGTAGGAAACGGGAAGATAAATAGACGCCGACTGGTCGTAATTGGAAACGAGGTAAAGCGCGGCACCGGTGGCCATATCAAAGAGAGCCGGGTGCATCAAGTAATTTGCGACATCCAAAGCGGAGTGAGCAGGCAATTCCAAATCGGTCAACGCCTCCCCATTTCCCATATGGATGGCCTTGAGATTCCTCCATCGTGGACCGAAGTGGAAGAAACCTTCTTGTCGGGTTCGATGTTCGTCGTCGAACAACAGAGTGCGCTCACTGCAGCGTTTGCCTAAGGCCTGGAGGTCCTTCTTTTCCGGGGCACGTTCGGGAATCCGCTGGACCAAGCCTGTGGCATGTTCCCTCCATCCCGTGTCGCGACTCGAAATAGAGAATCGGAAAGCGCCATCCTCCCGATCAAGTCGAAAACGAGCTTCGCGAGTTTCCTGCTCTCCCACAACCATCGGAGCCAAAAAAAAGACATCTTGGTACTGTACCGAGGAATCGAAAGATCCACGGGTCAATAGGCCCGCCGCCTGCTCTAAATACGCCGTCCCCGGGCACACTGCAGTTCCCGATAGGTTGCGATGCTCCGAGAGTATCCAGTGAGAATCAAGGCGGTATTTGCTGGTGAAGATTACCTCGTTCTGAGACTCGGCGATCCTTTGATCAAGTAAGGGATGCGCTGTTCCGGGCTTCGCGCCCATCCCCACATCGCGCCAGAGGCTCCAGTTAATCGCATGCACGCTCTGCTGTTTCTTCTCAGCGAAAGTATCCAGGAAGGCATTCGCTGCGGCATAATCGACCTGCCCCTCCGGTGAAAATACGGAGCTGATCGAGGAGAAGAGCATGACGAAATCCAAAGTCTTGTCGCGCGTTACCTGTTCCAAGGCAAGAGTGCCCTTCACTTTCGGTGCCAGCACACGACTAGCGCTGTCACGGGTCTTGGTCAGGAAGGGGCTGTCTTCGATGATGCCGGCCGCGTGGATCACACCGTCTATCCTTGCAAACCGCCGCTCAGCCTCACGCCAGGCCTCACGCAACTGAGATTCTTGGGTGACATCCGCTTGGAGAACCAGCACCTCTCCCCCACGCGCGCGTATTTCCTGCAAGGCTTTGACGGTTCCCACGAGACTTGGGGGAGTTGCGCAATCTTGCAGAAGGTCATTCCATTGTTCGGGCGGTGGGATCCTCGAACGCGCCACGAGCGCCAGTCGCGCATGGAATTTGAGGGCCAAGTGCTTTGCAATGCTCAGGCCCAAGCCCCCTAGGCCACCAGTAACGAAGTAGGTGCCCCGGTCCTTGAACGCAGTGCGATTTGGCTGGGGGAAAAGCTCGGTCGGTTCGAAATGCTCAGTCCACCGCACGCCGTTTCGAAAAGCGACCAGCGTATCCGCAAAAGACGAACATTGTTCGGAAATGAGTTGAACCGCCTGCCTAGCTAAGCCCTCGCCACTCACATCCAAGTCAATGCTGCGGCACACCAAGCCGGGATACTCACGAGGAATGACCTTGACCGGACCGAGCGTGGTCGCCGTGGTGGGATCGGCGGCAACCGGTCCCTTGACCGGCTGCAAACGATCGGTAACGACGGTGACGTCTATTCGGGAAAGGTCTTCGTTTCCGAGCGCCTGGGCAAAATACAAAAGGCTGAAAAAGGTGCGGTCTAGTTTGGCGTCCAGCGAACTCTGCTCGGCCGTATCGAGGGACCACAGATGCACAACCTTCTGGGGCACGAGGTTGCGCTTTACAAGGTCCCGGATCAGGACGAGATAGTCGGACGGCTCACCAGGTCGAACCGAGTACCTCCCGCTTCCCATCCGCCGGTATGCTGTTCCTGGCGAAACACAAATCACTTTGTGGCCCGCGCCGCGGAGTTGAAGGTCGATTTGCTTTCCCAATCCCTTCTCGTCCATTAGGATCAACCAGGATCCCGGAATCGAAAAAGTAACCGACGGTATTTCACTCTTTCTCCAAACTCTTTTGTAGAACCGGAGATCTGACGGACCTGAAGAAGATTCGGCTTCGGTTATGGTTTTGACGATCGGACTCATTGCCATCGCTTGATTCGGTTGTTCGTCGGGAGCGATCCAGAATTTCTGACGTTCGAAGGGATAGGTCGGAAGAGCTATGCGACCGACAGCATCCCCGCGGTGCAATGCCAGCCATTCCGGAGTTTGACCGTTCATCCAGAGCTGGCCCAGAGTTGTGAGTAGGTGCTTGTTTGCAGAAGAGGTATCGTCCCGATGGGGCAACGACGAAACAGCCTTGGAGCCTTTTCCAATCTGTGCGCGGACCAGGCCGGTAAGAGTTTGCCCCGGCCCAACCTCAAGAAAAGTGTGCTCGCCATTGGCGACGATACGGGCGATACAGTCTGCAAAGTGCACCGTCCCGCGCAGATGCCTGACCCAATAATCAGGATCTTTGGCTTCTTCGGCCCGGATCCACGTACCCGAAAGATTCGAGAAAAACGGGATCCGCGGAGAACGGAGCGGGACTCGACGCAGGTGCTGCCGAAATTCTTCGAGAATTGGATCCATCATCGCCGAGTGAAAAGCGTGTGATGTCTGCAATCTTCGTGAACTGATCCCGCGTCCAAGAAGCGTTTTCTCGAAAGACTCGATCGCTTCAAAGCTTCCCGAAACAACACATTGTTCGGGTCCGTTAACAGCAGCCAGCGACACCCCATCAGGAAGTTCCAGCTGTTCACTCGGCCGAAGCACGGCGAGCATCGCCCCGGGACTTGCTTTTTGCATCAGCCGCCCTCGAACCGCGGTTGTTTCGAGCGCTTCCTCCAATGTGAACACACCCGCGAGACAAGCAGCGACATATTCCCCAATGCTGTGCCCGAGCATCACTTGCGGCTTTAGACCGAATGCGATCCAGAGCTGCGCCAGCGAATATTCGATGGCGAAGAGCGCGGGCTGAGTAATACAGGTTTGGTTCAGTTCATTCGCAGAATGTTCTCGTTGCGCCGGCGCTGCGTAAACCAGGTCTCGCAAGTCACAATCGATGTGGTCTTGGAGGTGTTTGCTGCAGGCATCAAAGGAATCACGGAAGACCTTCTGCTGGTCGTAGACTTCCTTTGCCATGCCGAGGTGTTGTGCACCTTGGCCAGAAAAAAGGAATACCAGGCGCGGCACGGAGGAAGAGACGGGCGCAACGGAGAGTCCTCTCGTAGCAAAGGCCTCGAGCGCGCTCGATGCCTCGGCAGAGGTCCCGGCAACCACGGTCCGCCGGAACGGAAACGGTTTCCGTCCTGCCTGAAGGGTAAAGGCTACGTCCGAAAGAGTAGTCTCGGGATGTTCGCGGAGGTAGCTTGCGAGCTGTGCGGTCGCTTTCTCGAGGGCGGTTTGGGATTTTGTAGAGAGAACGATCAGCTGATCCGATGCTCTGCGGTCGAGCTGTGGGCGAGTTGGCGCCTCTTCCAGAATTACGTGGGCGTTGGTTCCCCCGATTCCCAGGGAAGTTACGCCAGCGCGGCGAGGCTGCGCGGAGGAATTCCAGTCAACTAAGGACTTGTTGACGTGAAAAGGCGAGTTCTCGAAATCAATCAAGGGATTGGGAGATTGAAAATGCAAACTTGCCGGGATTGCATGATGCTCCAGCGCGAGAGTGGTTTTGATGAGGCCAGCGACACCCGCGGCTGCGTCCAAATGGCCAAAATTGGTTTTCAGTGAGCCAATCGCACAAAATCCGTTCCGATCGGTGCTGGCACGATAAGCCTGTGTCAAAGCTTTTATTTCAATCGGGTCTCCTACGGCCGTGGCTGTACCGTGAGTCTCCACGTAGGAAATCGAGTCAGCGGCCACTTCAGCAATCCCGAGGGCCTCGGTGATGACATCGGCTTGACCATCCACGCTTGGAGCCAGGTATCCGACCTTGCGACCGCCATCATTGTTAATCGCTGACCCAAGGATTACGGCGTGGATCGTGTCGTGGTCACGTAAGGCGTCGGAAAGCCGGCGGAGAACTACAATGCCAACTCCGCTCGAGAAGATCGTGCCGCTTGCGCCTGCGTCGAAGGCTCGGCAATGACCATCTCGAGAAAGGATCTCTCCGGGGCGGTACAAATAGCCTCGTCCGTGCGGACACTCAATCGTGACTCCGCCAGCAAGCGCCATATCGCACTCGTAACCCAACAGGCTTTGGCAGGCCAGATGTACGGCAACAAGTGAGGTCGAGCAGGCTGTCTGCACATTAATGCTCGGCCCGTGCAAGTCAAATTGATAGGAAACCCTAGTCGTTAAGACGTCTTTGTCGTTTCCGGTCTGCCGCAAGAGGAAAAACCCCGCGCTGCTCACAAGCTGACGGTTCTGAAGCAGGTTGTGGATCAAATACGAGTTCATCCCCGAACCGGCAAACACGCCGATCGATCCGGGAAAACCGGGAGGGGTGTGCCCCGCGTTTTCGAGACCTTCCCAGGCACATTCCAGGAAGTGACGATGTTGGGGATCCATGATTGCCGCATCACGGGCACTTAATCCAAAAAAAGACGCATCGAACAGTTCGACATCGTCCAGTATCGCGGCAGACCGAACGTATTCCGGATCCGCGAGTTCTTCCTGAGTCACACCCACGGCCCGTAACTCTGCATCGGTTAAGGTTCGGATCGATTCCGTGCCGTTTCGAAGGTTCTGCCAGAACTCGTGGAGATTGCGCGCGCCGGGAAAACGGCCAGCCATACCAACAATCGCGATGTTTCCGTCCTTCATGACACCTCTTTGTTGCGCCGCGCAGCAAGTCTACGTCTTGCTCGATCGGACATCCCTGGCGTGGAAGTCGAGCCGGTCAGATGCGCTGAGAGCAGCCGAACGGTAGGAAACTGGAACAGATCAACCAGCGAGATTTCTTGTCGCAGGTGCTGTTGTAAGCGGGCATGGACTTCCGCCACGATCAGCGAGGAAGCTCCCAAATCAAAGAAATTTTGATCCACACCAATCCGTCCTGAACCAAGGGCCTCGCACCAGATGGTCGAGACCGTCTCTTGCATATCGTTCCACGGTGCTGGATTTGACGGGTCGACACCATTTTCCGACGGCACGGGCGGAAACGCTTTTCGGTCGATCTTTCCGTTGGAGGTGAGCGGAATCTGATCGAGACACACGAAATGCGCTGGAATCATGTAAGGAGGCAGTTTTTCAGCAAGCGCCTTTCGCAGTATTAAGGGCGATATATTCTGATCAGGCTTGGCAGTTAGATAAGCGACCAGACGCTTGTCGCCTGGACGGTCCTCTCGGGCAATCACCACGGCTTGGTGCACGGCGGATAGTGTTTCGAGCAGAGTTTCGATCTCACCTAGCTCGATTCGAAAACCACTGATTTTTACTTGGAAATCAGCGCGTCCAAGAAATTCCAGATCTCCCTGGTGGTTCAGACGAACGAGATCCCCGGTTTTGTATAGACGTGGATGGTCAGAAAGCCCGCGCTCGCGAAACCGTTCGGCGGTCAATTCAGGCCGCTCCCAATACCCGCGAGCGACTCCTTCGCCGCCAATATAGAGCTCGCCAATCTCGCCCGCAGGTACAGGTTGAAATGCCTCGTCGAGAATGTGCACCGTAGTGTTTGACAGCGGCTTGCCGATCGGAATGTTCGACGGTATTTCGCGGATTGTATGTGCGGTCGACCAAATTGTCGTTTCCGTCGGGCCGTACATGTTGAATAACTCCCCGTGAAAGACCGAGCGCACGGTTTCAACCAGAGAAGACGGAAGAGCTTCACCGCCAAGCAACAGTTTCTTGAGAGACCCCAAAGCGGAGAGCGATCGAGGTTCCAGCGTCAACATGCGCACGAGCGACGGCGTTGATTGCAGATGGGTAATGCCGAACCGACGGATTTCGTCGGCGATGGTATGCGTACCTTCATCACCATGGAGGACCACGGTGTAACCGCGCGTTAGAGTCCAAAGCAATTCGAGGACGGAAATATCGAAAGAGAGGCTGGTGACGGCCAGCCAGACGCCGGCGTCGAAGCCGAGCAACGCGTCCATCGCAGAAAAAAAACTGAGGACATTGCGGTGCTCGACCATCACACCTTTTGGCTTTCCCGTGGAACCGGAAGTGTAAATGACGTAGGCAAGATTTTCCGGACGTGCCGGGCAATCCGGTTGCAAGGAATCTAGCGAAGCAATTTCTTCTACGCAAAGACACTGGACGGAGCCAGAGATTCCACCAAGAGTGGATTGCAAATTTCTCGAAGTAAGCACCGTCGACATGTGCGCGTCCTCGACCAAGAAGTCAATGCGCTCGGCGGGATAGTTGGGATCCAAGGGCACATACGCCGCGCCTGTTTTGAGAATGGCAAGGACTGCGATCAGCATTTCTGATCGGCGGCTGAGTAGCACCCCCACTAAATTCTCTGGGCCTACGCCCCGCCGGATAAGATGAGCGGCACACTGAGTCGCTTTCTGGTCAAGCGCGCGGTACGAGAGCTGTTGTTCTCCAGAAATGATGGCGATAGCCGCCGGCGTTTTTTCCACCTGATCGGAAAAGAGCTGGTAAATGCTCTGAGCGGGTGATCGCCCAGGTGAGTCGGATAAGCGTATGGGGGCGTCCGTCTTGAACATGTAGCTCTACGCGCTAATTCAGGCCCGGGATCGCAGTTCCGTGGGCTGTCCGGAACCGTCAAACCCTGTGAGAAACAGGAATCGCGAGACCCAAGCCGGTGAAACTTGCGAATAGGCTTGGAAGGGCAGTTTGCATGCCATGAGCGGTCTGATCCGCGATCGGGCCGTTACGCAATGCGCACATACTAAACAACTTAGTTAGCCACTTCCGGAGGGTAGCGACGAAAACGCTTGCCCAGAAACGTCTGTGGGAAGCAACGGGACTAACTGTGCCCTTCTTTTTCTCATTACGGATCACCAATTTCCGAGGCGCGGAAGGGCGTAGTTCGGATCCGCCTTGCAACGCGCAACTGCCCGGGTGGGCGGCAAACGGCGTAGGCCTATTCGGGCCCAGCAGTTTTGGATTTGTCTAAAAACTCAGCGTTTGGACAGCAGTGTGTTCTCAAGGAAAAGGTACTCGATCCCGGTACCAAGAAATGTTTCGATGGCTTCTCGAGGAGTGTTCACTATCGGCTGTCCCTTCACATTAAAGCTGGTATTCAATACCATTTCGCGGCCGGTTCTTGTACCTACCTCCTCGAGAAGCATATGAAACTCACCATTGTCCTTTCTGGATACGGTTTGTACTCGAGCGGAACCGTTGACATGGGTGATCGCCGGAAGGTGCTGCCGGAATTCGGGTCGGACATCTGCGGTCATGATCATGTAGGGCATCTCAAACTCTCTCGGCACTTCAAACCACCGATGCGCTTGTTCCAGAGTTACCGCAGGAGCGAATGGACGAAACGCTTCCCGCATTTTGACCATAGCATTGATTCGGTCACGCATCTCGGGACATCCGGGGTCAGCGAGTATGCTGCGGTGACCTAGGGCGCGCGGCCCAAACTCCATCGGTCCGCGATACCAAGCCACGACTTTTCCGTCTTGGATTAGCCGCGCCGCTTCGGCGCAGGTTTCGCGCAGCGTGCGGAACGGTTTCGTCTCGATTCGATCTCGACATTGCTCGATGGCCGATTGTATTTCGGGCAGGGAATGCTCGGGGCCAAGAAAGGGCACCGGGAGTCTTGTATTCTTAATGGTTCCTAGTCGAGAAGCGCGCCACAGTCCCGCCCCAAGTGCGGAGCCGTCATCTCCGGCCGCTGCCTGCACATAGATCTCATCGAATAGACCCGACTGGAGCAGTCTTCCATTCGCTGTGCAGTTTAGCGCGACGCCGCCCGCCATGGCCAGGCGCCGAAGTCGTGTGGTACGGCCAAAGTGACCGCAGATGTGCAAGAGCACCTTATCGAGGCACTCCTGCAAAGCCGCAGCAACGTCGCGATGATCGGTTGTAATTTCCTCGTCGGGGTTGCGTGCTGGAATCAAATGTTCGGACAGATAGCGACGGGTTGCGCCGTAGGTCTCGCGGTCCAAGCGGTCCTTGTTCATTTTGAGGAGGGGAATTTGGATGGTGCCGTCGTCCTTCAGCTTCACTGCCTCGTCAAAAAAAGCCCGATACCGCTGCGGATCTCCGTATGGGGCCAACCCCATGATCTTGTACTCGTCGGAATTAAAATCGAAGCCCAGGTGCAAAGTGACAATAGAGTAGAGAATTCCGATGGAGTCACTGGCCGGAGTCTCGCGTAGCTTGACGAGTTGGTCGCCGCACGCTCGGTAAGCCGTCGCGCTCTGCGCTTCGCCCATGCCGTCGATGACAACGGTCAAACACTCGTTCCAACCGGAGGTCCAATACGCACTCGCGGCGTGGGCCAGATGATGATTGACCTGCTGGACACGATCAGCGGGGTAACCCGGAAAGAATTGTTGCACGTGCTCAAGCAATCTCTCTTTCGAAAAGACTTCGCCATATTGCTTTGCACTTAGTGGGTCTTGGGAATACAGAGCCCGAAAGGGTGTGTAATCAAAGCCGTGCGCTATCTCATCAACGTCCTCGATTCGGAGATTGGCTCGGTCAAGGCAAAACTGAATCGCACCAACCGGAAAATCGGCGCTGTGCTTTTTTCGATTGACGCGTTCCTCGGCCACACCGGCAGCGATTTCGCCGTCGATGATAAGGACTGCGGCGGAGTCGTGTCCCTGCGAGATTCGGTATTCTCTTTCGTCGAGGTCGGGCCAATGAAGTTTCTTGAACGGAACTGAATCTTGGAATCCGCTGATACCGAGAATTTTTGGCATCGTTCTTTTGCTCCAGCAAGCAAGAAAAGCCCCAAGCCGGAAAAAGACTTCCGTCAGTCCAGCCTGGTGAGGACAAAGTCAGGAACCGTAGAGCGTTCGAAACATTTTCAAGGCCGCCATGTACGTTAACATCACGAGACGGAGATGGGGCCGGGTGTCAGCACAAACGTCGCGCGTCACGTTGGACCAGTTGGAAGCGTTCGCGCGATTAACAGAAACGGTAATCGAAGGAGTGAGAATCCGTGCGGTGTGCCATAAGCCCCCTGGAACAAAAAGGATCTCACCAGGTTCAAGCTTAAATCGGATAGCAGTGGCTTTCGCGAACAGTGGGAATTTCCCGTGATCTACATTCTCGATATCGGGGATTTGCGACAGATTGTAACGGTCCGGACGGGGATAGACGTGCGGCGTCTGGTCGGCCGAATAACAGGTGTATTCCTTGGTTCCATAAAGCTGACAGAGGAAGGCGTGGGTATGGCATGCATCGAAATGCAAATACGGGAACTTCCCTCCTCTTCCCCCGATGTAAAGCTCGGCTGACCCCTCGTGCAACCGGTCCTTCAACAACTGCGACATTGGCCCGGCGATCCAGTTGGGAGAAAAATAGTCAGGCAGAGGCGTGATGTCCGCATTCAGTTGCGGCGCAAAATCCTTGATGATCGCATTTCTCAGGTAAGGAGCAGGATTGGCTTCGCTGGAGTTCACTACTAGGTTAATGAATTCCGCCATGGTGTATTTCTTACCGTCAATTTGCACAGTCTTGCCGGAAAGCACTTCTTTGAAGAATTCGGGGGTCCACTCTTTGGCTTTCCACCGGTCAAGGGCGCCTGTAATAATCAGGGGCCGATGCGGATGCAAATAATCACGAACGAATTGTTGGTAGGAAGGAAGGTGACATCTCTCGATCGAACTGGAATGAAGCACGGGCTGAACAGCTGCCATTTAATTCTCCTTGCCAAGAAAACGAACAGAAGAAAATCCATGTCCGTTTTCCGAATCTACAAGCGATTGGGTTTTGTCGGCGTTGCTCCTCTCTCGCTGAAAACCGTACCGATCCCACTCGAATGCCTTGCGGCGCCATTTGCCGAATCCGCATGTGATTTGCGGCCATTCGCTCCTGGCAAAAAAGCAGGCAAGGGCTCACCTACATCGGAGGGGAAAGAAAACGAAGAAACACGCATACCTGGTTGAGACGCGACCTGTTCGAAAATATGGTGAAGCTGTCCGATCAGTCGATTCACCGTTCTCGCATCGTAAAGATCGCAATTGTATTCGCAGGAGAGCCGCCAGCCGTCCGCGCGTTGGACCATGAAAAAATTCAGGTCGTAGATGGCCCCGGGCGACTTCGAGGGGTAGGGCTGCATGGTGAGACCTGAAAACGACAGTGGCTTAACAAAGTCTCGTTGGTAAATGAAATTAATACTGTAAAGGGGCGGGCGGCTTGGATCGCGCTTAGGTTTCAGCGCCTCGACGACCTGCTGGAAATGGAGGTCCTGATGGATTAGAGCCTCATCGAAGACCTTGCGCATCCGATTCACGACTTCCGAAAAGGTTGGGTCACCGGCGAGATCCGTGCGCAACACGATGGTATTTATAAATAAGCCGACCAGCGGTTCGAGGTCCACGCGATCGCGGCCAGCAAGAAGGGTCCCGACAACGATATCGTCTTGTTTCGCGTAATGATGAATCAAAACCAACAATGCCGCGGCGGCTATGTTAAAGAAAGTGCCATCGAGAGCGTGCGCTCGCTTTACCAAGGATTCGGTTAGCGGCACGGGAAGCAGAGTGGAGAGAATATAGCCGTTGTGGGTTTTTATCGGCGGCCGCGGATAATCCGGAGGGATTTCACAGAGAGGTAAACGGGCCAGCCTTTCTTTCCAATAGACACGATGCTTTTCGAGAGTGTCGTCGCTCATTTTTTCGTTTTGCCAAATTGCGAAGTCGGCGAATTGAAACGGCAATTCCGGTAAACGAGGCTTCTCGTGAGTGAGGTAAGACTCGTAAAAAGCAGCGATTTCGTCGTTCAGAATGCCGATCGACCAGCCATCCGACACGATGTGATGGACAGTCAAAAGCAACATGTGGTCGTCTGCGGCAAACCGCAAAAGAAGGGCGCGAAGTAAGGGTCCTACGGATAAATCGAACCTGCGGGCACCCTCTTCAATCGTAAGCCTTTCCTCCGCCACTTCTCTTTCCGCCGGTGTGAGTCGGCTCAAGTCCTCCACAGGAAGCGGAATAACCGCACCGGCGTGGACGATCTGCATGGGGAGATCATCGATCACCGCGAACGTCGTACGAAGGATCTCATGGCGAGCGACAATATCGCTCAGGGCGCGTTCGACAAGAGCGATTTGCAAGGGTCCTCTCAAGCGGAAGCGCACTGCTATGTTCCAAGCGGGATTGCCGCGCTCCAGCTGATCTAGATATTGGAAGCCTTGCTGAGCAATCGTCGTTGGGAAGCAATACTCTGCCTCGCCTAGCGAACCTCGCTGGTAGAACCTAGTGCTTTCGGTACGTTCGGATTTCGACGGAATGTCCATTCTCTAGACCTTGCTTGTCAGGCGCACGCGATATTGATCTCGCGAGACGGGTTTGATCTCTGAGGATTCTTCTTGGTCGCTTGAACCCTGATTTGCAGCGGTGTCCAGTTCGGCGGCCAACGCTGCAATGGTGCGTAGCTGGAGAACTTGTTGAGGTTTAAACGCCATCCCGAGCTTGGCCGCTCGGGCGATGATTTGAAACAAATGGATCGAGTCTGCGCCGAGGTCAAACAAACTGTCGACCACACTGACTTGGTCAAGGCGCAGCACTTCCTTGCAGATAACCTCGAGTTGTGCCTCACGCTCCGTCCGCGGAGCAATCGAGATCGACTGGCGTCCCAAATTGCTGGGATCCGGCTCCGGAAGAGCTTTCCTATCGATTTTGCCATTCGGGGTTCTCGGCAATTCCGATAGGAAGACAAACAAGGAAGGGATCATGTACTCGGGAAGGGAACGACCGACCCACGCGCGCAGTTCCGAGGTGGTGGCACGCTTTGCGTCCCCACACACGACGTATCCGATAAGCCGTTTCAGGCCAGAACTGTCGTCGCGGGCAGCAACCACGCATTCTCGAACGGCCGGGTGCTTTGCCAAGGCCATTTCGATTTCACCCAACTCAATTCGGAAACCGCGGACCTTTACCTGATTGTCCAGACGGCCGAGAAACTCGAGTTCTCCAGTGTGTCGGTAACGCACCAAGTCTCCGGTACGATAGAGACGAGCAGCAGAGTCCGCAGAGAACGGGTCCGGTATGAACCGCTCCGTGGTTAGGTCCGGTCTTTTGTAATAGCCCGTGGCAACTCCGTCGCCCCCAATGTAGAGTTCGCCCGGAACTCCCGCGGGCACGGGTTGTTGTAGGGAGTCAAGAACATAAAACTGAGTGTTGGCGATCGGTCCGCCGATCAACACAGGACCTTCACCGACCTGAACGCGTGACGTTGCGGACCAGATAGTTGTTTCGGTTGGGCCGTACATATTCCAGACCGACGAAACCAATGGCACTAGCCGGTTCGCTAAGTCCCGCGGAAACGCTTCACCGCCACACAGCGCCTTGAGGCCCGGCATTCCCTTCCAGCCAGCTTCCAGCATGAGCCGCCAAGTCGCTGGGGTTGCCTGCATGGCGGTGATACCCTTTTCCATGATTCGCTTGACAAGCAAGCGGCCATCGGAACAGGTTTCACGATTTGCTAGAATTACCTGTGCGCCCGTGATTAATGGCCAAAACAGCTCCAAGCCGGCAATATCGAAGGACAGGGTGGTCACAGCCAGAAGGCGATCCTCAGCGACAAGACCAGGAGCCTGCTGCATAGAACACAAGAGGTTCACCACATTGCGGTGGGTTACTTCGACGCCCTTCGGTTTACCTGTCGACCCCGAAGTGAAAATCACGTAGGCATTTCGGTTCGGATCCGAGGAGACGCCGCAAGTGGTGGCGGGTTCCTTCTGAATCTGTTGCCAATCGTTGTCGAGGCAAACAATTTTTGCGTTTGTGGCGGCCAGATTTGATAGTAGGTTGGATTGCGTCACGAGAACGGGCACACGCGTCTCACCGAGGATGAAGTTGAGTCTCTCGGCTGGATAATTCGGATCCAGGGGAACATACGCAGCCCCGGATCTCCAGATGGCCAAGAGCGCGACGAGCATATCCACGGATCGATCCGTGCAGATGCCAACCAATCCGCCCTCGCGGATGCCCAACTTTCGGAGATGCCATGCAAGTTGATTCGCACTACCCTCCAGTTGCTTGTAGGTCAGCTCGCGGCGCTCGTCGGAGACCGCTACGGCATCTGGAGATTTCTGCGCCTGCAATTTGATCAGGTCATGTACAGAGTTAGATTTGGGATACGACATCTCCGTCGCATTCCAGTCGGCGAGCAGTCGGCGAGTTTGGCTAGCCGTAAGAACGGGAAGGCGGTCGATACTTTGTTGAGCGTCCTGCGCAAACCCACGAAGAATGGTTTCGTAGTGGTCAAGCCACTGCCCGATCGTGTCATGGCTGAAAAGCTCGGTATTGTAATCGCAGTCGATGAGCAAACCTTCGTTGGATTCGACGATGTTGAGAAAAATGTCGAAATTGACTGCGGCCTTTGGGTTTGGATCGACGTCAGCCTGCAGACCTGGGAATTCCAGGGCCGTTCCTACCCGTTCCAGATTGAACTGAACTTCAACCAGGGGCAGGCGGCTCGGGTCCTTAGGAATTTTAAGTTTGCGAACCAAGGTCCCAAATGTGTAACTCTGGTGTTCGTAGGCATCGAGCAGCACGCGCTTGGTATTGAGCAGAAGGTCGCGCGAGGTTTCGTTCTTGGTCAGCTGGCAACGCAGTGGCAAAAAATTCACACAATGTCCGACAAGCGAACCTTCATCGAGAAGCGATTGACCAGCGGTCGGAATACCCACAACAAAATCGTCCTGCTGAGTCAAACGACGAAGGAGTGCATAGAATCCAGCCAACAGAGTGACGAACAAAGTGCAGCCCTGTTGCGTTCCTGCGGCCTTGATCAATTGGTAGGTGTCACGATCGATCCTCGTTCGATATGTCGCACCGAGAAAGGATTTCACCGCCGGACGTGGCTGATCGGTCGGCAATTCCAGCACCGGCGCAGGCTGACGATACTGGCTAACCCAGTAGTTTTCCACTTCCGACATGCTCGCACTGTTGGCGTCCTCAACCTGAGTTTTCGCGTAGGCACTGAATTTCACCGGAGAAGGAAGTTCGGCTTCCTTGCCGGCATAAATCTTGCCCAGTTCGTCCAAGAGAACGTTGACGCTCCATCCGTCGCAAACTATGTGATGGCCGGTGAACACCAGTGCATGGCGGTCGGGGTGCAGCCGGACAAGGGTAGCGCGGACTAAAGGACCATTTGCTAAGTCGAAAGGCGAGCATGCCTCCTGCGCAATGCAATCCCTTAGGCGTTTCTGTTTCTCGGTGGAATCAAGCTGCGATACATCCACTACGGGAACTGCAAGCTCCATGTGCGGCGCAATTTTCATTCTTAAGCCGTCGCAGGATATACATCCCCGTAAGGCTTCGTGGCGAAGCATCAGGGTTCGGAGGGCCCGAACCAAGGCATCGACGTTCAGACTTCCCCGCAGGTGCAGGGTCAGGGATTCGTTAAACGCGCAGGATGCTTCCTCGCTCAGCTGTGCAGCCAGCCATATTTCGCGCTGCGATTCGGTTAACGGCACTTCTTCGGAATCTCCGCTCAGTAGCTCAGCTTTTGTTAACGGCGCGACGCGTTCAGTCGTTTCAACGGGGAACATCTCCGCGGCCTTCATCTCGAAGATGGTTTGTTCGAAAGCATCGACGATGTGCTCGATATCCGCGTCCGAATGTTCCGTGGTGAGAAAACAGGGGAATCCTTCCAACACATGGATGCCTCTTAAACGAAGGCTGTAGTAGAAGAGGCTCCCGAAACGAAACTCAGCCGGAAAGCTGAAGTAAAAAATGCTCGCAAAATTCTCGATGTGTGTCGGGACCCGGTGCTTCTCGAACAGGTCATTTAGCCGACGCGCGAGCCTGGCGGATCGCTCGTTCAGATCCTGTTGAAGAGAAGGTCCTTGTTCTTTCAGAAACAGAAGAACCGCCTTGGACGCGGCCATGGCAAGCGGATGGCGGACGAAGGTCCCAGCCATGAAGGTGACGCCAACTTCCGGAAAGGAGCCATCGCCGAATTGCCACATTCCACCGTCAAGAGCATCCATGTACTTGGCCTTGCCCGCCAAAACACCTATCGGCATTCCACCGGCCAACACTTTGCCATAGGTAGCAAGATCTGCCGTGACGCCGAATAACGCCTGGCATCCACCGGGGTGGACTCGGAAGCCGGTCACCACCTCGTCAAAGACGAAACAGGTATCGGAAGCTTCGGTAATCTTACGCAGTTCCTTCAAGAAGGCGATCGGCTGCAGGTTAGGGTGCCGGCTTTGAACCGGCTCGACAATGACGGCGGCCAGGTCACTGGCGTTCTTACGGATCCATTCCAACGATTCATCCGTGCCATATTCGAGAACAGTAATGTTGGCAGCCTTTTCTCGAGGAATGCCGGGAGCGCTGGGGAGCGAAGTCGGTTCACCGCCCTTCTTGATTCCCTTCACCAGCACTTCGTCGAACATCCCGTGGTAGTCGCCCGCGAAAATCACGACTTTGTTTCGCCCCGTGACCGTGCGAGCGACACGGATCGCTGCGGTTACGGCTTCTGAACCGGTATTGCAAAACGTGCAGCGCTCGTTGCCGGTCATCTCGCAGATTAATTCTGCAACTTCACCAGCAAGCAGCGTTTGGGGGCCGATTTCGAATCCCTGCTGAAGCTGCTGCACAATGGCTTTTTCGACGAAGTCCGGCCGATGACCAAGCATAATGGGGCCAAACCCATTCAGGATGTCGACGTATTCGTTGCCGTCAATATCCCACAGGTGAGGCCCTTTTGACCTGTCAGTGATGACGGGATACACCATCTCTTTCCATTGCGTCTTGAAACCAGCGACGACGCGGGGATCGGCGAGCACGTGACGGTAGCGTTGAGTCATTTCTTTCGAGCGCGGTGTGTGCTGGGAATAACGTTCTTGAAGCTCGCGAATATATTTCTCTTGGCTTGCCGTTAATTGGCCTGAAACCTTGGCGGCCAGCGGCTTAAAAGGAGAGTAGCCCTTCAGTTCTTTGACTTCGGAATCTTTCCCCGCTCGCGCGCTTGGAGAGGCGGCTTTCTGAACCACTGCGTCGGGGTGATTCGCTTCTTGAATCGGAATAGGAGCGTCCGCCATCGAACCACTGCTCGTTATCCGGGGCAACGACGCAGCGCCGGCCAAGGCTGCAAGTTGCTGCGCGAATAACTCGTTCATCGCTTGCAACTGATCGCGCATAACCTGCTCGACTACACCCGAAGCGGGTGCCAAGGACTTGACTGCGGTTTTCGCGGGAGCAGAAGCTGGAATTGCGGCTGGTTTCGGAACCACTACCGCGGGCTTCACCACAGCTTGCGGAACCGGAGTCGGCAGCTCCTGTTCGGCTTTTTCGGGTGGCAGCTGTTCTTCAAGGTGCTGGGCTAAGGCATCCAATGAGGACAGGTCGCTCATGAGCTGGCGGAACGTCACCTTTACGTGAAACTTGCTTTGGAGGGCCTGGGTCACCTGCGTGAGAAACAGAGAGTCAAAACCCAGATCCAAAAAGGTCGAGGAACTCCCTGCAGCAGAAACATCTACTCCGGACAAATCCTGGAATATGTCACACAGTTGGGCCCGTAGTTTTGATTTGTGAACGTCCAGGGGAACTGGTGCTTTGGCCTCGTTCATCGACTCGCTCCTAAGTAACGCTGTTGCAATTTCAGTAAGGTGCTCCCAGCAGTAATAAGTCGGAAACCCTTGTGAGGGACCGGCGCATCTTCGCACAGACCAGAAGGAAGCTTAGGTCTCGACACCGATGCCGCGGTACTCAACAGAACTTGATTATTGTCGGATGTGACATTTTCAGGTTTTCGATAGAAGCAAGCCGGTAAGCACGAACCACCGGCGTTGTGAGGCGCGCCTCGCTTGCTTACTGAAGTACCGAGCAAATGGCGGGCCAATACCGCAGACGACAATTCACTGATAAAAAAGCGCTTGATCTCTGTCTTGGACTGTCTAACCACCGCAGCGATGAGCCGAAGTGGAAGCCATTTTCCCATGTCTGCAGGGAAAATACCCTTAGGGCCAGTTGAGTTCTCATTGGGCGGCTTTTTGCGTCTCCTACCCCCTGGAGATAATGCCGCGAGTCCCATGCCGGGAAAAGACTGGTTCGCCGTTCCGCTGACAATAAGCTTATTATCTTGTATTTACACGCCCCCCGAATGGACAGGCGCGATGAGCCCGAGCTTGTTCGGGTTGTCAGCAAAACCGGCTTCTAATGACGTCAAAATTTCTCAGTGGAAGACGAATTGCAGAAACCTTTGCATATCTGTCAGCCGAGAATATGCTATTTAGTCGTGAACAGGTATAGCATATTCCGCTGACCAGGTGTTATCGCATGCCAAAGCCTGCGCGGCGAGCCCGATGTAGATCGTGAAATCCGAGCCATGTAGATGGGGAGTAGGACAAAGACTGGTGGAACCCTTTAAAACTCGCCTGGCACTTGATGCATCGGCATCGGATCCGGCCCCGCAGGTCCCGTCTATGGATTTCAGTGGGTCTAGGCCGAGAATCACGCACGACGCGCGATTCCGTTCGCCTCGGTCTAACCTCCTGCATATTCTCAACATTAGGGGTTCCCTAGATCTTGATGTGTTGGAGCGTCGGTTGTTAGAGATTCGGCGTGGGCACCCTTCGATAGCAGTTTGTTTTGATCAGGAAGGTAATCGTCTCGAGCGCTCAAATGGTCGCGAGGAACCCGAACCGCTGAGATTCTTGGATCTTGAAGGCCTCCACACAACCGCGCAAAAATTCAGTTTCACAGCCACTCTGGAAGAATTGCTGAATACTAAATTCGATCCGCAGGTGGGGCAACTGCTGCGCGTCTATATTGTTCGCTGGAACAAGGAAGATCATTCGATAGTCTTTCTAGCTCATGCATTAGCCGCAGACGCGCGCTCGCTCTCGCAGCTCTCCGAAAGACTCATGGAGCTATATCGAGGCGATTCGCCGCTTGAGCCATTTCCTTCGGATGTTAGTCAAGACAACAGAACGGCGAATGGGTTTGCCGGAAACAATCGTCAAAGAACGTTTAGCTACCGATCACCGGGCCGGACAGAATTAAGGACAAGCGTTCCCCTCGACTTCTTCGGCGAACGTGCCCCAACCTTGAAAAGCCGGAACAGTTTGCTTGCGACTGCAACAGCATCGTTCGTTTCGCACAATGAGCGCAACCCGCTTCCCAAACCCATACGTGTGCGCGCGTTATCCGATAAGCTGGAAAACTCTTGGTTTGATCGGCGGATTACCACGTTGCTGCTACAAGAGGGATACGGCGTCCAGACCAAGCTGGGGCATCTGTTAACACTGCACTCGGCGGAATTGACCACCCGGTTTGTAACGTCCAGTGATTCCCCTACAGCGAGACCGATTGCCGAACTTCCTACCGGGAACGGTGTGAAAGCTTTTGCCTTGCAAGTAATCGTCCAGGAAATGGTGCCTTCCTTTTCGCAGACAGTTGGAACGCTGCAATTCACCAGCGGGGAGATTCGGAATGCTTTGTGTGACTCTGACATCTGCGTTTACCTGGACCAACAGGGCCCCCTGGTTCGGATCTTTCTGAATTTTGAGTCGGACTTGCTGAACGAAGACGTGATGCGCGCCTGGCTGCAAGGCTACGAGGAGGTTTTGGCTCGAATTGCCGCACACGGCATTGATGAAACCGACGTCACTGAGAATCGCTTGGCCCCTGAGCCGGAGCGACCGGAACCAACACCGTTTGGCAACTTCCGTGATGATGCGCGGTCTTCCGATAATGACAACTCCATAACGTCACAAAGCGTTGCTGTTTTTGCGGATGCGTCCGGTCCGGTGGTTGTCCGACCCTCAACAAAAACAGAAAAAGCACTCGCGCGCATCTGGTCTGACGTATTGAAGCTCGATAACATCGGTGTGAATGAGAACTTCTTTGATCTCGGTGGGCATTCCCTGCTTGCTGTAAAGCTCTTTTCTCAAATTACCAATGAATTTGGCGTCGAGCTGTCTCTAAACACATTGCTCGAACACGGAACCATCCGCGAACTTGCGACGCTGTTGGAGACCCCACAACTTGTTGATCCGGAGTGCCGACTCGTTCCGTTGCAAGCGAGCGCCGCTAGAGTTCGGGCTCCGCTTTTCTGGATACCGGGAGGGCGCGCCATCAGTGTCTTGGCTTTTCGTGAGGTGTCGATTTCGCTCGGCGTCGACCAACCAGTTTATGCTCTGGAGTCGCGTCTGCCTAAACCGGGCGAGCCTGTTTTGAGCGTTCCTATGCGTGCGGCCAGGTACATTACTCTCATTCGGTCGATCCAGCCAAAGGGACCTTATTATCTGGCCGGCTTTTGTATGGGCGGGATGGTTGCTTTCGAAATAGCCCAACAACTGAAAAAACAGGGCGACAAGGTTGCACTGCTTGCGTTAGTCCAAGCGAGCATGCCTGGATTCCCTACGTCCCGCACCCAGCGTTTGCGGCTAGGCAATCAACATCGTTGGTTTCTGTGTAAGGCTTTCCTCAAATTCATCGGCACGCGCTACGCCTCGAAACTGGTCGGAATAAGCAGGGAAAAGAGGCAGAAGGTTTTGGATGAAGTATCCAAACTGATTCTCGGTTGGTATGGCACATCGGCTCAACTGCCCGACGAAACGCAAATCACCAACACGCAAATCATGTACGCATACCGACCCGAACCGTACGAAGGTAACATCCATATCGTCCTAGCCGAAGACTGTTACGAATCAGCGGGAATTAGCGCTTCGCTCGACCCGCGTCGGGCCTGGGCCGGAATCACGAAAGGCCACTGTGTTACTCACGTACTTCCCGGCGACCACCACTCCGTACTCGTGGGTGGTAACGCAGCAAAACTGGCGGAAAGACTGAGAACTCTGCTAGACGACGGCGCGAAGAGCACCTAGAGTTGTAGCTGGCCGAACCTCCGTTTGAGACCGAATTATGGGCAAGAGTGCTCGCGAGCTCTACGATACAGACGATTTGTTGACGCGAGCCTAATGGCATGCGCCGATTCGAGTTCATTCTCGCGGCATCCCTCTTGGTTTCTATCGCCTTACTTTTGCCGGGACACATTCGGAAGGGTAGGTTGTTTGCTGTTGCTCTGATTTTTTCGATTCTCGTCGTTTGTATCCACGCCATCACCGAGGGATTACATTGGCAATTGATTCCGCTATACGCTTGCATAGCGATTCTTGCTCTCGTGTTTCTGTATGATTTCGTCATCCCTCGGTGGCTTTTCCGTTTGTGCGGTATAACGTGTGCCGTGTTGTTGATTTCGGCCATCGCACTCTCCTCCGTTCTTCCCATGTTCAGCCTCCCTGAACCCACTGGGCCTTACAAGGTCGGGACGCGCCTCTTGTACCTGGTCGATTCTTCGCGGCTGGAAATTCACGGACCCGGCCCCAGAGGCTACCGTGAACTCATGGTGCAAATCTGGTATCCGACCGACCGTCCGGCCGGCAAGCTGGCCACCTACCGCCGAAGAGCAGAAACAACTCTGCTTTCATCGTACATGTCGGTGTTGAAAACGCATTCGTATCTCGATGCGCCAATTGCCAAGGCGGGAGCACCCTTTCCGGTACTGTTATTCAATCCAGCATGGAAAAACCCACGGACGCAAAATACCTTTCAATTCGAAGATCTGGCAAGCCATGGGTTTGTTGTCGCGTCCATCGATCACACCTATAACTCCCAGCCGGTGGCATTTCCCGATGGCCGTCGCATTACTGCGCAAGACGCCCCAGAAATTGGCGATTTCACACACTACACGCGGCAGGAAATGGTAGATCTGGGCAATCGGGAGCTGGCCTACCAGACCGCCGATGATCGTTTTGTGCTTGATTCATTGAGTACGCTAAACCTTGATTCCGCAAGCTATTACTTCGCACGTCTGAATACCGACGTTGCAGGTGCGTTTGGACATTCCTTTGGAGGCGCTGTGGCGATGGAGGTTTGTCACAGTGACCCGCGGGTAAAAGCAGCACTGAACATGGACGGATGGCTCTTCGGAACGGTGGCTGAGAAGGGCTTGAATAAACCGCTTTTTATCATGTCCGACGAGAACCCGGCTCCTCCCGAACAAGATTTGCAATCTGCCAACAGCGCCACAAGGCTTAGCGCCGAATGGGAGCGCCAGGATACTCAACGCATTTCTTACACTCTAGAAACATACGGTGGTTTCTATCTGGTGATCCGAAATAGCAGACACATGATTTTTAGTGATCGCGCCCTTTACTCCCCTGTCCGCTCGTTGCGCGAATCCGGCCCTGTCGATTCGCGCGCCGCTCACCAGATCATTGAATCGTATACATTGGCATTCTTCTTGAAATACTTGAAGGGACAGCACAACTTACTTCTTGAGCAGACACCCAGCCCCTTTGCGGGGACGGAACTTCGAATCTATCCCAGACCGAAAAGCTAGAATCTCGTTAAGAAAGGTTCATGTTTAAAATGGTAAAATGGCGCCGGTTGAATGGAGCTAAACCTCGGAAGTTGCCGGTTTTGCGCGCAACCTCTTGCGCAACAAGAATCCGCCGAGAATAAACGCAAACCCCTCAAAAACAAGGAGGTTCTTTTCGACCGATTGCGTCACTACGCTCATAGCGAGGCTCGCGGAGTAGACGAGTCGCGACCCCTGAGGCGTAATCAAAGAAGAAGCAGCAGTGGCTCGAGCCCCAGGCAGCACTTGCCCTGGAGTTGAGCCGGCAGATACGCGAAAAGACGGTTGGTACAGGAACATGCCACCATTCGCTAGTAGCAGCAGCGCCAAACTTAGGAGAGCATACCTCTTGATTTTCATGAATTTTCTTGGAACTCTTCTAGGCTTTCTTTAGACTTTCGGACTTCCAACGGCTTTCTGGTTATGAAACACCGCCTTGGCGGCTATTGGCTACTTGGTGCAATTCACGAACCGTCCCACAGCGGCTCTACCGATCCGCTAACCTATTGACACAAAGATGGTTACGGATTCCTCGGTGGGTAAAACGGACGGAAACGGGCAAACGTCTGCTCAAAGTGTGAACCGCGTTTCTCGTAACGTTACGATTACCCTTTATCCGACACGATCTTCTTGATCTTGATCCGATGATTGTAACCGGAAATACATCCCGGAAAAGGCGCGGAGTGAATAGCTTTCCGCGTCCGGTATCCTCAGAGGCATATCTGGATTGGTCCAGACATCAACCACTTGGTACCCTAGTGACCGAAGATTCTGGGCCAACTCAGTCTGATGGAGGACTCGATAGGGGCAGAAAGCCGTTCCCGTATTCTGGAGCGTGTAGTATTCACCTTTGGGGGACACAGGAAGTTTGTTCAGCAGCAGGTGTTTTGGTCTGTGTTTGAATTTCGAAAGAATCGTGGAAAGCGGCTCCGGCACGTACTGCAAAGCTCCGGCCGCAAAAAAAATCTCTGCTCCATCCAACTCATCAACCCTCGAGGTAAACGATAATTGTTCGCGATTCTCCTCGACTTCCCGGACCTTTTTTCCAGCCTCAATGATATGGGGCAGATCGTAGACGACCCAGCGGAATTCCTGGCGTAGGTGAAGGTATTTTCGGAAGGAGTAATAGGCCATGCCCACATTCCCACCGAAATCTGCCAGTGACGAGCAAGACGGAATCAGCTGTGAAAGCCAATACAAAATCGGATAGTCGCTTGCATGTATGAACTTGTGATTCGCAACGTAGGCGTAACCACTGTCATCGTAATCGGTTGGTTTTGAATGGGGCGCCGCGGATCGAGCAGCCTCAAATGTGGGATAGACGCCCAGAAACAATCTTTTCTGTCCGGACGCCCGCGCAAAATAGGGCCGATAGACGCAGCGAATTGCGAACCGGACTACGGGAAAAGTAAGGATCCTACTCAGCACACGATGGACCTGGCATTGTGACCTCTCCTTTGGACCGTCTTACATCGCTTCTGAATGCTATCCGCAAGACCTTTGGCTCACCGAAAGACGTTACCAGCGAGGTCCCTCCGTCTGCGGACCCCTTCTTGGGATCCCATTTTGCCTCCGATCAGAGTGGAAACGCTGTGTAACGCATCACACAGCGTCGCAAGCCGATTCTCAGGGAAAAACGCTCTATCAGCCGAGGGAACGGCTCGAACTGGGTGCACCCCAAAAAAGTTGCAGGTTAGGCCGCCAGCCGTTTTGATCTGCTGTCCCAAAAATCCTGAAAGCGTCCGCTGAGTTTCGCGCAGCGCAACGCAATGATGGCGTTTGCGATCGACGATCTGAATGGCCCCGGGGAACAGTTCGGCAACCACTTTCCAGATCCAGGCAGCCCCATCACCGAGAGCGACTTGGCGCGCGGCCTGCGGGAAGCGACGGTGCTGAGCCTCGCGCCAAACACGTTCCTTAAAGGGAGATCGTTCCTTCACGTAGTCGGGTGTCGAGGCGCTCTCAATCGCCGCCGTATACGTAACCGATCCTTCATCGCGGATGGGGATGACTTCGTCATCGCAGGATTCTGCACTCCAGACCGTACAGAGTTTGACTTCCCGGTTTTTGCGCCACCCGCGGTTTTCCCAAGCCCCCCGCAGTTCCTCGGCCCGCAAGGGGATCCCCGTTCCATCGATGCCTAGGTAGAGAGTCTTGGCTGGCGGAAGAGTAACCAAGGGCTCACTGTGGTGATGTTCGTTCGTAGCGATTTCCTCTCCTAAGGCTTCGGCGGTGCGCTCCACTTGTTTGGCATCCACGGCTACACTGGCCAATTCCTTGAGCAGTTCACTGCCTTCTTGAAAGCTGACCATAGCGCCGACCGTACCGGTCATGCGCGTGAGGGCAGGAGACAGAGAAGTGTTTTTCGATTCCTAGCTGTCGATCGCGGGGAAAATAACCGCGACGGCAAGCCGGGCAGTGATAGTAAGCACGCTCCAACCGCAACGGGCCGAGCACGCTGTGGAACTGTTTCGGGCGGCGTCCAACAAAATGCGATTTCCCGCCACAACTGCAGGGAAGACGAGAACCGACTCCATCCGAGGTGTCCGCGTTGAGCCGTTGCTCCACGGCTCTTCCGGCCAGTCGCAAAACCTGCTGTCGCAGGGCCACTTCCAGGGCTTCAAAATCCAGATCCTCCATCGCCTGGCGCCCTAGCAAGGCTTCAATCTCTTGCCCCGCGTCGAAGTAGCTCGGCGATGAGGTTTTTTTTAGCCTTAGCCTCCGGTGGCCCCTGCGTTTCCCGCAGTTCGGCAGAACAGAACTGCTCGCTGACGGCCACCAGTTCTCGCACCAGACGGTGAAAACGGCGATATTCGGCAAGCTGAGCCTTGGTACCTTCGAGCCAAGCACCCTGGGGAATCACTTGCGTGACCGTTTTTCCAGTGACGCGATGAGTCAGGGAATACGAGGGACCATGCCCGAGGGAACCCTTCTGGGCACAGTGGCAGTTCGGCTTCCCACATCGCCGGAAGCGGGTGGTCAGAAATCCTGGACGCAGATCATCGATCTGAGCGAGGCCCGCCGCGAGTTGATCACGTTTTTCGCGTAAAGCTTCAAGTGAGAGCACGGAACACCCCGGCTACACCCTATCAGACATCCCCCCTTCACTTTCAGGTCGTGCCCCTGCTCGAACTTTCCGGTTTCGCTAAAAATGGGCCGTCCTGGTATTCTGTGGCTTTGATTTCGCTTAGGTCATAGTTCCTTGACGCGCCACTTCGAACGGGCTACACTCCCGGGCAAAGTTTAGTCTTCACAGGTGTTCCGAAAAGCCTCAGTTCGTCGTTTTCGCTTCCAACGACACGAGCGACAAGTAGACTGCCGTGCAGGTTCACATGCCAGCGCTCACCCGGCGCGGAAGCTACTGCTTCAAAGGAATTGTCATGAATCCATTGAGCAAGGTGGCAAGAACTCACTCATTTCACCAACTCTACAATCTTGCGTTGGGAATGGGTTCGAAGTTCAGCGGTGTCTATCCATCTATGGACGAAGCTGCTAAGGCAGCCCCACCGAGGCGCCAGATGGGCTACGATAACGAGGAGGCTGCAGTCATTTATCGGACGCATTTCGAACTCCGTTGGGGCGATTACGCCGTGGTTTACTGGCTCGGAAGCATCCTCCGCCCTAACGTGACCCTCGTCGACATGGGCGGCAACCTAGGACAGACTTTCTATGCGTTCGAGAAATATCTCGCGTTTCCAGAAGGCTTTAAGTGGATTGTTTACGATCTGCCCGCTTCGGTTAAGATGGGACTCGAATATGAAAAGCAACATCCGCGCGCGTCCTTGGGGTTTACCGGCGACCTGAAACAAGCTTGTGGCGCGGAGATCTTTTTGGCCTCCGGCATTTTGCAGTACCTTGATTGGTCCTTTCCCCAGTTTCTCATTGACTCAGCCGGACCTCCGGAGCACGTCCTCGTCAACAAGCTGCCTGCTTATGAAGGGCCTGGCTTTGTCACTTTGCAAGACCTCGGTCCTTCGTTGTGCCCGTACAGAATCTTCAATCGGAGGTCCGTGATCGATGAGATGTCCAATGCCGGATACGAGTTGATCGACACATGGGCAATCGGCGACCTCAAATGCTGTGTTTTTTTCCATCCCTCGCGCACCGTGGAGCAATATTACGGCATGTATTTTCGGCGGCGGTCGGTTCAAGCGGACACCGACCGGGCTCCTGCGAAGCCAGCATCAGTCGAAATCATCGCCTAAATAAATCAGGCTGGCGGAAACTGTTTTCCACATTTTGAGTGCCGGTTCCCGAGGTCCATACGGACTTGCAAGCCAACTGACTGATAAGGAGTGGTTTAGTAGCGCACCGCAATGGCCCGAGACTTGCAGTCTCCTACTGGTTAAAATACTTTTGGTGTCCGCCCTCGCAGTCGGAGAACAACTTTCCAAATGACCATGCTGCTAAACGTCCCCTTTTGCCCGACCGATGGTCCCCAGATGAGGAACGCACAACTGTACCTGAAGTCGAATATCATGTTGGAGCCATTGGTGGACGGTTGGTATGCCTGGGCTCACCTGATTCCGCCTGCGACGGCCAGCCGAAATCTGACACAACGCCATTTAAAGATCATGGACTCCTACATCGAGTCTCCCGAAACCCACATGGCCGCTGTGAAAAATCCAGCTCTGCTGGGAGGACCCTTCATGGATTTGGGGGAAAACAGGGTCGAGGAGGTCAAGCGCCTCCGGGAGCGAACTCTTTCGCGTTGCTCAAATCTGGTGGCACTCTCCGGTGCGCTAGCGCAGCTAGACCAGCTGCTTCGCGAAAAAGCCGCAGGCTACAGTCTTGAGCCTCTTTACGCCGAAATCCCTGCTGAGTTGCAAGGGTACGTCGAACTTGTTTACGACCTTAACAACCATCCGTCTTTCCGGCTCTTGGAACCTTTGCTTTACAAAAGCTGCTTTTACGATGAATCGATGCAGAGCCTGATGCTTTCAGAGATTTCTGGAGATGATCGGCCGTTTGTCCTCAGCACGCCGCGTTTGGAGAAGAAGGACTCCGTTGAGATCAATGTCCCGTTCGCAAGCGAGGTCATTGACCGGCTCTGTACGCTCAAATACAAGCCGGCCACCTTAGAAGAGATCCGGCAAATGGTTGCGCTTTCTCCGGAGGATCAGCAGCGCTTCGAGACTTTTTTCACTACCGAACCACCAAAAAAGTACGAGCCCTATAATGGGCTGGGCGCACGCTGGCGGTATTTCGGCCATGCTTGCATACTTCTCGAGACCGGCGGCTTGAGCATCCTGATGGATCCCGTCCTGAGCTACACCTATGAGACCGATATCTCGAGATACACCTATGACGACCTGCCTCCCGTCATCGATTACGTCTTGATCACCCACAATCACCAGGACCACATTCTTTTTGAGACGTTGCTCCAGCTGCGCCATCGCATCAGGAACATCATCGTTCCGCGGAATAGCGGTGGTTCTCTTCAGGACCCCTCATTGCGGCTGCTTCTCCAGCAATGCGGATTTCACAACGTAATCGAGTTGGCGGAAATGGAGGAAATTCCATTTCCTAGTGGAAAGATCGTGGCCCTCCCGTTCTTTGGAGAACACGGGGATTTGAATGTGCAAACCAAGGCTGCATGGCACGTCGAAGCACACGGCCAGAAGTTTTTATTTGCTGCGGATTCCTGCAATATTTCTCCCAAGTTATACGAGCACCTACATCGTTTGATTGGGGACATCGAAGTTCTCTTTGTCGGCATGGAGTGTAATGGCGCGCCCATGAGCTGGATTTATGGGCCGCTTCTGACCCAAAGAATCGAACGCCCGAAGGATCATTCAAGAAGGTTGGCGGGTTCCGATTTTGAACGAGCCCGGGCAATCGTGGATGAGTTCCATTGCCGAGAAGTCTACGTTTATGCCATGGGTCAGGAACCCTGGTTGAATTATGTGATGAGCGTCAAATACACAGAGACGTCCAAGCCCATCGTGGAGTCAAACCGTCTGCTCGCTTATTGCGAGAGCAAGGGCATCACGGCCGAGCGCCTGTTCGGCGAGAAAGAAATCCTGCTGTCGTAATCCGCACGCGACGCGTCCGAGAGTGAGGATGATGGATTCCGCACCGGTCATAAACGAAAGTCAAGAGTCCACCCGGCTCACTGAGCCTCTGCGAACCCGGGTAGGATGCCGCACGGAATATCCCAGGCATAAGACGATTGCTCAACACTTTGAGGACGTCGTTGCAAAATTTCCGCAAAAAGCCGCGGTGATTTGCGGTGAGCGAGAACTTACCTACTCTGAACTAAACCGATCGGCGAATCGGATTGCGCATCGGCTGACGCAGATCGGAGTTGGGCCCGAAACCCTAGTTGGTTTGTGCGTAGAACGCTCTACCGAACTGATTTCGGCTATTCTCGGCATTCTGAAGGCCGGCGGCGCGTACGTACCGTTTGACCCTGCCTATCCTCGCGAACGCCTCGATTTCATGTTGGAAGACACCAAGGTGCCCGTGTTCGTGATCCAGCGGGATTTGGTCAACTCGGTGGTTGGTGATCAAAACGTAGCGACCGTTTTGGTTGAAGAGGCGGTCGCTGCTGGCGATGAACAATGGGATTCGAATCCTCCAGCTGTAGTCGCTCCCAATTCCCTGGCTTACGTGATGTATACGTCTGGGTCCACGGGCCGCCCCAAAGGTGTACTCGTGGAAAACGCGTCGATCCTGCGCCTGGTCTTCAACACCAACTATTGCAGATTCGGACCCGACGAAGTCTTTCTACACTTGGCTCCCATTTCGTTTGATGCGTCCACGCTGGAGATTTGGGGGGCATTGCTTCACGGAGCGACATTGGCGGTTATGCCGCCGCGAACTCCCTCGCTCCAGGACATCGCGGCCACACTCCACAAGTACCATGTGACCACCTTGTGGCTAACCGCAGGCTTATTCCATTTGTTTGTCGACGAACACATCGAAGGGCTCGCGCCCCTCAAACAGCTCCTGGCTGGCGGGGACGTTCTCTCGGCTTCCCACGTTCGACGCGTGCTCGACAAGTTTCCTGAAATCACCGTGATCAATGGATACGGTCCTACCGAAGGTACGACGTTCACGTGTTGCCATCCCATGAGAAAAGGCGACGTTGTGCCCGACAATGTTCCTATCGGCCGGCCGATTTCCAATTCGTTTGTCTACATCTTGGACGAAAATCTCGACCCTGTGGAGCCGGGCAGCATGGGCGAACTTTGCGCGGGTGGAGATGGCATCGCTCGCGGCTATCTGAATGAGGACGCGACTAATGGGCGATTCCTTCCCGATCGGTTCGCCGATCGCCCGGGTGCCCGCATGTATCGCACCGGCGATCTCGCGCGCTGGAATGAACAGGGCGTTGTCGAATTCCTCGGAAGATTCGACGAGCAAATCAAAATTTTGGGCCATCGCGTCGAACCGGGCGAAATCGAGGCTGTTCTGCTTCAGCATTCTGAAATCAAGCGGGCCTGCGTCGCCGCAAAGGGCGACAAGACGGGCCAGAAGCGGCTTACGGCCTACTATGTCCCGACCGCTGACGCGAAATTACCTGCGCATGAGGTCAAAGAATTTCTGGCACGGAAACTGCCGCCTTACCTGCTGCCAACCTCGTATGTGGAGCTCTCTGCTCTGCCACTGGACCCTAATGGCAAGGTAGATCGATCGGCTTTGCCTTTGCCTGCCGTCGGTACAGGCCAACCTTCCGCTGAAAGTGTGGACTCCCAAATCGAGCATACTCTTGTCGCGATTTGGAAACGTGTCTTACAACTCGAGCACGTCGGTTTAGACGATAACTTCTTCGATCTGGGCGGTGACTCTCTTCTTATCGTGGCCGTACATTCGCAACTAAAGAAGGCTCTAGAACGTGACATTGAACTAACCGACCTCTTCGATTGCACGACGATTCGAACTCTCGCAAAGCACCTTTCCGCAGCGGCTCCAGAAAAACCCTCGTTCACTGCGGCCCAAACTCTGGCGCAAAAGCAACGTGAGGCGTTTGCGAAACAACGGACTTCGAAGGGTGGCCCAGCGTGAGTCACGAATCGCAAGAACACATCCCACTGGAGGGTGTGGCCATAATCGGCATGTCTGGGAGATTTCCGGGCGCGCGTAGCGTTGCTGAGTTCTGGCAAAACCAGCTGCAAGGCATCGAAGCTATTTCCCAGTTCACGGTCGAGGAGCTGGAAGTTCCCAACGCTATCGAGTTGGCTAAGCAGCCGAACTACGTGAAAGCGCGCGGCATTCTTTGCGATATTGACCTTTTTGACGCCGATTTCTTCGGAATGTTGCCGCGTGAAGCGGAGCTGACCGATCCACAGCAACGGCTTTTCCTCGAATGCTGTTGGGAGACTTTCGAAGACGCCGGTTACGATCCCTTTCGCTATCCCGGAAGCGTCGGCGTTTTTGCTGGAGTCAGTTCGCCCTCATATTTCCTGTCGCAATTCTGCAAGACACCCGGTTTTATTGACAAGTACAACGGCGGTTACCAGCTCGCAAATTACCCCCAAATGATGGGGAACAGTCCAGATTTTCTGGCCACTCGTGTCTCTTACAAGCTCAATCTCCGAGGCCCCGCGTTTACGATGCAGGCGGGTTGTTCAACTTCGCTACTTGCGGTTTGCCAAGCCTATCAAGCACTACTTACTTATCAAGCCGACATGATGCTGGCTGGCGGCGTCTCCATTACGTTGCCGCAGAAGAGGGGATATTTTTATCAAGACGGCGGGATGGGTTCGGCTGACGGCCACACTCGCACCTTCGATGAAAATGCTCAGGGAACCGTCTTTGGCAGTGGCGTTGCGGTTGTATTGTTAAAGCGGCTTGAAGACGCGCTTCGCGATGGCGATCAAGTTTACGCAGTAATTCGCGGAGTCGCGATGAATAATGACGGATCCGCGAAGGTCGGCTATACCGCTCCCAGCATTGAAGGGCAGTCCAGTGTCATTGCCATGGCGCAAGAGGTTGCCGGCGTCGACCCCGCCACGATTGGTTATATCGAAGCCCATGGCACAGGCACACCCTTGGGCGATCCGATCGAGGTCGCGGCACTCACCAAGGCGTTTCGCGCTAAGACGCAGGCGAGGCAATTTTGTGCTGTCGGCACAGCGAAGGTGAATGTTGGGCATTTGGATATCGCCGCCGGTGTGACTGGTCTCATTCACGCTACTCACGTGGTCCGCTACGCCAAAATGCCGCCGACCATTCATTTTCAAAAACCGAATTCCAGATTCGATTTTGCCGACAGCCCGTTTTTCGTGAACAAAACACTCCGCGATTGGAACAGCGAGAACGGGCCCCGTCGGGCCGGTGTAAGTGCATTCGGCGTTGGCGGCACAAACGCTCACGTCATCCTCGAACAGGCTCCTCGCATTTCATCCCAGCCGTCGCTCCGCCCTCTTCAATTGCTGCTGTTCTCTGCAAGCTCGGAATCCGTACTCGAACACGCAACGACGAATCTGCGGGAGTTCCTTGGCAAGAACCCAGCCGTCGATTTCGCGGACGTTGCCTTCACCCTTCAGGAGGGCCGCCACGCCTTTGCGCATCGGCGATTCCTTGTGGCTCAAAGCGCAAACGACGCGGTTGCAGCACTCGGGGGGCCCGATGCGAAGCGAGTCTTTACGCGCGCACGGCGGTCATCCGCTCCGAAAGTCTGTTTTCTGTTCCCGGGGCAAGGTTCCCAACAACCTAACATGGGCCGCGAGCTGTACCAAACCGAACGTGTGTTTCGGGAAGCGGTCGACACCTGTGCACAGCTTCTCGGCCCGCACCTTGGCCTCGATCTCCGATCGGTCCTCTATCCGGCGTCTTCTGTTACGGACGAAGCTCGCGACAAGGTCACCCAGACAATTTTGGCTCAACCCGCGATCTTCACGGTGGAATACGCTCTTGCTCGTTTGTGGATGTCTTGGGGTATATCGCCGTCGAGCATGATTGGCCACAGCGTCGGGGAGTTTGTTGCCGCCGTTTTGGCGGGCGTGTTTTCATTAGCGGAAGCACTCTGTCTGATTTCTGCAAGGGGTCGCTTGATGCAGGCCCTTCCTCATGGCGCCATGCTCAGTGTGCGACTTAGCGAAGAGGAAATTCGGCCGCTCCTCCATAAAGAGATCTGCCTTGCCGCTGTGAACGGCCCATCCCTGTGTGTCGTTGCAGGTTCGCTTGACGCCATGACGCATTTGGAACAGCAACTCACCGAGCGAAACGTTGTTCATCGGCGCCTTCGCACTTCTCACGCTTTCCATTCCGCGATGATGGACCCCATTCTGGAGCCCTTCTTGGCAGAAGTGCAAAAATGTCATCTGCGAGAACCAAAAACGTCATATATTTCCAGTACGACCGGAAAGTGGATGACCGCGCACGACGCTACCGACCCGGTTTATTGGACACGGCACTTGCGCGAAGCGGTGCAGTTTTCCAGCGGCATCAACCAGTTGCGCCAGGACGAAAATGCGGTTTTGCTCGAAGTTGGCCCAGGGGCTGTGCTGGCAACCCTGGCGAAACAGCACCCTGCGAAATCCGACAATCAAGTGGTCGTTTCCTCACTCGGTGATGGCTCGGGACAGACCTCCGAATGCGTTGCCATTCAGCAGGCCCTCGGACAACTTTGGCTAGGGGGAGTCGAACCAGATTGGAAGAAATTCCATGCCGATGCGAAACGCTCGCGAGTTTCTCTTCCGACGTATCCCTTCGAACGCAAGAGATTTTGGCTTGGTTCCTCTTCGTCTCAGTCATCCGAGGCAAAGCAGACAGAAGCAGGTATTGAGGCAGCTACGCAGACAATGGCACCGGCTCCTCCCGCACCGGGAGAGGAGTCCCACGGCACTGGAAAAGAGGGCGAGGTCTCGGTAGCCGCTCTTGAACTTTTGTTCCACCATCAACAGCAAGCCTTGAACCAGGTGTGTGCTCAGCAACTGGCTTTCCTCCAGGGGCAGATTGCAGCACTAAACGAGAATGCCACCCAAGACGAGTCTCCCCACCAAACAAACGAGAATTCGAAATTAACGCCAGTCTCACTTCCGAGATAATGGTTCGAGAGCTGGCAAGGGAATGCTCTACTTTTCTAAACCCGTTTTGTTGATTTCTGGGAACGAAGCTTCTTGCTGAAAAACTACAATTCGATCATAAATGACGGGATCGCCCCAACCTGCCCGTTGATACTCTTTCCATTTCTCCTTGTGGCTGGCACAGTTCAAACACACAACCGCGCACGGAGGCTGCGAATCATCTACCGCGTAATCTTTTGACAGATTATGTACACCAACGTACGCAATCCGCTTCACTCCGCCTTCCCGTTTCAAGAGCGCCATCATTGGATATTCAAACCGTTCCAGCGAGGCATCCAGCCCAACATCTGTACACTTTCCCCGCCGGAAACTGGAAGCTGCCTCTGTGTACGACGGGGCCAGATATAAGTGATAATCCCCGAAGTACGCTTGCGAACGTGGCGCAAAGACAATCGAGTGCGCTAGAAAATATTTTGCTTCACTGCTGTTCGTTTGCAACCCGACAGTCACGAGCGGGCGAACCTTGTTGGCAAATGCGAACGGTAGGGCCGTAAGGACCAAAACCAGAGCTCCGATGCTGACGAATCGCCTCCCGGGAATAAGACCGAAGTACACGCCAATTACGACACTACTCAACACCAGTAGTGGCATGAGGTAGCGTATATTGCTCGGTTGCCACCGAAACAAAGCACAGAACATAACGAAAGCGCCGCAAACACCACCGGAGAAAACGATAACGTTCCATATTCGTCTCGGAATGCCCGCTAAGAACAACACCACAGCGGAAACGAACAACCCGAAATGAATCGGGTCACCCGCGAGCACTTCCTCTCTAGAAAAGCGCGGAATGCGAAAATGATTAGGAGCACCAGATTCGCGGTCTTCAATAGAATCGCGGTCGTCAGGATCGTTTCCGGTCCAACGAATCACCCTTGCAAATTGGCGATACTCCCATTCATTGAAATCATCGTTTCGCGTACCAAAGTTCAGTGCCACGTGCCGGATGACATTTGCGACAGAACCACGGATGGACGGTTTTCCAATGCGGAACCGTCGATTTTCGAATTCAGGACCATTGCCAAAGGGTGACGAAAAACCGACTGGCGATCCGCTTAAATGGTAGTTCCGGAGATATTGAGGTCCGTTGAAGACAATGGTCGGCAACAACCAGAGCACAGCAAACTGCAGGAGTTTCCTCCTGGTCGTTGCCTCACCCAAGATCCAGCAGGCCAGCACAAGGCAGGGCAGAAAAACGTACGCCGTCCCTTTCGAAAACACTGCCAGTCCAGCCGCCACGCTGCTTCCCAGCAAATAGCCAGAACGATTTTTCCGTCCGAATTGCAAGAGGTAGTAGACTGTCAGAACGATCCAGAGTGTCACCACTAAGTCGTTCTTTGCACCCGATGCACCAAGAATAGCTGTGGGCAAGGTTGCCGCTGCCACTGCCCCCAATAGCTGTGCCTTTCGGTCGGCGCCAAAACATGCCGCGATCAGTGATACTCCCAGTATGCTCCCGATCCAACTAAACCATTGCACCAGATTGACGAACCGGTCGCCGTCGGCGAGCACATATAGATGCAACATCACATATTCGGCAAAAGGGCTCTGAAATAGCTGGGGGTAGTCAATCGTCGGATAGAACTGGACTGTATGGTTTGAAGCCCATATCGCGACGCGGGGCATGTGATATTCCATAGCGTCCCATGTGTTGGGGGGACTGAGCACAGCGGTCACACCGACAAGCACCACAATCAATCCAACGCCGCCAAGCAAAACGAAATCGATAGCTGCGAAGGCTTCTAAATTCGACTCGAACGTCCCAATACCGTCCGTCCCAGACCCAAGTACATTTGCAGTGCTGCGAAGCACGATCAGCGCAGTTAAAATGAAGAGTAGCCACGCGCAGGATAGACCGAAGCGGGTAATCCAGTGGAACGCGCCAAGCATCTCCGTAATAATGGCAACAAAGCCTCCCCAGACGGTCATGGAGGCGAGAGCGGATTCACGACAATCGAACTTCCAACGTCGAAAAATAAAATAGACCAAACAATAGCCGATTATCGGGAGCAGCAACACAAGAAGTACTCAATCGAGCCCTAAACTGGATGGAATAGAATCGCCAGTATACAACAGATATGCCGGGCGTACGCCGATGGCGTTCAAGCGTTTGTACATGGTGGGCGACCTTCAGGAGTAACTGGGCAGGCAGAGCGGTTTGGTTTTTATCACCCCGGCTTTTTCGGAGACGCTAAAATTCGTATGAACAATCAGATCGCTTGGCTAGCTGCTCCTCGTGACCTTCCGCTGCACGAAGACGAAGTCCACCTGTGGAAAGCCTATCTCGATCTCAGCCCGGGGACGGTTGCTCAATTGTCCGAATGTTTGAACGACGAGGAGCACGACCGGGGCAAACGATTTGTCTTCGATAAGGATCGGATTCGCTTTATTGTAGCTCGCTCCATTCTCCGCTTGCTGGTGGCGCGATATCTCAACGGGTCGGCGAAGGCGGTCGAATTTATCTACGGCCCCCAGGGAAAACCTGCTTTAGGTGGGGATTCCCATTTGCGCTTCAACCTCGCTCATTCACAGGGACTGGCACTATATGCCTTTTCCTTTGCCCGTGAGTTGGGCGTCGACGTGGAGAGCCAGCGGAGGTTCACGAATAGGGAGAATGAGGAGATCGTGCAAAGCCATTTCTCGGCAAAGGAACAGGCGGAATTCCGCTCGCTTGATCCCAAGCTGCGGGACAGGGCATTCTATCTCGGCTGGACCCGCAAAGAGGCGTACCTAAAGGCTCGGGGCGAGGGTCTCCAAATACCCTTGCAAAGCTTCGATGTCTCTCTCACTCCGGGAGAATCCGTTATCCTAAGAAGCGACGATGCGGCGCGATGGGAATTGCATTCGTTCTGTCCCGAACCGGCTTTTGTCGCCGCCCTTGTGGCTGAAGGAGCAAATTCGAAACTTCGCTTTTGGGAATGGCCGCGCAATCTCGGAACCCCGTAGTCTCGCATTTTTTCAACGATCCGCTCTCTCGACGAGCTCGATGTCAACGTGGTATGAAGTCGTCGAGTTTGGTTAGGACGATTTTAGAGAATTCGATCGTTGTGTTTTCGGTTTGTGGCTCTTCTGTTGCAGCTGAAATTTCAGTAGAAACGCGCACCATCGCGCCATCGCTGCGATTCGTCGCAATCGCATCTCTCACCAGATAGAATTTGGCCCAATACTCGCTCGGTGTCGTTCGGCCGTGAGCTTGATACCAATACAAAACCAGAACCCGATCCATTCCTTTCGCCAAGATATATCGGTTCGCCGTGACCGCCGTTTCTCTGCCGCTCGAGTATGGAATCTGGATATGGTCATTCATTAGCGGCGTCCAGCCCGCACCCGGCAGGCAATTTTGCGGGGAGTGAATCGTGTCACCACTGCGTTGCGAGGGATAGTAAGCAATAAACAAATCCATCGTCTCGGAGGTGGCGGCATTGCGATAGATGCGACTCAAAAAGTCGCCTTGACCGAGAATCTGCAACACACCGGAACTCAACACCAAATCTTTTCCAGTCCACCCTTGCAATTCACGCGGGAAGGCGCCGAGCGCTTGGCGATTCGGAATCAATTCAAACGAACTTCTGGCGTGTAACAACAGTGCCGTGCCACCTAGAACCAACCAAACGACCAGAAAACGAGTCCAAGTCGTAATTCGGTTCGCAGCATTCATGCCAACGACTCCGCGTGTTGCTTTGTGCCGAACTTGCGAAGCACGGTATGCAAAATCCAAAGCAATAAAAAACTGAAACAAAAGATCACTAGACCGGAAAAGAGATGGTAAAAGCCTTCGGCTTTATCGCGACCCCAATATTGACCTAGAACGCCGCTGGCCATCACGCGCAGACTGTTGGCCACAACAGCGATCGGAACAGCACTGATCACCAATACCACTCTCTTCCAGGGTTTCGATTCGAGCAAATAGCCATAAGCTACAGCGATCGTAATCATGGCCATCAACGAGCGGATTCCGCTGCAAGCTTCGGCTACTTCTAACGTGATAGAAGGCAGGAAAATAATGTTGCCCTCCCGATAGACGGGAATACCACACAAATCCATAAAGCCGGTGGCGAGACCGGAAGAGAGGAATTGCAAGGGCAAGACAATTCTGTTGGCGATGATGGCCGGGAACGGGATCATCAGAAAAAGCACCAGCCAGGCAAAGAAGGTGACGCGAAAGTAGGGCCAGCCACCAAAATTGATGATAAGCCCGGCAATGACAATCAAAAGCGAAGCGCGCGAAATGTAGTTCTCCGCCCCCAGAGAACCTACGACCAAAAGAAGCATCGCAAAGAGCGTAATAGGAAATCCCCACCAACTCGGTGCAGGGGGCATCTCCGCTAGCCGACGACGTTGTTGCCAGAGGATCCAGAGAGCAAGAATAGGTACCAGGAATCCATGAGAATAATCGGGATCCTGCAACCATTGCTGCACCAAGCCAGAGGTCACAGGAAAATAAAGGAGCGCAACGGTAGCAATCAAGACCGTTGTGAGCGCTAGATTGGAAGAGCTCAGGTTCTTGCCAAGCCGCATGCAGAGGACCGAATGTTGAGAAAATCCCGTTAAATGGAAGCCTAAATCGACTGTACTGAACTTCCGGAAGCAAGGCAAGGCGGCCACGCACGGAAGGTACGTTACATGCACCTGCGCGTCTTCGCTTCTCAACAGTTAATGTGCTGAGCCAACAGAGGGTACCTGCACAGAACTCGACAGAACACACGGAACGAAGTACGGTATAAGTGAGCGCTAAGATCGGGCACCGGGCTCGTAGCTCAATCGGTTAGAGCAGCAGACTCATAATCTGTTGGTTGGTGGTTCAAGTCCACCCGAGCCCACCAGTTCTCCGCTTAAAGCATTTATTTCCATCAATTTATCTGTCCGCTTGCGCTTCCCTCGCGCACGGAGCTGAGTCCATCTGGATCGACCGCGAGGTTCTGCTGTGTGTTGTTGAATTCCACCTGCAGGTCCTCGCTCGTTCGCGTGGAACTGGCCAGCGCAAGACGCACGAGCAAAGCGACTCCCCACAAAGCCCCAGCCGAGCAGCGCCAAGTACCGCTGATCGAAACCGTTCCTCTCATCATAGAGTCTCGTGTTGGGCCCAGTGAGATCAAAAACGAAATATCAAAAGTCAAAGGCGTTTCTACACCCCGCCACAGCGCTCATCTCGCGTAGCCAGAAGATGCCGTGAAGAATACCTAGCCCGCATATTTTGGAAGGATGAGGAAGTGGTTAGCAATGTGTTCGTCAATCCTCGCCGCCCAAAAAGCGGAGGTCACTGGTTTTCTTGATCGCTGAATGGAACTTGGTGTTGACCGCAGCAAGATGGCCGGGCGCTGCCCGCTACGGGCGCCGTTGGAAATTGGAACGCAACCTGGCTTGGCTTCGGCAACTTTCGCCGACTGGTCGTTCGTTACGATCGCTCGATCACTATTTATGAAGCCTTCTGTCATATCGCCCGATTCATGATCGTCTTACGGAGAGTTTTGAAATAGCTTGGCTCTGGCTCATGGTTGTAGCGAGGATGTCAACAGAGCCAAATAGCTTCTAGGCTGAAACCACAAAACGAGGGAGAATCGTCGCTGCCCCTAAAGGAATAACACCTCGTGTCCGAGCCAACTAACAACGCGACTTCGATTCCTAAGCGTCGCGCACACCCGCGGTTACCGATTGGTTCGCTTGCTCCCATTGACCTCGGTCATGGCACTACAGGCACCATACTG
>Ga0126381_100000530_pt1 | contig 41739 bp, 37 predicted proteins | sample PanSoiMetPlot_28_FD_96465 | JGI IMG/M metagenome (GOLD analysis project Ga0126381, IMG submission 96465) | Tropical forest soil microbial communities from Panama - MetaG Plot_28 | ecosystem: Environmental > Terrestrial > Soil > Tropical forest > Bulk soil | place: Panama | collected 2016-02-17 | reverse complement strand
TTCAGACGCTCGATGACCTTCGCCCGCAGCAGCTTGAGTTTCCGGTGATCGTGAAACCGAACTTTGAAGGCTCGTCTAAGGGCATTACCCAGGAATCGATCGCCGAAGGCCCGGGGGAGCTGGGATCGAAAGCCGCGAGCGCCTTGGCGAAGTACCCGGCGGGCGTTCTCGTAGAGCGGTTTGTCGCGGGCAAGGACCTCACGCTTCCATTTTTGGAGAATCTCGAAAATGACTTCGGGGGCGTGCTCGCCCCGGTGGAGTACGTCCTCGATCCGGCCCTTCGCGCGAACCGAAAATACGAAATCTACGATTACGACCTGAAGGCGAGTCACGAGAGCGCGGTCTCGGTGCGAGCGCCGGCCGCGATTGCGACCTGCGTCGCCGAAGAAATCCGCCGCGAGGCTCAGAAAATCTTCAAGATCGTCGACTGCCGCGACCTGGGCCGAATCGATTTCCGTCTTGGGGACGATGGCAAAGCCTACTTCCTCGAGGTCAACGCGCTTCCCTCGCTGGAACCAGGGGCGGGTATCTACGCCGCCGCGGCTCTGGAAGGGCTTCACTTCGATGCGGTGATCGACTCGGTTCTGACCAGTGCGGCGAGGAGGTACGGGATTCGAGATACCGCTCGGCGGCAAGGAAAGCCCACTCGAAGGAATGGCCCGCTGAGGGTGGGATTTGCATACAACGTCAAACGGATCCTCCCCACCCCAGACGCGGTCGAGGACTCAGAAGCGGAGTACGACTCACCGGAGACCCTTCAGGCCATCCGCGAGGCCATTGCATCTTGGGGGCACGAGGTCGTCGACCTCGAGGCAACCCCCGAGCTGCCCTCGGTGCTGGTTTCCACTCCTCTGGATCTCGTCTTCAACATCGCGGAGGGCCTAAAAGGACGAAATCGGGAAAGCCAAGTCCCCGCGCTTCTCGAACTGCTGGATATCCCTTACACCGGTTCGGACCCGGCCACCCTTTCGATCGCCCTGGACAAGGGCCTGGCCAAGAAGATCGTCCGCCAAAATGGCATCCAAACGCCGAACTTCCAGCTGATGACCACCGGCAAGGAGCGCCTGCTGAAGGACTTCACCCGGTTTCCGTTGATCGTAAAGCCGGTAGCCGAGGGATCCTCGAAAGGCGTGGTTTCAAAGAGCGTTTGCCACGGCGAAGGCGAGCTGCGAGAGGTGGTGAGGGAGATCCTGGAGAAATACCAACAGCCAGCCCTCGTCGAAGACTACATCGCTGGCCGCGAGTTCACCGTCGGTCTGCTCGGCGAAAAACGGCCGAAAGTTCTTCCACCGATGGAGGTAGTGTTCCTGGACAAAACGGAGAAGACGCCGGTCTATAGCTTCCAGCACAAGCTGGAATGGAACGATCGGATACGCTACGACGTCCCAGCCAACGTGGATCCATCACAGCTCGAGCGTCTCAGATCCGCGAGCCGGGCCGCCTTCATGGCGCTTGGCTGTCGAGACGTCGCCCGAATGGATTTCCGAATGGACGAAAAGGGGCGCATTTTCTTTCTTGAATGCAACCCACTTCCCGGATTGACGCCGGGATGGAGCGACTTGGTGCTGATCGCTCAGGGGAGCGGCATCGACTATCGAAGCTTGATCGGCGAGATCCTCAGCGGCGCAATTCGCCGTTACAAGGAACGTGAGCAGCGCAAGAACGCCGGCGGAAATGGAATAACGCTAAGGACTGGCCTGGAAGAGAAAGCCGTGCAAAGCGAACCGCGATCAGAAGCCAGACCGGAAGATCGAGCCCATCCCCAGGCAAGAGGCGCCTAGGGCGATTGACTGGCAGCCCTCGGCGGATAAGTTCAGGCGGCCATGCACAATATCGAGTCTGCCGAGCCGCGAGTCCGGGCGCGCGAGCTTGGGCTGCCGCTCGGTCGATTCAGGCCGGGCAAGTACAACGCGATCACCGACGTCGAGGGCGTCCGCGTCGGACACTCGACGATCATCCGCGGCAAAGGTCCCCTCAAACCGGGGATCGGCCCTGTCCGGACCGGCGTCACTGCCATCCTGCCCGACCAGGGAAACATCTTCATGGAGCGGATGACCGGCGGAGGATTCGTCCTTAACGGTGCGGGTGAAGTCTCTGGGCTTACGCAGGTTATGGAGTGGGGGCTGATCGAGACTCCGATCTTGCTCACCAACACCATGTCGGTAGGGGCAGTCTCGGATGGCGTCGCGCGCTATATGATCGACCGGTACCCAGGGATCGGCGATGAGCACGATGTGATCATCCCCGTCGTCGGTGAATGCGACGACAGTTGGCTCAACGACATAGCCGGGCGGCACGTGAAGGAAATCCACGTGCTGGAAGCGATCCGCACCGCCAGCGACGGGCCGGTCGCGGAGGGCGGCGTGGGCGGCGGAACCGGAATGATCACCTGCGATTTCAAGAGCGGCATCGGAACGTCTTCGCGGAAACTGCCGGAGGTCCACGGCGGTCATACGCTCGGGGTCCTGGTGATGTCGAACTTCGGCAAGATGCACAACCTCCGGGTGGGCGGCTTGCCGGTGGGCGAGGTCCTAGCAGAGAAGTTTCGCGATCTGCCGAAGAGGGTGCATTCGCAAGGCTCCATCATCGCGGTCGTTGCCACGGACGCGCCGCTGCTTTCGCATCAGGTAAGTCGGCTGTGCAAGCGCGTGTCCCTCGGCATCGGCCGCGTCGGCTCGTTTGCCGCACATGGTTCTGGGGAGATCATCGTCGGCTTTTCCACTGCCAATAAGATTCCGCGGCGCACGCGCAAGATGGTCTACAAGATGAAGATCCTCTTGGATGAACGCCTCGATCCGCTCTACGAAGCGGTGATGGAGGCCACCGAAGAGGCCATCTTGAACTCCATGTGCATGGCGCGACCGATGGAGGGAATCAACGGCAATTATTGCCCCGCGCTTCCGCTGGATGAGGTTCGCCGCTTCGTCGACGCTTGTCGTCCGATTTTTGCCTCGGTGAAGAAGAAACCGCAGGCTCCGCCGCCGGCAGGTTCCAAAGAAACGTCCGCACCGCTCGAGAAGGGAGGCCAGCTGAAGGTTGGGTCCGCTCTCCCCACCGAGGTTCGCGGCGCGGAGGGAATCCCGTTCCCAACCAAGCCGGTCGCCGAGGATCCCGCGGACTCCCAGCGGGGAAAACAAAGCGATCGCGAGCAAACCGACACTTCCGGCAGCAATTCTGGTAATTAGCCCCCGCCATCGTTGCATCGGTCGCTGAACTAAAGGAGTCGCCTTGGCACGTAGCAAGAGCAAGCATCGCCGAATTCGGATGAAGATTCGCCAGCGTTGGAAAAAGCGAGGCGAACGGAAAAAGCAAGCGACACCAGCGGCGGCGAGGGCAAAAAAGTAAGCGTGCAGAAACCGCCGAGTGTGCGGGCGACTCACACCGCCACAAGCGAATGCCGTTCGATGAAGTCGCGCCTTCGGGTAGACTGAATGGCAAACCGGTCGGCGCTTTCATCTAGGGTGCGGTGCGCCTGGCAAAACAGAAGTCCCAATCAGATGGATCAGTGCCAAGACCCAGCTCGTACGCTGCAGAAAAACGGAGGTATCGCATTGAGCTTCAAATTCCTGGGTAGGCTGCTGGGACTTGCAATGCTGCTTGGATCCGCTGGCGCCCACGCACAGCGAGTCGTGGTGCTCGAATTTCGCAACGACAAAGCGGCCAAGGTGCGGACTCAAATCGAGCGTGCGCTTCGAAGCTCCCATTCCGTGGATATACTGAGCCTGCGTCAGTACAAAGCCGCCGCAGCAAAGAAGAGCTTCAAGGGCGCTCGGGCGATGACGCCGGCGGCGGTGGCCAAAACAGCGAAGGCGGCTGGGCTGAGTGCGGCGGTGGGCGGATCGGCTGGCAAGACGGTGCACGTGCAGATCTGGGACTCGTCTGGCGCTGAGCTGTCGACGCTGAAGTTTCCTCTGAAGCACGGCTCGCTGTCTCAGCAGGATACGCGTCACTTGGCCGACGCCGTCGTGTCAACGGTCGGCGCACGCAAGCCCTCGGGCGCGGCAAAGCGCGCCCCGAGCACTGCGAGCGTCGAGCCGCCCGTAGAATCACCGAAAGCCGAACCGACCGCGTCCGCCATCGAACAGAAAGAAGAGCCTGTCGCTGCGTCGTCCAAGGCTGAGGTGACCTCTGCGAAATCAGACAGCTCTGGGCGTGAGCAGCAGTTGCGCGAGGAGCTGGCGGAAGCGCATACCACGAGCCCATCCACTGCCCCCTCGGAAACAATGGAAGTGGCAGCGAAGGGTCCGCGAGTCGGACCGAGCTTGATCCACGCGCAGGTCACAGGGACGACGACCTGGCGCTCCTATTGCTCGCGGCCTGGTTTTACCAGCTGCGCCCAATACAACGCTCTCGATCCGAGTCAACGTCCGCCGGGGGATACGGTGGACTTCAAGGCCCAGGTTCCCTACGTTGGCTTCTCGCTCGCCGCGGAGCTGTTTCCGTTCGCCGAATCATCGAGCTTGCTGCATGGATTTGGATTGCTGGCCGGGTACGAGCGGGGTTTTTCGCAGACCAACGTCAATATCGTCACCTCGGCCGGCACCACCGGAAATCGCCAGGTGTATGCCGCCGATCAGGCCCTCACTGCACTCGCCGCATTTCGGTATTTCTTTGCGCTCGGCCAGGAAGAGCCCTTGGTCGGCTACGCGGGCATCCACGGCGGCTTCGGAACGCGCCGATTTGATGTCGACTCGAGCGCATCGGTGCCACAGCCGCTGCCCGGTTCGCACCGCAACTACCCCGTGGTGGGGATCGACGTTTCCGTTCCCATTTGGAAGTTCCTTCGGGTGGAGGGTTCGGGGAACTATTTTTTGAGTCCCAAGCCCAGCTCCTCCGAGATAAACAATTACGGCTCGACTGTTTCCTCAAGCGGCTGGGGAGCCGACCTGGGTCTCGCGGGAGACATCTGGGGTCCGTTTGGCTATGTGGCCCGCCTCCGCTACTCGCAGTACAAGGATCATTTCACCGGCTCGGGCGCGCAATGGCAGAACGGCGGCGCAGCTGAGGAAAGCTACCTCGGGCTTTACTGGGGAGCGTCCGCGCATTTCTAAGCACAGCCACCCATGATTCACGGGCGCTCCGTCGCCCGCAGTCACCGCGATGTGCCCCGGAGTCGCTGGGCCCATCCGGCGCAGGCCGTCCGCACAACCGTGGGTCCGCGCAATCCACCGGTTCAGTCACTTTCATCGAGCGTGGTCTCATACTATTAGAACTGCCGTATCCGCCGGTGGTGAGCCGGCGGTCGCCGGAAGATTGCGACATGCCCCTGTCTTCGCGCGTGTGCGACTCGATCCTGGAGCTGGTGGGCGCGACCCCGCTCGTTCGGCTCGCGCGAATTCGGCAGCCTGGCGCAGCGGAGGTGTTCGTGAAGCTCGAGCAGTTCAACCCGACGGGCTCGCACAAGGATCGAATCGCCGCCAAACTTCTGGAGCGAGCGGAGGCTGAGGGGATCCTTCGTCCAGGCGGGACCGTGGTGGAGGCAAGCTGTGGGAGCTTGGCGGTTTCACTGGCCCTGGTCTGCGCGGCAAAGGGTTGGCGCTTTGTTGCCATCCTTCCTGATTCCGTCACGCACGAACATCTGGACACTCTCGAAGCCTATGGCGCCTCGGTTGTTCTAACGCCGGCGTCGGACGGAATGGCCGGCGCTGCCGCACGCGCCAAGGAGGTAGCCGAGTCGGGCGGGGCTTTTTGGCCGAATCAGTACGAGAGCCGCGAGAACGCGGCGGCCCACGCATGCGGGGAAGGCGCGGAAATTTTGCAAGCCGCTCGCCAGAACGGAATCAACGCGTTCGCAATGGCCCTCGGGACGGGTGGCACCTTGGGCGGAGTCGCAGAGGCGCTCAAAGCGGAATTCCCCGCAGCGATGATCGCGGGGATCTTGATTCGCGGTGATCGCGGCGGCGCGCTCGATCTGCCGTTGGGGCGGCCGGCTTCGGACATCGTTTACGGCGCGGATCGGACGATTGAGATTTCCGAGGCCGCTGCATGGCAAATGAAGGAGCGGTTGGCTCAAGAGGAGGGGCTCCTGGTCGGTATTTCGTCGGGCGCGAACATTGCTGGGGCGCTCCAGATCGCCCAGGAGCTGGGGCGCGGCAAGTCGGTCTACACGCTCTGCTGCGATACCGGCGAGCGATACTTCAGCCTTGCCGGAAAGTTCCAATGAGTCGCTACGCCGGCCGGCGGGTTCTTGTCATCGGAATGGGCGGCCTGGGATGCCCGGCGAGCTTGGCGCTCGCTTATGCGGGCGTTCGCGAATTCACCATCGCCGATCCAGATGTCGTGGAGCTCAGCAATTTGCATCGACAACCCTGGTATCGAAGCTCGGATGTGGGGTCGCCGAAAGTCGAAGTCGCCGCGGAACGGCTGCGCGAGGCCTTCCCATCAACTCGGGTGACGGCTTTGCCATTTCGCGTGGACAGCGAACGCGCTGCGTCGTTGTTTGTCGAGCACGACGTGATCATCGACGGGACTGACGACGTCGAATCGAAATTTCTCCTGTCGCAGATAGCGGTGCGCCATCGCGTTCCCTTAGTTCACGGCGGGGTTATTCGGTTCGAGGGACAAGCGATGTTGATCGCCCCTGAAGGTCCGTGTTTGCGCTGTCTCTTCGAACCGCCAACTCGAGACGAAACGACCAGTTGTGCTCGAGCCGGTGTACTCGGGACGGTAGCCGGGGTAATCGGCGCAACGCAGGCGGTACTGGGCCTCGCGGCGCTCGACGGCGAACGGAATCGATACGGCAGGCTAATCGTTTTCGACGGATGGAAATTGTCCGAACGCGCGATCGCGGTCAGCCGCGCACCCGACTGTCCAATCTGCGGGAGGCTGGCCGGCGACGAGCCTTGTCGTGACGCGTTGCTGGGGGCGCAATGAGCGCGGTAACTCCAGAGGCGACGCTGGACCTGCGGCGCGAGGCATGCCCGATCACCTACGTGAGGACGAAGATCAAACTTGAATCATTGGCGCCGGGGGCGGTGCTCGAGATACTTCTGTCCGGCGACGAGGCCGTCCGAGGTGTTCCTCGCAGCGCGGAGGAGGATGGCCATCAGATCTTGGCTCTGAAGCCCGATGTCGATGGCAGCTGGCGATTGCTGCTGCGAAAACAATAGGAGGATTGAGTTTATGGCGACGGTCCGCATTCCCACTCCATTGCGAAGCTTTACTCACAACCAACAGGAGGTGACTGCTTCCGGCAAGACGGTGGGCGAGGTGCTTCAAAACCTCAATGCCAACTTTCCGGGCATCGGCGCACGGCTCTTGGACGAGCGCGGAGGCGTCCGGCGATACGTGAACATCTTTTACAACGACGAGGACATACGCTTCCTCAAGGAGTTGGATACCCCAGTGGGCGAGGACGACAAGATCAGCATTATCCCGGCGATCGCTGGAGGGCGATGATGTCATTGACCGAAGCCCAAGTCGTTCGCTACTCACGGCAGATCCTCTTAGCGCAGGTGGGTGGCAAGGGTCAGGAAAGGTTGCTAGCATCCGGCGCCAAGCTCGTCGGCCATGGCGCCGCTCAGTCGACGGCTGCTGCATATCTCGCGGCGAGCGGCATCGCGATCCGGGGGAGGGAAGCGACCGAGTGCGGCAATGATCGCGTGCGGTTGAGCGAAACTGGATTCCTGTTCAGCACGCGGGATGCCGAGCGGCCTTTCGGCGTCGCGCTCGATTCCGCCGTCGCTGATTTGAATGCCGATGCACTCATCGGCACTACCGTCGGATCGCTCGGCGAGGTTCCCAGTGATTTTTCTGGTCCGGCTCCCTGGGTCGCTCTGGGTTGGCGCGAGAATCATGGCGAGGTTGTGTACCGATCCAAGGCAGGTTGCGCCGCTTGCTTCGCGGCGAACCTGGAGGGTCTCTCGAAGGTCCCCATCGGTGCGCTCTCAGTTCTTGTTGGAACTCTGGGCGCGCTGGTGTTCCAGCGCCTGTGCTTGGATGCATCCGACGAGCTCGGAGCGCTCTGGATTGAAGCGAGCGGTGAAGTTCAGAACGCTCGCCTCACCTGTTGCGACCGCTGCGCATGAGCGCAGAGCACGCTCATCTGGCCTCTGGGCTCGCCTCGCAGCCGCTGCCGACCATTACCCAACTCGTTGGCGGGACGCCATTGATGCGCATTCGTCGGCTCGGAGCGAGCGGTCCCGGCGTCGAAATCTTCGCCAAGCTCGAATACTTCAACCCCGGGGGCAGCGTCAAAGACCGACCCGCGCTGCAGATGGTTCTCGATGCGCTCGCCGACGGCCGGCTCACAGCCGAAAAGACGCTGATCGATTCAACCAGCGGTAATACCGGGGTTGCTTACAGCTGGATCGGCGCTGCGCTGGGGTTTGCGGTGGCCCTGGTGATGCCCGCAAACGTGAGCCTCGCGCGAAAGCGCATCACGACTGCGTATGGAGCGCGGATTATTTACTCGGATCCGATGGAGGGATCGGACGGAGCGATCCGCGCGGTGCGACGGTTGGTTGAAGCCCAGCCGGGCCTCTACTTCTACCCTGATCAGTACTCGAACGAGTCGAACCCGCGGGCACACTACCTCACCACGGGCGAGGAAATCTGGAAGCAGACGCGCGGTCTAGTTACGCACTTCGTCTGTGGCATTGGAACCGGCGGCACGGTGATGGGGACTGGCCGACGACTCAAGGATTACCGTCGAGACATCCAGGTCATCGCAGTGGAACCAGCCGAGGCGCTTCACGGCCTGGAAGGACTCAAGCACATGGCGTCATCCATCGTGCCGCCGATTTATCGCGAAGAGGAGTTGGATGAAAAAATATCCGTGGGCACAGACGAAGGATGGGAAATGGCCGACCGCCTGCTAGCCGAGGAGGGGCTGCTGGTTGGCCGCTCCGCGGGAGCCGCCATGGTCGGGGCCTTGCGCATCGCCCGGAGGCTTGCGGCAGAGAAAAAGCCGGGGACCATCGTGACGCTCTTTCCAGATCGCGCCGATCGCTATTTCGAGCCGCCGCGCCCGCGTGGACCGTGAGTCGACGGATCCCTCCGCTGCCTCCTAGCCTTTCGGAGGTCATTGCGCACGTCGAATCGGGCTATCCACGCGAAGCTTGCGGACTGCTGCTAAGTCGCGAAGGCAACTGGCGGGTACAGCCGATGACCAACGCGTACGATCGCTATCACAAGGTGGATCCCATTCGTTTTCCGAGGACCTCGCGGACTGCGTACTTGTTCGATCCAAAGGAGTGGTTGCAGGTCTCCCGAGAGGCGGATGATCGCGGCGAGCAGATCGCCTGTGTGTACCACTCTCACATCGACGCGGGGGCCTACTTTTCGGTGGAAGACAGGGCGATGGCGGCACCGGACGGCGACCCGGTGCTTCCGGGAACCGTCTATCTCGTCATCGCAGTTGACGGAGGAAAAGCGACTGCGGCCAAGTTATTTTGGTGGGACCGACGTGATTTCCATGAGGCAGCTGTTCCTCTTGAGCCAAGGCACTGATGACGGGAAAGCAGCACGTCTTGAGCGCTGCTGCGTCGGCGACTTTCGATGTTGAAATTTGTAAAAGTGCCTGATTTCAACTATAAAGCCCTCGACTTTGGTGCTCCCCCGCCTCAGTCTTAGGCGTTGGGTCGAGGAAAACTCAATGACCACTGGATTTACGGTGTGGCTCACGGGAATGTCGGGCACGGGCAAGACGACCCTGGCAAACTACCTTGTTCCGCGCCTGCGGCAGGTGGGTAGGAATGCGGAGATATTGGATGAGGCCTCGGTAAGCGAGGAGCTCTGGGGGGGCATCGGCGATACCAAGGACGAGAGGACCTTGGCAGTCCGAAGGCTAGGATTTTTGGCCCAGATCCTCACTCGCAACAACGTTGCGGTGTTCGTTGCCGCCATCTCTCCGTACAAGACGACGCGAGAGGAGAACCGCAGAACGATCGGGCGATATGTTGAAGTGTACGTAGATTGTCCTACGGATAAGTTGATCGAACGGGACTCCACTGGGCGATACAAGAAGGCCCTCGGAGGCGAGATACCTAACTTCATCGGAATTACAGAGCCGTACGAGCCCCCGGCATCGCCCGAGGTGACGATACACTCCGATGTCGAGACCGTGGAGGATGCCGGGCGGAAGGTGCTCCGCTCGCTCCTAGATCTCGGCTACCTCACGGGCGAGGAAATGAGGACCATTACGGGCGAAAAGGCGCGTGGCAAGGTGGAGAAGAAGGCCCGCCGAGGTAAGTCCTCAAAGCCAGCGGCCAGGGGCGCGCGCAAGGCAAGGCCCACCGCCAGAGCCGCTCGCGTCGCTAAAACCACTCGGAAAGCCGCGGGAAAACGCAAGTCCCGCTGAGCCTCACGGTGATTGGAGCATGCTCAGCCCGGAGCAAATTCAGTCGCTGAGCCTCGCCTCGGCTCCCAAGATTCAGGCGATGCGGGAGCAGATTCTCGCGTGCGGCTCGGCGCTGGTTGCCTTCTCGGGCGGCGTGGATTCGACCTTGGTCCTAAGAATTGCCGCCGACGTGCTCGGCTCGCGGGTCGTGGCGCTGACTGCTCTGTCGCCGTCCCTTCCCCAGCACGAGGAACTCGAGGCAAAGCGCTTGGCTACGTCAATTGGCGTGCGACACGAATTGCTCCAGTCTCACGAGTTATCGAACCCAAGTTATGCCCAGAACGCGCCGAGCCGATGCTATTTTTGTAAGACAGAGCTCTACGAGCTCTGCGAGGTGAAGCGGACGGAACTGGGACTCGGTGCGATTCTGGACGGCTTCAATGCCGATGACTTCCAAGACCATCGACCCGGCCACGCTGCGGCGCGCGAGCACCGCGTCATTTCGCCGCTTGCACAGGCGGGGCTGGGTAAAGCGGAGATCCGCGCGTGGTCCTTCAACCTTGGCCTGCCCACCTGGGACAAGCCGCAAATGGCCTGCCTTGCATCGCGAATTCCTTACGGAACCTCCGTCACTGCGGAGCGGCTCGGCCAAATCGGGTCGGCGGAATCTGGGCTCCGCAAACTAGGTCTGCGAAGCTTCCGCATGCGCTACCATGGCGAAGTTGCCCGGCTCGAAGTGTCGGCGGACGAATATGAGATGTTTTACTCTGCCGATTTTCGACGTCGAGTCAACGATCTGCTTAAGTCCCGCGGCTTTGCATTCGTTGCGTTGGATCTCGAGCCGTTTCGATCGGGCCGGATGAATGAGTCGCTCCAAGGGTCCAGCCGTCGCTCTGCTGGGGTGTCTGCTGCTGACGAGTCCGGGATCGCTGGCGGCTGAGCGCTTCGATCACCGCGGCGCAGTCGGCCTGCTTCTCGGCGGAGGCTTCGAGTTGGGGGAGTTGGTCCGCAGCGGCCAGTTCGACGAATATTCCCGAGGTGTCGCAGAGCTTGGCCTGTCGGTCGCGGTAGGGGAAAACGGAAACGAATTCAAGGCAGTTGTTCAGGCGGCAAGCGGCAGCGAGCTTGAGTGGACCGTGTTTGGCGGTTACCGCGGATACTTCGGGCAAGAGCGATTGAAGACATTCTTCGATCTGGATCTGGCATTCGACGTGCGGCCCAGCTTCACTGCTGGGCCGCGGCTGGCGTTCGGCGTCCAGTACGAGCTCCACTCATTGGTGGGCGTCTTTGCGGGTCTCGATGCTCGGCTCGGAATTGGTAGCCCAACGCGGTTTGCAGCAGGTGCATTCGCGGGGATTCAAGTCCGGTCCTATTTGCTGGAATGACTTTGTTGACGCGCAATTTAGGTGTGAGAGCATGTAAGTGTACGTAGGAGAAAACTGACATGCGAGAGCAAGGCAGGCTTTTGTCGCTGGTCTTCAGACTCGAGCGTTCGAAGCTGGAGGCCTTGAAGGATCTGTCTAGGGCGACTCGGATCCGCCAAAGCGAGTACCTGCGCGAGGCGATCTCCGACCTGCTCGACAAATATGAGCACGACGGCGGGAGCAACTAGCGCGGGACTGGCTGGAAGGGCGGCTCTGCGGGGAGGCCTGGAGGTCGAGCGCGTTCGATCGGCTGAAACGGGTCGAGCGCTGGCGGGTAATGTACCTCCCACAAGATAAGGCCTCGGGCGGGCGCCTTGATGCCGTTGATCGGCGTTCCCGCGATGAGCGCATCGACGAATTGATCCGCGGAGAACAGCCCGGCGCTGACGGCAACCGCAGAGCCAACCATGTACCGAACTTGGTGACGCGCAAACCGGTCCCCCAGGATACGCAGTTCGACGACGCCGTGCGCAGCCTCTACCAATTCGACGCCGCGAATGGTCCTCGGCCCACGCGGACTGGACCGCTCGTGAAACGCTGCAAAATCGTGCGTCCCTTCCAGTGTTCGAAGAATTGTGGCCAGGCGCTTCAGGTCAACTGCTCGTCCGAGGAGTCGCGGGTGCTCAGCGAGTGTCCAGCTGCATGATGCCCATTCGCAAGCTCGCGACGGATCCGTCCGGAGCCGGTAGCGGTATTCCTTTTCACTGGTGCTCCACTGCGCGTGGAAGCCGGCCGGCGCACGGCGCGCATAGCAAATCCCAAGCTCGCGCGATGTTTGCGAGGATAAGTGGCTTAAAAGCTCATCCGGACTCACGTCGCGCAGTCGCATGCTCAGGACCTGCATGCGGGCGTGTACGCCTTTGTCAGTGCGGCCGGCAGGACAAGGGCGCGCGCGAACGCCGACGCTCGACAGAGATCGAACAATGGTCTCCTGCACCGTCGGACCGATGCGCTGCGATTGAAAACCGCGAAACGAGTCTCCTCGGTACCAAATCCAAAGTGCGACGCGGACCGATTTCACGGCTGCGAATCCCGAGAGGCTCACAATTGCGACCGATGCTCCGGAGGCTAGAATAGCGGCGCGCCGATGACGCTGAGCAAGAATCTCGGGACCGACCTGGGTACCACCGGCGGAGAATGGCTGTTTCGACAGGGAGAACTGGTTCTTGGACCAGTTCCCGCGCACAAGATCGTAGAAAAGCTGTACCGAGGTGAGCTGAGCGGAACATCCGAAATCAGCTTGCTCGGGGACGGCCACTTCATGCGGCTCTCGGAAGTCGAGTTCTTCAAGCTCCACTTGGCGAAGGCCGAGGCCAAACTGCGGGTAGATGCTGTTGCCGAGAGAGAGCAGACAAGGGCGAACCGAAAACGCAACGTCCGAATTGGCATCGTTGCCTCGATAGCTCTGATCTTCGCCAGTGGCGCGGCGGCAGTTGCCAGATACCTCGCCATTCACAACCCGTGGAAGAACGTGGACGAGCTGGCATTTGCGGACATCTCAGTGGAACCGCCGACGATTGCTCTGGCGCAGGCGCGCGCGAGCGAAGACTTGGTCGACTATCCGGGGCGGGGTGGGTCCAAGACGCGAAGGGGAATGGATCGCCCCGAGCATTCTCGATTGTCCAGCGCGAAGGCGGACCGCGGGTCGAAAACCCAGGAGGAAGAGCCCGACGGCCTTCGGACCGGCCAATTTGACCGCGATTCGATCAACGCTGTCGTCGCTGCCAGGCAAAAGACGTTGTACTCCTGCATTGCAGATGAGGTTCGGAAGCGACCGGGCCTCAGCGCCAAGATTCCAATCGAGTTCGTGATCGGAAACGACGGCAAGGTCAATCGACTCTGGGTCGACCATCCGATGTTCAAGGAAGGCCCCCTTCAGGAGTGTCTGCTTCGAGAGCTTCAAAAATGGTCCTTTAAGGCCTATCCCGGAGAGCAGGCGACCGTGGGGTTCTCATTCAAAGTCGGCAAAGGCAGCTGACGCGTGCCGTAGCTCTTGATCGCCGATGCGCCTCGGGATAGCCAGCCCGGATGTCCAACCTCGAGGAGACCGCTCAAGTCGACAAAGCGCCCTCATCGCGGTTCCGACAAGCAGTCTTGGAGGCTGCGCGCCGCTTCAAAGCCGGTTGGTTCGATCTGGCGGGCGTCCTGGTTCGGGTCCGGACCCAGAATCTGTTCGCAGACTGGGGGTACGATTCATTCGAATCGTATTGCTCCAAGGAGCTACACATCCGCCGCCAGACTGCGCTGAAGCTGACGCGCAGCTACTCGTTCCTGGAAAAGCATGAGCGTAAGCGGATGGCGGATAAGGACGCCGGCGTTCGCGCACCTGCCTTTGAAGTAGTGGAAGTGCTGGCCCAGGCAGAAGAGCGGGGTCAGCTGTCGAGCGACGAGTATCGAGCCATCCGCGATGCGATCTGGGATCCAAATCGCGCTCCCGGAAATCTCAAGCGCGAGCTCACCGCGCGCTTCCCTCGCCCAACCGCGGAACCGGTTCACGGCCTCGCGCGGTTCGCCCACACGGCGAGGAGGCTCGCCAATGAGCTTCGGGGATCCGCCCGGGTCCCACGCGCCCTCAGCGACCACGCCGCCGTGCTTGCGGACGAACTTGAGGCCCTCGCAGACCGCGACCAGGAACGATAGCCAAGCTGGCTGAAGTGGGGTTATGACTTCCCACAGCCACGACAGATGGGTCGCGCATGATGCAGGCTTCCAGGCAAGACGGCGCCCGCCTATATTTTGAGGAGGCGACAAAAGAAGGCATTGAGTCCTTCGAATTTCGGAATCTCGCGTCTGTAGTACACTGTCGAAGGATTTGCCCGGAGGACTCGAGGTGAAGTCGAAGGAGCACCACGTCAATCTCTCCTGCTCATTCTGCGGCAAATCGCAGAGGGAGGTCCGGAAGTTGATCGCCGGGCCCACCGTCTACATCTGCGATGAGTGCATCAAGTTGTGCAATGACATCATTGCCGAGGAAAACGATCGAGAAGAGGGCAAGCCGCACGTCTCCTTGCCGACGCCGGGGGAGATCAAGGCGTTTCTCGACGACTACGTGATTGGGCAGGATTACGCGAAGAAGGTGCTCGCGGTTGCGGTCTACAACCACTACAAGCGGATTTACCAGCGAAAGAGCGCTGCTCGCCCCCGCCCGGGCGTGAAGTCACAGAGCCAGGAGGACGTGGAGCTCTCGAAGAGCAATATCCTGCTCATCGGCCCCACCGGCTCTGGGAAGACTCTCCTCGCTCAGTCGCTCGCGCGGTTCCTCAATGTCCCTTTCACCATTGCCGATGCCACCAGCCTCACCGAGGCCGGCTACGTTGGCGAGGACGTAGAGAACATTATTCAGAACCTGCTTCACAACGCGGACTACGACGTCGAGAAGGCGGCCCGTGGAATCGTCTACGTGGACGAGATCGACAAGATCGCGCGCAAGGGAGACATGCCATCGGTGACGCGCGATGTGGGCGGAGAGGGCGTGCAGCAGGCCTTGCTGAAAATCATCGAAGGCACCCGAGCCAACGTCACGCCCCGGGGCGGCAAGAAGTACAATCAGCAGGAATACATCCAGGTCGACACCACCAACATTCTCTTCATCTGCGGCGGCGCGTTTCACGGAATTGACGGAATCATCAAGCGGCGCGTGGGAGAAAAAGGGTTGGGCTTTGGCGCCAAGCTCGCGCAGCGCGACGAGCGATCGGTGGGCGAGCTGCTCAAGCTGATCGAGCCCGAGGACCTGATGAAGTTCGGCATGATCCCCGAGTTCGTCGGCAGGCTGCCCGTGGTGGCGACCCTGAACGACCTTCGGGAGGACGACTTGGTGACCATCCTCACCCAGCCGAAGAATGCGCTGGTGAAGCAGTATCAAAAGATGTTTGAGATGGAAAAGGTCAAGCTGTCATTCACCAAAGAGGCTCTTCGGGCAATCGCACGCGAGGCGATGCGACGAAACTCGGGAGCCCGTGGGCTGCGAGCGATCCTGGAAGACACCATGCTCGACATCATGTACGACGTCCCCTACCGCGATGGAATCAGGGAGTGTCGGATCGGTGAAACGGTGGTGACCAAGCGCGAGGCCCCGCAGCTCGTCTACGAGAAAGAGAAGAAGACCGCTTAAATCGAAGCCGGCCGCGCTTTGCGCCGCCTGATCAGCACTGCGTCACTCGAACGGTGGTCTTCATTTCTTTGCCCGTCGCCGGATCGCGCGCGTGCATGGTCAAGATCCCCTCGATATTGACGTCAAAGGTGATCTCCACCTGCACTTCTCCCGCTCGATCGGGACGAATTCCGGAAAAGCTGAAGTCTCCCAGCAGCTCGTTCCTGGAGACCTGCTCGTTGTCTCCTTGGAAGATGCGCATCGCCAGCTCCGTTTGCTGGTCGTAGCTCGTGGTCGCGGTGAGTTGCTTCGCGTTTGGTATCGGCGCATTTCTGGGGAACACGACATGGAAGTTACCCCCGGCTCGCTCCAGCCCGATCGCCATCGGGATCACGTCGAGCAGCTGAAGGCGCAGATTGCTGTCGTCTTCGAGCGAATGGGCGTAGAGCGCGGCGCCGATCGCTACTGCTTCGTCTGGATTCACCCCCTTGCTGGGCGACTTCCCAAAGAAGCGAGTCAGCCGCTCTTGAACCGCGGGCATCCGCGTTTGTCCCCCGACGAGCAAAACCTCCCCGACCTGCTGGGTGGCTACGCCGCAGTCGACCAGGACCCGAGCGAGAATTTTCAGAGTGCGGTCCAGCAATGCGGAGGTAAGCTCCTCCAGGGTTTGCCGGTTGAAGTTCATCTCCAGGTTCATCGGCTGGCCTTGCTGCGTCATGGTGATGAACGGGATGTTGAACGGTACGACCTCGCGAGTAGAGAGGTCGCACTTCACTCGCTCGGCGAGATCACGGATCCTTTGCATCGCCACCGGATCGCTGGTCAGGTCGATCTGAGCCTTGGCTTTGAAGTCCTCCAGCACGTGCTTCATCAGCACGTTGTCGAAGTCGATTCCGCCAAGGAAGATGTCTCCTCCAGTGGCTTTCACTTCGAAGACGCGGTCTCGTATCTCAATCACTGATACGTCGAACGTACCGCCGCCGAGGTCGTAGACCACGACGGTTTCGCGCAGGTTCTTGCCATGAGCGTAGGCAATCGCGGCGGCAGTCGGCTCGTTGATGATTCGAACCACCTCGAGCTCGACCGACTTCCCTGCATCTTTCACCGTCTGCCGCTGCCGATCGTTGAAATACGCGGGAACGGTGACCACCGCCCGGTTCACCGGGCGCCTCAAATAGTCGCTCGCCACTTGCTGCATTTTCTTTAGGATCCGCGCGCTCACCTCCTGCATCGAGAATTGACGGCGGCCGATGTCGATCACCACGTCATTGTGCGAACCGGGGCGCACGTTGTATCCGACGACCTGCTTCATCGTCTCGACGATCTCGCTGCGAAACGACCGCCCCACCAGCCGCTTCGCGCCATACACGGTGTTCTTCGGATTGAGCTGCCACTGGCGCTTCGCCTCATGCCCTACCAGCTCGTTGCCTTTGTCATCGATCGCAAAGACGGAGGGAATGACGTAGTCGCCCCCCCTGTGGGGAATCAGCTTCACTTCACCGTCACCTTCGACAACTGCCGCGCAGGAGTTCGCGGTGCCCAAGTCGATTCCAATGATCGTCTCGTTCTTCATCCTGCCCAGTCCTCGCCTGTCCACCGCGCAAGGCACGCGGCGCACTCGCTCCCCAGATGGGTGCCCGCGCAACTCGCCCAGTACCTGTGCTCGACCGCCTCCAGCTCAAGCATGCGTCTGCCGCCCGCATCGCCGCGTCGACCGCGCCGCCGCGGGTGTGACTTTCCACGGCGTTTGGCGAGCAAGCAACGGGAAGTATACGATACAGCATTGCGCGCGGTGATTGCTGCTCGATGGTTGAATGTGGGTGCTGACGCGAGATCGAGCTAGAAGAGGAAGATCAGGTGGAGGCCAAGCGTTTTCTGCAGGGCATTGGCTCGGACGTCGTCGCCGACTTCGTCAAGAACCGCAGCATTCTTTCCTTTGAAGAGTACCTCAATCTATTTCTACAAGAGCCGCGCAGACAGGCTCGCAACGCCGCCCAATACTTGCGCGATGCGCTGGACTACTTCGGCGTCGAGCAAGTCCCGCATCCGAGCGGAAAGATCCGGAGGTTTCGCCTTTTCGACGCGGCGGCAAACGACGGCGGGATTCGCGTCGCTGGACAGGAGGGAGTTCAAAATGCGTTCTATCGCGCGCTCAGCAATTTCACTCGCGCCGGGCGCATCAACAAACTGATTCTGCTCCACGGTCCAAACGGATCGGCCAAGTCCACCATCGTCGATGCCCTCAAGCGCGGGATTGAGCACTACTCTCGTTTGCCGGTTGGCTCACTGTACAAGATCAATTGGGTCTTCCCGTCCGAGAAGCTGGTGAAGGGGTCGATCGGCTTCTCTGATCGCCTCGCGCCGCACGGTGAGCTGGCCAGCTATGCGCATCTCGACATCGAGAACATCGAGGTGCGCCTGTCTTGTGAGATGAAGGACCACCCTCTCTTCCTCGTTCCTCGCGAGCAGCGCCGCAGGCTGGTCGAACAGAGCGTCAAAAACGCCGAGGGAGCCCCGCGCGATGACTTCGTCATCTCCGATTACTTGCTGGAAGGGGAGCTGTGCCACAAGTGCCGCCGGATCTACACCGCTCTGCTGGGCGTAAATGGCGGCGATTTTCTGAAAGTTCTGCGCCACGTCCAGGTAGAGCGCTTCTACATCTCGCGGCGCTATCAGGTGGGGACTGTCACCGTCGAGCCGCAGATGAGCGTGGATGCGGCCTACCATCAGGTAACCGCCGATCGCTCTCAGATGAATCTTCCTGCGGCGCTTCACAATACGGTGATGTACGAGCCGCATGGCGCGCTGGTCTCCGGCAACCGCGGCCTGATCGAGTACTCCGATCTTCTGAAGAGGCCGCTGGAAGCATTCAAGTATCTGCTGGGAACGAGCGAAACCGGCGAGGTCCCGATGGAGCACTTCATTCTGCAGCTCGATGAGGTGTTGATCGCTTCTTCCAACGAGAAGCACCTGGGAGCATTCAAGGAGTTGCCCGACTTCGCCTCTTTCAAAGGCCGCATCGAGCTCATCCGGGTGCCGTACCTTCGTCGCTATCGCATAGAACGCGAGGTCTACGACGCTCAGATCACCCCGGTGACGGTGGGCAAGCACATTGCGCCGCACGCCACGGAAGTGGCCGCGATGTGGGCGGTCCTCACTCGGCTGAAGAAGCCGATCCCGGATCGATACCAGGGCGAGCTGCGCGACGTCATCGATCACCTCTCTCCGCTCGAGAAGCTGCATCTTTACGACGAGGGCACCGCACCGGATCGGCTGAACCTTTCGCAGGCCAAGGAGTTGAAGAAGCACCTGGTCGATGTGTACGAAGAGTCGGACGCCTACCCGAACTACGAGGGGCGCACCGGCGCTTCGGCGAGAGAGATCAAAACCGCGCTCCTCAATGCGGCTCAGAATCCGAACTTTAAATGCCTCCACGCCCTCGCCGTCTTCGAAGAGCTGGAGGCGCTGTGCAAAGACAAGAGCATCTACGAGTTTCTCCAGCAGGAGGTCGTGGACGCCTACCACGATCACGAGGAATTCGTTCGCGCCGCCGAGAACGAGTACCTCGATCGAGTGGACGATGAAGTGCGCGAGTCGATGGGTTTGATCTCGGAACAGCAGTACCGGGAGTTATTCGAGAGGTATCTGCAGCACGTTTCGCACTGGCTCAAAGGCGAGCGGATGCTCAACCGCATGACCGGGGAAATGGAGAGACCGGACGAAGGCAGGATGGTGGAGATGGAATCCATCGTGATGCCGAAGGGCGAGGATTCCGGCGAATTTCGTCGCGGCCTGATCGCTCACATCGGTGCCCATAAGCTGGACCATCCTGACGTCGAGATGGACTACGCGAGGATTTTCCCCGACTTGTTCCGGCGCCTGCGCGGGCATTTTTTCGAGGAGCGCAAGCGCGTACTGCGAAAAAACAAAGAGAACATACTCAAGTACCTTTCCGACGAGCGTTCCTCATTGAGCGCCAAGGAAGCGGCGCAGGTCGAGAGTACGTTGAAGGCGATGGTGACCAAGTATCGCTATTGCGAGAACTGTGCGAAGGACGCGATCGTGTTCTTGATGCGCAAGAGGTACGTCGACTAAGCGACCGCGATGCGCGTCGACTCTGTTGCATGGCGCGGGATGCCGAAGGCCTCCCGGAGAAATCTTCAAGTGCCTCACCGAATGGGAGAATGCATGAGTCGACGAATCCGGCGGGCCGTTTGCCTTCTTCTTGTCGCGTGTGCCTGCGCGGTCGTCCCGAAACCCCCCTCTCAGTCGGCCATGAGTGGGCTGCCGTCGCCATCGGACCGCAAGTCGATCCTGAAGCGGATCCTGCCCCAGAACGTGCGACTTCTGGTTTTCGCCGGAGGCGAGGCGCGCCGCAGCGCTTCGGGAGTGGTGATTGGATCGGAAGCAACCGCAGACGGATCCTTCAGCTATGTGCTCACCAGCGCCCACGCCGTCGAGCCAGATGGGCTCGAGGACCCTCGGATGGTGGTCTACGTTGACCGAGATGGAGACTCCTTCGATTACCCAGCGCGCCCAGTCGCCATTGGTAATGCTCCCGAGCTCGACTTGGCGCTGATCAAGATTCGCGGCGTCTGCTTAGCCCCGGCGCAGCTCGCCGCTGATTCCGAGCTCGAGCCAGGCGAAGACGTCGTCGTTGTCGCTGCGCCATACGGCAAATCGCTCTCCATTTCGGGCGGCCTCGTTTCGCAGGTGGAATGGGATCGAAAGAGTCGCCTGCCGGCGATGCTTAAGACCGACGCCCCAATCGGCTACGGCGCCTCGGGCGGCGGAGTGTACTCTGCCTCGAGCGGAAGACTCCTCGCTATCGTCGAGGGATACCGCACCGCGCGGGTCGGTTTTGCCGTCGCAGAGCAAACGTATAGCTTTGATGTGCCGATGCCCGGCGAGACCTTCGCAGCCCCGAGCGCGAAGGTGCGTGCGTTTCTTGAGAACAACGGATTTGCTCGCTTCGTGGCAACGGGCGCAGCCCCGTCGGAAGCAACGAGCGCCGCTCTTCGGTGAGCTCCGGTCCACCGGATCAGGATTGAATGGCGGGTTGACACCCGCCCCCATGCGGGGGAAAAGCTCGCGTCGGAGGTAAGAATCGCGATGCGACAGCGCAGCTCCTGGGATCAATATTTCATGGATATCGCTCGTCAGGTCGCGAGCCGAGCGACTTGCGATCGAAAGCATGTCGGTGCGCTTCTGGTAAGAGATCGAACAATTCTGTCGACGGGATACAACGGATCGATCAGGGGTCTGCCGCATTGCGACGACGTTGGTCACATGATGGAGAACGGCCATTGCGTCGCCACCGTGCATGCGGAGGCGAACGCCATTATTCAGGCCGCCAAGAACGGCGTCCGAATTGATGGGGCCACCATGTACACCACCGCGAGCCCTTGCTGGCCGTGTTTCAAACTCATTGCCAACGCCGGTTGCGTACGGATTGTTTACGGAGAATTCTACAGGGACCAGCGCATCTTCGAATTCGCAGCGCTCCTCGGTTTGGAGCTGGTCTCACTGGTTCCGGACACATCCACGGATGCGGCAAGCGTGGCCGCCGAAGTTGGATTGGAAACACTGTAACTCCTCCGGCGGCCGCCAATTGACGAGCAGGCGGCATTGGTGAAGTAATTTCAGCGCGGGCAGTTGAAAATTCAGAGCCACTTTGCAGATTCTTCCGCCTTCCGCGCGAGCCTCCAGACCAGGGAGCTACGCGGACCAACGAGGCTGCAATGGCTGAACCCAAACTCGATCGTGCCGTGCCGAAACCCGTCCTGGAGGCAACGCCCACGCTGGTTGACGGCTTGCTTCACGGCGCGCGCAATCCGCTGAATGCACTTGCGATCAATCTCGAGGTGCTGACCGACAAGCTCCGCCAGTCCGACGGTCTGGGGGGGGCGGACCGGAATCTTCGAGCGATGCGCGAGCAGATTTTCCGCGTCGATACCATTCTGAGACGGTTCGCAGATTTTCTAGCTCCCCGACGCTCGGGAGCAGGCGAGGCCAAACTGTCGGAGTTGGTCGAGGCTGCTCTGGAAGTCGCTGGGCACGAAGCACGTAAAAAGCGGCTTCGCCTGATCGCTCGGGTGGAGCCCGACCTAAAGGTCTGGCTGCTACAGGCATGGTCCGCTCACTTTCTAACTCTGCAGATCATCCTCAGGTCGATTGATCGAGCCGAGCCTGGCTCCGATATCGAGGTCTCGCTGTCTCGGTCTCGGGAGTCGGGCGCTCCGCTCTTCACGGTAAGGGAAACCGGCTCCGCAAGCGAAAATGGAGCAAATCTCGTGCACGTCTTGGAACGCGTTTCTTGCCAGATCGGGGCCGCATTGAGCGTGCGAGGAAGCGAGTGCCGGCTCGCGTTTCCCTCGGCGACCTCGGACTCGATACAGGGAGGCTGATGTGAGTGGTGCCAGGATTCTCGCGGTAGACGACGAACGAGCCACCGGCGAGGCGCTCACCGAAATTCTCAGTCGGTGGGGCCATCGGGTAGAGACCGCCGTGGACGGGAACGACGCCCTGAAGAAGGCCGTCGAGTTCAGGCCCGACGTCGTGCTCTCGGATCTCGCGATGCCTCAGACGGACGGGCTTTGGCTCCTCCGCGCGCTGAAAGAGGACTTTCCCGAGTGCCCGGTCGTCTTTCTGACCGGTCGCGGAACAATTGATGCCGCGGTGGAGGCCATTCGGGCAGGTGCCTACGACTTTATCGAGAAGCCGGTTGATCCGGCTCGCCTCAAGGTCTGCATTGATCGCGCGCTGGAGAACAAGGAGACACTTCGCGAAGTGCAGGGATTGCGGCGGCGCCTCAAACAGATTGGGCCGAGCGACTTCATCGGCCAGGCGACGGCAATGCGGCGGGTGTTCGACTTGATCGAAAAAGTGGCGCCTGCGAAGGCATCCGTGGCCATCACGGGCGAGTCCGGCACCGGGAAAGAAATGGTGGCGCGCGCAATTCATAATCTCTCGGCGCGGCGAGACAAGCCGTTTATCGCGGTCAATTGCGCTTCGATTCCCCCCACGTTGATGGAGTCGGAGATCTTCGGCCACGAAAGAGGCGCATTCACCGGCGCCAACCAGCGCAGGCCCGGCGTGTTTGAGTTGGCGCACGCCGGGACTCTTTTTCTCGATGAGGTAGGCGAGATCCCGATCGAGCTGCAGGCAAAGCTGCTGCGCGTCCTAGAGGAAGCTCGGCTCCGCCGCATCGGAGGAAAGGTGGAGATTGAAGTCGACGTGAGGGTCCTGTGCTCGACGAACCGCGACCTCAAGGCGGAGGTCAAAACCGGCCGATTTCGCGAGGATCTTTTCTTCCGGCTGAATGTCTTTCAGATTTCTCTGCCCCCGCTGCGCGAGCGCCGCGAGGACATCCCACTCTTGGCGCAGTATTTCGTCGAAAAGTTCAACGGCGAGTCCGGAAAGCACATCGCGGGCATGCATCCTGAGGCGCTGGACCTGCTTAAGAACTACGACTGGCCCGGCAACATCCGCGAACTGCGCAATGCGGTCGAGAGGGCGGTAATCCTTTGCGACGGAGATTTCATCCAACGCGATCACTTGCCCCCCGACATGGCGGGGAGGGGACTCGAACGGCAGAACTTCAGGCTGGCATATGGATTGCCGCTGGACTTGCTGGAGAAGGAGTACATCCTCGGAAACCTTCAGCGAAATGGCGGGAACAAGGCGAGAACCGCTGAGATTCTAGGGGTTAGTGAAAAAACGTTGTACAACAAGCTGAATCGGTATGCCGCCGAAGCCAGAGCCCAACGCGAAGCGACAGCCCTTGCCAACCCCAACTCCTCAACGCAGCCCACGGCCGCGACCCCTGAACCAAGCGTTGGAAAGGCTTGAAGGACCTCATCTGCTTGACTGACGGGCGTGGAAAGAGGGACTCTTCGACCCCCCTTTTGACCGCTGGCCAGCCGTGGACGTGGCTCGAGAGGAAAAATGACAGTTCGCCGGGTTTGCCCTTGGGCTCTAGGCGCCCCTGTGGAAGGTTAGGTGTCAAGGAAGGTTGTGGAAATGACGGATTCTCGGATTTTGCACTTTTTTGGCGGCAAGGGCGGAGTGGGCAAAACCACGCTCGCTGCCGCTTTTTGGCTGAACCTGGCAGAGAAGCTACCTGAAGAAAAGGTCCTGCTTGTCTCCTTCGATTCCTCCAAGGCCTTGTCGGATCTGCTGAAGAGGAAGCTCCCCGAACGGCCACTGAAGCTGGGAGGCAAAGGCGCCGGCGGGTTTTTTGCCGCTGAGCTGGACCGAGCTTCGACCGTTGAGCCCTTCAGCGCCAAATACAAGCCATCATTCGATCAAGCGGTAGAGAAGGGTGCTTTGCTGGCCGAAGACGATGCCCGCCAGCTTGTCAGTCACGCGACAGCGGAGCTGGAAGGCGTTGCCGGCCTGCTGCAGGTCTTGGACTGGTTGGAAGAAAAGGCCTTCGATCGAATCGTGGTCGACACCGCGCCGACGACGCAGGCGCTGCGACTGCTCGAATCGCCCCAGGGTTTTCGCAAACTGTTGACCTACTGCAGGGGCGGCGAGAAGTTCCTGAAGGGAAAAAAGGCCGGGGTCCCAGCGGGCCCGCTCGATGCGCTCAACGAGCGGATCGAGAAGCTGCAGAGCTTGCTGAAGGATCCGGCGCGGACTGGCTTCCACCTGGTTGCTCTCGCTGAGCCGGTCGTCGAGGCTCAGACGCGCTTCTACTTTACGCAGCTTCGAGCTCGATCAATTCCCATTTCCGATATCACGGTGAACCAAGTTGAAGACGGCATCGGCTGTCCCGCGTGCCAGGGCCGCAGGGGTCTGCAAGCGCCGAACGTCCGCAAGTTTCAACAACTGGATAAGGCGATTCCCGTGCAGCTGGCTGCCCGCCGCGAGATTGCCCCCAAGGGCTTTGAGGCGCTGTCCGCATTGGCGGCGGATTGGCTCAGCGGAAAAGAGACGCGCGCGTTGGAGTTCGCGATCTCCGAGGGACCGCCGGCGCTCGTACGGGCTCCCTCGATGCCGCCGATTGCCGCGCCGCCGCTCCCCCCGACGCGGCTCATTTTCTTCGTCGGCCAGGGCGGGGTGGGCAAGAGCTCGTGCGCGGCGGCTGCAGCAGTGACCCTGACCGAAAAGGAGGGGCCTGTTCTTTTGATTTCCACGGATCCGGCTCACTCGCTATCGGATGTACTGCAAAGCAGGCTCACCGACACCGAAACGCAGGTGAAAGGTACCAAGGGCCTTTACGCGCGCGAGCTGGATGGCGCAGGTTGGTTTAGCTCTCTTCGCAAGCGCCTGAAGGAGCTTGCGGAGAATATCTTCCCACAGGACGCGAAGAGCGAGTTTGCCCTCGACCGTGAGATGCTCAAGAACCTGTTGGATTGTGCGCCGGCCGGCGTGGACGAGCTTGCAGCGCTGGGAACCCTGACCGATGCGCTGGTTCAGGAGCGATTCAAGCGCATCGTTGTCGACCCCAGCCCCGCCAGCGGGACGGTGCGACTCGTCGAGCTTCCCGAAGCCGTACGCGCCTGGCTCAGCTCCCTGCTTGGAGTCCTGGTGAAGTACCGCTCGAGGGGAACGGGTCCGCTGGCGGACGAAATCTCCGCGCTGCTCAAGCACGTCAAGCGGTTTGAGGAGGCGCTCTCCAGCCCCAGCGAAGCGCGCTTCGTTGTCGTCACGAGGGGAGAAGATCTCGCCATCCCTCGCACGGAGCGACTGGTTGAATTCTTAAAAGGTCGAAAGCTCGCGGTGGAGAGAGTGCTCGTCAATCGCGTCTTGCCCAAGTCAACCTGCCCAAAGTGCGAGAACCGCCGCAAACTGGAGCTGGCCGCTGCGAAGAACGTCGAAAAGAAGCTCGGAGTTCACGTCACCGTGGCCCCCGCGCTCGGTCGGCATCCCGCAGGACTGCGCGAGCTCAAGGCTTTCCGAACGTCGTGGTACGCGCTTTCCGCCCCAGCGAAGATCAAGGCTGCGTAGCGGCTAACGCTCTCTGGTCGAAAGGATGGCCAACAGCACCAGCCACGCCCTGGAGTTCGAGCGGCCCCTGCTCGAGCTGGAGAAGAAGATCGAGGAGCTAAAGAGGCTGTCCTCGAATGGAAGGACGGACTTCTCATCCGAGATCGCAAAGCTGGAGAAGAAGGCCAGCAGACTCCAAGCAGAAATATTCAACGACCTGACGCGATGGCAGATCGTCCAGCTGTCTCGACACAGCGCCCGGCCGTACTTTCTCGATTACGTCGGGCATCTGTTCACCGATTTCTTCGAGCTTTCGGGCGATCGAGCTTTTGGAGAAGATCCCTCCATCGTCGGAGGCTTCGCGCGGCTCGATCATCAACCGGTGATGGTCATCGGTCAGCAGAAAGGTCGCAATACCAAGGAAAACATGGTCCGCAACTTCGGCATGCCTCGCCCCGAGGGCTATCGCAAGGCGCGCCGACTGATGCAGCTGGCCGAGCGTTTCGGCCGCGCGGTCCTCACTTTCGTGGACACGCCCGGCGCTTATCCAGGTATCGGAGCCGAAGAGCGTGGACAGGCGGAAGCCATCGCCCAGAGTCTTGAGCTGATGTCCGGGCTGAGAACACCCATTATCTCGACTGTGATCGGCGAGGGAGGATCAGGAGGTGCCTTGGCAATTGGGTTAGGAAACCGCATCCTGATGATGGAAAACAGCATCTACTCGGTGATCAGCCCCGAAGCATGCTCGTCTATTCTCCACCGAGATCCGGGGCAGGCCGAGAAGGCTGCCGACTCCTTGAAGCTGACTGCGAAGGACCTTCTCGCGGCGGGCATCATCGACGAGCTCATTCCAGAGCCGCCCGGCGGAGCGCACCGCGATCCTCGGAAGGCGGCCGAACACGTGGGCCACGCAATCCGCAAGCACCTAACGCAGCTGCGGCAAATGAGCGTGGAAGCCTTGGTCGAGGATAGGTATCGAAAGTTTCGCGCGATCGGCCATTTCTCGGGCAAATGAGATAAGCAAGGGAACATGCGCCCGCTGGTCCCCTCTCACATCGAGACGCTCAAGCCCTACGTTCCGGGCAAGCCGATCGAGGAGACCGAGCGCGAATACGGCATCACCGGCGCAATTAAGCTCGCCTCGAACGAGAACCCGCTCGGCCCATCCCCGTTGGCGCTCGAGGCGATTCGAGGGGCCGCTCGAAGGGTGAACCTCTACCCCGACGGCTCCAGCTACTATCTGGTGCAGAAGCTCTCGTCGTTTCTTCGAGTGAGGCCGGACGAGCTATTCCTCGGCAACGGCTCCAACGAGATCATCGAGCTTTTGATCCGCACTTTCACCACGCCCGAGGACGAGGCACTGATCTGCAAGGGCTCCTTTCTGATGTACAAGGTCGCTCTCCAGTCGCATGGTCGCGACTTCGCCGAAGTCCCAATGCAGGCGGGCTATCGATACGACCTTGGCGCGATGGCCGACAGAATCACGCCGAGGACGCGAATCATCTTTCTCGCCAATCCGGACAATCCGACCGGAACAGCCTTCAGTCGAGACCAGTTTGAGTCATTCCTTCGCCGAGTCCCTGCCGACTGCTTCGTCGCCCTGGACGAGGCGTACTTCGAATACGTCGACTGGCCTGAGTACCCCAATGGGATGCACTACTTCCGGAGTCAGCCAAACCTGATCGTCTTGCGGACGTACAGCAAAATCTATGGCTTGGCTGGAATCAGACTGGGATACGCAATCATGCAGCGCCACTTGACCGGTTACCTCAATCGAACGCGGCTGCCCTTCAACTTGAGCTCCCTCGCTCAGGCCGCTGGGATCGCGGCGCTGGACGATGTCCAGCATGTCCGGGCGACGCGCGAAACCACCCAGCGCGGACTGCGCTATCTGGAGAGCGAGTTGCGGAAGCTGGGTTTGGCAGTGCCACAAAGCCATGCCAATTTCGTCTTCGTCGATTTCGGACGACCCGCCGGGCCGATCTACGAACAACTGCTTCGCCGGGGCGTCATTACGCGCCCCATTCCCGCTTACGGCTTTCCGAATGCTTTGAGGATCTCCGTCGGACTTCGCGCGCAGAACGAAAAGCTTATTCGAGCTCTAAAGGACCTTCTCAAGTGACCGAGCGGCCGTTCATCGTCGCGATCGACGGGCCGGCGGGGGCAGGAAAGTCCACCGTCTCCCGCGTTCTTGCCAGGCGGCTCGGCTTCACCCTGGTCGATACCGGAGCCATTTACCGTTCTGCGGCTCTGGTCGCCCAGAGCGAAGGCGTCGGCTTCGAGGACGAAAGTCGCTTGACCGAGTTCCTCGATCGCATGCGCCTGAGTTTCCGCATGACCGGCGACGACAACCGAGTGTTGCTCGGAGGGCGCGACGTGTCCGCGGAAATTCGAACGCCCGAGATTTCGATGGCCGCATCGCAGATCTCCGCGAAGCCGCTGGTGCGAACGGCTCTTCTTCCGCTGCAGAGAAGGCTCGCGCTGGAAGCGAAACACGGGGCGGTTCTGGAGGGGCGAGACATCGGGACGGTCGTCTTCCCCGACGCTGAGGCGAAGTTCTTTCTTCAAGCTTCCCCGGAGATTCGCGCGCGCCGTCGCTACGAGGAGCTTTTTCAGAAGGGCGTGGAGCGATCGATGGGGGACGTGTTGGCCGACCAAGCGCGGCGCGATCGAGATGACTCGTTGCGCCAAATTGCTCCCCTTCGACCGGCGGAGGACGCGATCGTCCTCGATTCGTCGCTTCTGCCTGTTTCGGAAGTCGTTCAAACCATGGAGAGGATCGTTCGAGAACGAATGTCCGCTGCCAAGCCCGGACCGGGCTAGGCCTCGGGCGGCGGGATCGCCAAGGCGCGCCTCAGTTGCTCATCGGTCGGCAGCTGCAAGCGGCGCCGCGGATCTGCGGCGAGCGCTACCAGCTGCTTCAACAACGAATCGAAGCTGGTGCCGAGTTTCCTCGGATCCAGACGGATGGTTTGCGCCGATTCAGGCTTCGTGGTCGATCCGATGAGCCGCAGACAAACGACTTTTTTTTCAGCGGCAATTTGATCAATTGACGCCCATTGAACAACGGCTGCTCTACCCCTGCGGATCAGGTACAGAGACTCTTGGCCGAGCGCCAAGGAGGGCCAAAAGAGTGGCCGAAGCTGTCCACGGAAAATGACCAGGCCGCCGCCCAGCCCAATCAAAAGCCCGGCCAGCGATCGGTCAGCGCCAACCGCGGCGCGTTCGATCAGGGCGCCCAGGATGGCGCAGCCGCCGGAGAAGAGAAAGTAGCGGATTACGTAGATGCCGCGAAGAGTCGATGAGACTGCAAAACGCCACTGGAGTTGATCGACGCCGGCCACAGCGACGGCCATAGCACAGTGCCTGCCGGAGGGGACTTGTTGCAGGAGAAGTCTAGGCGGCTCCGCTTCGGTCCGATTGGGCCGTTCCTTCCACGGTTTTCAGCGCGTCGGCAGGCGCCGCAGCAATCTTCTTCGGCAGCTGGTAGCGCGCGGCCGCGGAGTCGACGATGCGAGCGACAAGTTGGGTATACGTCATGCCCCGCTCCCGAGCGGCCATTGCCAGTTCGCCCTGTTTTTCAAGGTAGGGATTCGGATTCACCTCCAGGATGTACGGTTCTCCCGTCTGCGCCGATATGCGAAAGTCGATTCGGGCATAATCGCGAAGCTTCAGCGCGCGAAATGCGAGCAAGGCGGCTCGTTCGATCCGTGCCTTCAAATCGTCGGAGATGTCCTGCGCCATGACCAGCCGGGGCGACCCCTCGGTCTCTGGGCCGAACTTCACCTCTCGGTCGGAGATTCGGGGCTGGTCCGCCTTCCAATTGCCGAAATCCAGCTCCACGAACGGAAGGATCTCCGGTCTGTTCGCATCCCCGAGCACGCCGACGTAGATCTCCCGCCCCTCAATGAAGTCTTCGGCCAGTGCCTCGTCTTGGAATTCCTTGCGAATCTCGCGAACCCGCTTCGTCAGCTCGTCCCAATCGTGGACGATCGAGCGCTGCCCGATGCCCAGCGACGCATCCGATTTCGCCGGCTTGACGATCAGCGGAAACCGCAGTGGTCCATGGGTTTCGAACGTCTCCCCGTCAAACGTCGCGAAGTTTGGGGTCTTCACTTCGTTGTACTGGAGAAGCTGTTTGGTGAGGATTTTGTCCTGCGCGAGCAACAGACCCGCCGTTCCCGACCCGGTGTATCTGACCCGGGCCATTTCCATCAGCGCGGCGACGTTCACTTCCATTCGGTAGTCGTCGGCGAATGTCTCGCAGACGTTGAAGACCAAATCGCACTGGCAATCCTCGATCGCCTGGAGGATGTCGAAGACCCGATCGTGTACGGCAATCCCCACGGATTGATGCCCCAGCTCAGCCAGAGAATCCTGGATGTGCGTCACCACCGGGTCCGTGGTTTCGTTGCTCGGCTGGTAATGCAGGACGGCCAACTTCAGCGGCGGAAGCGCCATAGCGCGAAAATAATCCAGCCCGAAGGCCGCGTCACCTAGTCGCGGCGCTACTCCACTTCGAAGAACCGATCCGTGTAGAGGTAGTTCATCGCCAGCGTCGTCAACAGCGACGTCAAGCGCGTCAGATACTCTCGGGTCTTGTCGAGATGAACGCTGAGGGCAAGCGCCGCAGCGCGGTCCACCAGGTGATCCACGACCGAGCGCACCACCGGTCGGCTTACTCCGGAGTAATGCGTCACCGCTTGAATGAGCGACTGCCTCTCGGCGCGAATCAGGGTCTCTGCCTTTGCCGGCGCCGCACCCGCCGGTTCGAAAAGATTGAGGAGCTCTTGGTCGAGCTGGTCTCGCAGCTGGAAGTCCACCTTTTCCGAGAGCTCCCGCTGTCGATAGTGGTCGAGCACCGTTTCTTCCATCTGGTCGACCGCCATGTCTTTCGAGTCGAGCTGAACGATTGGCGTGGTACGGCCCATTTTTTCCGCGATGTTCTCCACGTATTGGAGCTTCTTCAGCGCTCCCCAGCCGGCATATCTGCGTTGCCAGTCCGAGCCCGGCGTCAGCCACACGGCGAAAGTTTCAGCGAAGTCCTCATCCGGGTGCTTTTGCGCGTACCAGCCGGAAATATTCACCACGTACTTTCGAGAGAACGGCTGCGGCTTGTACTCCTCCTTGTAGGGCTTGCTGTAGTCGCCAAACAGCTTGCGCCAAGCTTCGCCCTCGTAGAGCTTGAACGCGTAGTTGAAGCAGTGTCCGGCTTCGTGGCGAAGGTAGATGAGAATCTCCCGCTCGGACTCCGCCCCGGCGCCAAGCTGGTCTTCGATGGAGTACAGCTGCGGATCGGCCAGGTAGAAGGGGATCCCGATCACCGGCACCCCGGAGGGGCAACCCCATTGATCCGAAAGGTAGCATTGAGGCCGCAGCGAGATGCCCTTTGCCTCCAGCTCGCTGTAGAGCTGGTGGATGTGCTTTTCCAGCGGCGTGCCAGCGAGGTGAAGCTTTAGGTCCTTGATGCGGGCCTGAAGCAGGGCTTCGCTTGCCGGCGGCAATCCACCCTCGCCTGATTCGCGCAGGTCCCCGGTGCTCTTTTCGCGGAAAAGGATGGGAGAGGCTGGAAGCATGGACTGCCGGTTTTGAAACGCCCGAGTCTAGCCAAAAGTTCACTGTGCAAAGGGTTCTTGCTATACAGTTTTTGAAATAGCTTTAAAATCAATAGATTAGCTGCCGAAGGTCGCGGCGGCTGTAGGTTCGGGTAGGTGGAGGAGCGCTTCGCTGTCTCTGATTTGACTTCGGCTAGGGAGTCGCGGTTCGGCGTCTTTTTTTCGTCAGGACGGCCCCGCGGTGGCGGTCATCGGCGCCAGCGAGGAGACGGTCATCGGCGGCCGGCGGCCGTGGCTCGGGGGTCGGCGCGCTTTGCGCCGGAGAAGGCGTTCCGGAGTCCCGCGCTCCCGCTCGCAGCGACTCGCTGGGCAGCGCAGGCAAACGGATGATGAAATTCGATCCTTCGCCCACCCGACTCTGGACCGAGATACTCCCGCCGTGGTTCTTCACGATGCGCTGGCAGATGGCAAGTCCAAGCCCGGTGCCCTTCTCTTTCGTCGTGAAGAACGGGACGAAGATATTCAACTGCTGATCTCCGGGAATGCCCCCGCCGGTATCCGCCACCTGAAGCTCGACCGCTTCGGTACCCCGAAACTCGCCGAAGCGCTCGGGGCGAAGGGTCCGGATCGCGATCTGACCGCTCGCTTTCCCAATTGCCTCCAGAGCGTTCTGCACCAGGTTGATCAGCACCTGCTTGAGCTGCTCCGCGTCGGCTTCAACGCGCGCCAGTTCCTCCCGAAGCTCGAGCTTGAGCTCGATGTTCGGCGGAATCTCATTTTGGATGAGGCGGATCGTCCGAGTGACCACCTCGTTGAGGTCCGTCGGCCCGAAGTTCTGTTTCAAGGGTCGCGCGTAGTCCAAAAACGCGCTCACCACGCCATTGAGTCGGTTGACTTCTTCGACGATGACTTCCAGGAACTCGCCGTCCTCACCCGGCAGCCGTTGGGGATCGAGGCACTGCGCGGCCCCTTTGATCGCTCCCAGTGGATTGCGGATCTCGTGTGCCAGGCCTGCCGCCATCTCTCCGAGGGCCGCCAGGCGGTCCCGCTCGCGCATCTTCTCGTAGAGTTTCGAGTTCTCGATTACCGTCGCAAACTGCTCCGCGATCTCCAGGATCAGCGCGATCTCGTCGGATGCATAGGCCTCGGGTACGCGCTCGTCCCAGAGGTTGAGGAAGCCGATCACGCGATCGTTGCCCACCAACGGCACGCTGATGCCGGCCTTCATCTGGGACAGCGCGCCCCGCATGTCGTTGAGCCTTTTTAACTCGTCGCGCCCTCGTCTTCGGTCCGGCGCGCGGCTGCGCATTTCAATGATTCGGCGCTCGATGTTCTCGAGCAAAAGAGCCTTCTGCCCCTCCGCGGCCGCGTAAAGGAGCCCGCGCGCAGCAGCGGTGTCCAGAAACGGCACCGGCTGAGGCCCCCGGAAGTCGAGCAACCGGTAGCCAGGCCGGTCTTCTGCGAGCAGGTACACCGATGCGTGCGTGACCCGGCGAGTCTCGTTGAATCCGTCCAGCACGAGGGTCGCGACTTCGGCGACATCGATGACGTTCGCCAGCCGGGCGCGCAGGTTCGCCAAGCTCCGCAGCAGCTCGAAGCGCTCGCGGAAGAACACTGCCACTACCCTCTGCTCAACCTTCGTTCTCAAAGGGTCGAGCAGGATGATGAGAACGAAGGCCGCGACGATCGTATTGAAGAGAAACAGCGACGCATTCGCTTCCACCCAGAGCGTGAGGGTGGCGAACAGGGCAGCCAGAATCACCGCCAGGACCGTCTGCGATGCGACCTTGCCCAGGAATTCGTGCAGGTCCATCAGCCGAAGTCGCAGCAGTGTCTGGGCGAGAAAGAAGAGATAGAGGGTTGAAATAACCGGACCGAGGGTCGGGAACGGGATGCCGTAGCGAACCAGGAAATCCAGCGCGGCGAAAACGATCGAGGCCGCAGCTCCGATAGCCAAGTAGGCCAAGCGGGCGCGCTCGATCCGCGAGTCGCTTTGCCGCATCCGGTAAAGCAAGAGAGACACGGATGCGGACAAAGCAGAGAAAACCCAGATTGACAGGATAAGCCGAGCCCAGAAGTTGTTCGCCAGTGGGGTCAGGCCGACCGCGAACCCGAGGATTGCGGAGAGCAGGGCGACTGGGCGGCCGTATCGGTATGCGCTGGGGCGAACGCCCAGAAACTCCAGAAAAAAACCAAGCGCCGCCGAGGGTACCAGAGCGCCGAGCACCAAAGTTGCCCCAGCCGCCATCCGCAGCGACCAACCGCTTTGCGCGGACGCGGCGAACACGCTTTGGAAGAAGTGGGCGAGATAGTACCCGCCTACCGTGAGGGCGAAAACGGAGTAGAGTGTAAGGACCCGGGGCCGGCCGGCCCGAAGTAACATGGACAAACCGAGCGCAAGACCTACGATGGCCGCAAGCAAAGTGCTCTGGGTACGGATATCCATCAGCGCGGCTCTAGTGTAACCGGGATGCGCCCCCTTCTGCTTTTACCACCTCTTTTCCTCTTAACTGCTCCGTTCCCCGAGCCGCCGACGGAAGATTCTTACAACGCAGCGGCCAGCTCGACGATCGAGCAAGAGCGCCATCCGGCTCCGCAGGCCCAGGTCGACAGCGCTCCACCGGAGGTACAGCTAAGCCCTCCCCCAGGCGCGGAAAGGGTCCAAGTGCCCCCTGGGTACGTCGGCGTAAGCAATCCCGCCTTCCCCCTGCTGGAGCCGTCAGCGAGCTCGATTCCTCTCGGCCGCCGATATGATGCGTCGGACCTGGCGCCCTACTTTCTGAAGGGCAACACAGCCGAAGCGAAGGCGCAGTTCGACAAGGGACACTTCATCGCCGCGCGGCAGCTCTTGGCGGACCAGGGCAACTCGCTGCCCGTTCGGTACCTTCGCGCTTTAAGCGCGCTCAGAGCGGAGCAATACAAGGAGGCGGCGGAGGAGATGTCCGCGCTCGCGGGCGAGTATGGCGCGCTGCGCGACCGTTGCCTCGCCCACGCCGCGCTGGCGTTTGAGGAGCTGCACCAATTCTCGGACGCAGCGGAAAAGTACCGACAGGTGCCGCCCGGATCGAGGCTCTACGGAGACGCGCAGCTCGGCCTCGCGCGGGTCCTTCACCGCATGGGCAACGCCGAGGGCGCGATCGATGCGCTGTCGAGCACTTCCAAGCTACTGGCTCCTGCGTGGGGCCGCGACATTGGTGCGGAGGCGCTCGCCGCGCTGGCGGACCTGTTGCGCGAGCGCAGGAGCTTCGCACTCGAACGCGCCGCCCTCGTCAAGCTCTGGACGGTGCACGCACTTTCTCCCCTCTCCAACCAGGCCGAGAAGCGGCTGGGGCTGGCCAGCCTGTCGGTCGAGCTGCGATTGGCGCGCGCCGAGCAACTGATCGAAGCGCATCGCAACCGCCGCGGCCTTGCCCTGCTGGAGCCTATCGTTTCGAAGCTGAAGCTTCCGGATCCGCTCGCGTGCCGGGTGCAGTTTGCCTACGGGAAGGCTCTGCGAAAGGAGCGCCAGCACACCAAGGCGGTGCGCGCGCTGGTCCCCGTGGTCGCCCGTTGCCGCGATCCGGACTTGCGCGCTCGCGCGATGTACGTCCTTGGATCCTCGCGCTCCATCGTTGATCCAGCTCGTGGCGCGCAAACGTATGAGGCGCTGGCGCGCGAGTTCCCAAAGCACGCCTTTGCCGATGACGCTCTCTTCTACGCCGCCGATCTTCACCTCCGCGCCGGCGAGGTCGAACGCGCGACGGCTATCCTTCGCCAGGTGGCGGCGAACTATCGCGAGGGCGATTTCGCGGCCGAATCCCTCTTTAAGTTGTTCTGGATTCTTCGCGACCGCGGCGACTTGAAGCCAGCCCTCGAGATCTTGGCGGAGGTCGAGACTCGCTACGGGAAGGCAGATGAGAGCTACGAGGTCGAGCGCGCCCGCTACTGGAAAGCGCGCTCTCTGGAGAAGTCCGCCGACGCGCAGGCCGCGGCCGAGCTGCTCGAGGCGCTGACCACCGAGCACCCGGCGACCTACTATGGATTGTTGGCCCGACTCCGGCTCGGCCAGTTGGATCGAGTGCGGGCCGAGCGCGTGGCGAAGCAGATCAACCTGCGGCCAGCGGCGTCGGGCACGCTGTGGCCGCTGTTCGCTGGGCCCCTGGGCGATGACCCGCATTTTCTGGCCGCGGTTGAGCTGCTGCGGCTCGGTTTTCCCGATTCGGTCTCCAGTGAGCTGTTGTCGGTGGAGCGGCCCCGGCTCTCCCGCCCGTCGGTCCGCTTGTTGGTCGAAGTTCTCGCCGCCGCCGGAGATGCTCGAGCGGCCCACGCGGTGGCGCGCGCTTCTTTGCGCGCGGACCTCTCCGGAAGGATCCGCCCGGAGAATCTCTTCGTCTGGCAGATCGCGTATCCAAATGCGTTTCACGACGTGGTGGAGCGCCACTGCCGTGAGGTGAACGTCGACCCTTACTTGTTGCAGGCGCTGATTCGCGAGGAGAGCGCGCTCGACCCGAAGGCGTTTTCCTGGGCGGGCGCCCTGGGACTGTCTCAGCTGATGCTTCCGACCGCGCAAGGGATCGCGCGAACGCTGAAGATCCCCGGCGTCACACAGGATTCGCTGCTCGACCCGGATCTGAACCTGCGCCTCGGCTCCTGGTACCTGGGGATGCTGCTCAAGCGATTCGAAGGCAACAAGGCGGAAGCGCTGGCGGCCTATAACGCGGGAGCGGGGGTGGTCAAGCAATGGCGTGCGCTAAAATCGGGCCTGGACTTGGACGCATGGATCGAAGAGATCCCGTTCGCCGAGACGCGCGGCTACGTCAAGCGAGTGATGCGCTCCTATAACACGTACAAGCTGCTTTATGGGGCATCCGATTCGATCCAAGCGGTGAGCTGGTCTGGCACCTGAACAGGGTTGCGCTCACTAAGCGAGCGGCTCGACGCGCTAGGCAGAATCCACGGATGCCGCGTAGACTCGGGCGAGCAGACGATCGCGACCAATGGAAGAAGCTCGAAAGAACGCAGCGCTGCGATCGCTCCCGTCGATCGACAGTCTCCTGACGGAGCCGTCGCTGGCGCCCTTGTTGGGGGCGCATCCTCGGATGCGAAAAGTTGCTGCTTTAAGGATCGCCGTGGATCGGGTTCGCGCGCGGCTGCTGCGCGGCGAAGAGCGCGGGTTCGAGGAGGCGGATGTTGTCGCCGCATTGAGGCAGCTCAGCACCCCCGGGCTTCGGCAGGTGTTGAATGCCACCGGTGTCGTGCTGCATACCAATCTGGGTCGCGCGCCCCTTGCGCCCGAGGCTGCCGACCGGGTGCGCCAGATTGCAGTGAGTTACTCCAATCTCGAGTACGACCTCGACGAAGGCGAGCGCGGCAGCCGCTACGCTCCTCTTCTTTCTCTGCTCAGAAGCCTGACCGGGGCGGAGGATGCGGTGGTGGTGAACAACAATGCGGCTGCGGTTCTGCTCGTTCTCACCGCGCTCGCCCAGGGTCGCGAGGCGATCGTTTCCCGCGGAGAGCTGGTGGAGATCGGCGGCGGTTTCCGCATCCCGGATGTGATGCGCCAGTCCGGCGCGAAGTTGGTTGAGGTCGGGACGACCAACCGGACGCATCTCGGAGATTACGAGAAGGCGATCTCGGCAGACACAGGGCTCCTCCTCAAAGTGCACAAGTCCAACTTCGCCCAAATCGGCTTCACCGAAGAGGTGTCGGCTCACGCGTTGGCTGCGCTCGGCCGGCGAACGGGGATTCCAGTGTTTGAGGATCTCGGGTCAGGTGCGCTCGTTCCGATCGAGGGGGAGGGAATCTCCCCGGAACCCACGGTGTCTTCCGCGGTCGCAGCCGGCGTTGATCTGGTGACTTTCTCCGGCGACAAGCTCCTCGGCGGTCCGCAGGCGGGAATCGTCCTCGGGCGAAGCGACCTTCTTTCCAGGGTCAAATCGCACCCCTTGAACCGCGCTCTTCGCGTGGACAAGATGACGGTAGCAGCCCTGGAGGCCACGCTGGAGCTCTACCGCGACGGCCGCGTCGATCAGATTCCTGCGCATCGTTTGCTCAAGCAACGCCCCGAAGAGCTGCGCGCCCGCGCAGATCGCCTTCATGCCCTGCTGAGGGACCGGGGTATCGATTGCCGAGTGGAGCCCACCGAAGGCCAAGTTGGGGGCGGAGCAATGCCGCGGTCCGCGCCGGTCTCGTACGCTTGTGGCCTGGAAGCGCGCGCGCCCCAACGGCTTCAGGAGCGGCTCCGCAGCGCAGATCCGCCTGTGATTGCGCGAGTTTTTGCGGAGCGCTTGCTGCTGGACGTCCGCTGTCTGGATGAGGAGGATTTGGACTCGGTCGCTGCTGCCGTGGCCACGGTCGTGTAAGGTGTGCTCATGTTGAACACCAGCGTCCTGGTCCTCAACCGCCTCTACCAGCCGGTGCACGTCACCTCGGTGCGGCGGGCATTCTCTCTGTTGTATCAGGGAATCGCCAAGGCGATCGATGATCAATACAAGTTGTACGAGTTCTCGGACTGGGCAGCCCTGAGCGCGGCGGAACACGACTCGGTCGCGACGGTGAATAAACGGATCCGCGTTCCGCGGGTGCTGGTGTTATCGGCGTACGAGCATCTCCCGAAGGGACGGGTTCGCTTTTCGCGCCTGAACATCTACGCGCGCGACAGCGACACTTGCCAGTACTGTGGGCGCAAGCTCGCACGCAGCGAGCTCAACCTGGATCACATCATTCCCAGATCGCAAGGCGGGAAGACGAGCTGGGAGAACGTGGTCTGCTCGTGTGTACCTTGCAACCTCAAGAAAGGCGGGCGCACGCCGGAGCAAGCCAACATGAGATTGCTCAAGAAGCCGCTCCGCCCTCGTTGGACACCGTTCTTTCGCGGCTCGGCGAAGCGCATCACCTACCGCGAGTGGCTCCCCTTCCTCACCTTGGCGGAAGCCTCCTACTGGAACGTCGAGCTCCTCGACGAGTGACAACGCGATTAAGCTTCGACACAGAGCGAAGCTTCGCAGCTTGAGCCATGAAATCGTCTCGGGAGCGCAACTACTACGAGCTGCTGGAGGTGCCGATCCACGCATCGGTAGACGAGATCCGCGCCGCTTATCGCCGGGCCATGGAGCGGGCCTCCCCGCCGGATAGAAGCGAGCCGGATCACCCCATCGAGCTCCGCGAGTTGCTGTCCAAGGCCGTCGGCGTTCTTTCCGATTCGGATTCGCGCCTGCGCTACGATCGTTCGATTGGGTTTGACGAGGTGTGCTTGGGGACCGGCAGTTCCTTGTCGCCCACCCAGCTCGCAATGGATGATCTGCTCGACTCTGCGACCGGCTTTCGGCTGCGGCCTTCCGCGCCGGGGCTTTCGTATGCCCCGCTTCGTTCCGTTCAATCCGATGCGCAGCAATTCCATCCGTCGCCCGCGGCCGGTCACGTGAATGGAGATGGCGTCCTCAATCCAAAGCCACTCACCGAGCTGGAGCACGCTCCGGTATTGGCTGAGGAATCGGCGATCGCCAACGCCGAAGCCGCACTGCTTCACGCGTCCGCGCGCGGGCAGCAGCTTCGCAGCCGTCCAGTGGAGATCCCACCCGATGCGGATTTCAACGGCGAGCTGCTGCGCCAGGTTCGGGAAAGCCGCGGCCTGGTCATCCAGGCGGTCGCCGAGCGAACTCGCATTCCAATGAGGCACTTAGAAAACATCGAGGCGGACCGCTACAATCATCTGCCGGCTACGGTGTACCTGCGAGGTATCTTGATGAGCTTGGCAAGAGAGCTGGGCTTGGATCCAGCGCGCGTCGCGCGCAGCTACATCGCGCTGGTGAGCGAGGCGAAAGCAAAAGGGAGATAGCATGACCGAGGACGAAAAAATCAAAGCTCAGCGTCTCGCCCGTGCGATCGCCTCCGACATCTCGCTCTACAACGAGCAGAAGATCGTCAAGGGAATTGAGCAGGACAACTTGTTCGAGGTGCTCAAGGACGAGCTCGAGGAGGGCCGCGAGCTCTACAAAAGCCGCGTCAGCGCCGAGCTGTACTCGAACACCAACTTTTTCGATCGCGCCGTGGTCGACATCGTCGTCCGCTCGAAGGCGCACGTGAAATCCAAGATCTGGTAGTGGAACAGCCGCGAGCCCATTGCGTTCCTCCGGAGGCGCGCGGGGAACGCTTGGACCAACACCTCGCCTCCGCCTTTCCCGAGTTAAGTCGCGCCCGGATCAAGGCATTGATTGACTCTGGCCTTGCGCGCGTCGACGGAAAATCGGCCAAGCCAGCTCGCCGACTCCGCGGCGGAGAAATGCTCGAGCTGATCCTCCCGGCGCCGGCACCGACGGCGTTGGTCGCGCAGGATTTGCCGCTCGAGGTGCTCTACGAAAATGGGGACGTGGTCGTCCTCAACAAGCAGGCGGGAATGGTCGTCCATCCGGGCGCCGGTCACCGTGAGGGTACGTTGGTCAATGCGCTGCTTCATCGCCTGCGCGATCTCGCTGGAGTCGGCGGCGAGCTTCGACCGGGCCTGGTTCATCGCCTCGATAAGGACACGTCCGGCTGTCTGGTGGTGGCCAAGAATGAGCTCGCCCTGCGCGCACTGCAGAGCGCGTTCAAATCGCGGCAGATGAGCAAGACGTATCTCGCCGTCGTTCACGGCCGGCCGCCTGAGCGCGGGACGCTCTCCACACTCTTCGGCCGTCACCCGGTGCACCGCAAGCGGTTCACCGGACGCGTCAAATCCGGCAAGCCGGCCGAAACCGCCTTCGTCGTACGCGAGCGTTTCGAGGGAGCCGCCCTGCTGGAGGTGCAGCTCAAAACCGGGCGAACCCACCAGATTCGCGTTCATCTCGCCGAGGCTGGCCATCCCATTCTCGGCGATGAGCTGTATGGGAAACGGCGGCGAGCAAACCCTCGGGTGGCGAGCGTGGAGCGCGAGATCGGCCGACACGCGCTCCATGCATGGAAGCTCGAATTCTGCCACCCTCGTTCAGGTGAGTTGCTTAGCTTCGAGGCTCCCATTCCCACAGACCTGCAAAAGGCTATCGAGGTGCTTCGCACCAAGGCCTCTCGTTGATCCCTCCGAGAGAGGAGCTCGGAGCCCGCCGCTAAAGTGGGCGCTGGGCCACGCGGTAAAGCAGGAAGCCCATAAGCGCGAAGCAAGCGACGCCGAAGAGCTGGTAGCCGCCCGCCCCAAGCACCGACCTGAGCACCGGACTGAGGTCGATTTTTTCAACGGCTTTGAGCACGGAGTCGTTCACCGAGAGGATGGCGACGATGACGCCCGCAATCGTTCCGCCTGCCACCAAGCCCGTCGCAAACAGGCTGCCGGCGCCAAGATCCTCGGTGTGGCCCGCGGCTTTCGGACCCATTTTGCGATCGACGACTCCTTTGATCGCACCGCCGACGAAGATGGGCAGCGTGGTAGACAGCGGCAGGTATGCCCCCACCGCGAACGAGAGCGGTGACACACCGCACAACTCGACGGTCGCAGCGAGGAAGACTCCCACCAGCACGAATTGCCAATCCAGATTGTGCGCCAGCAGTCCCCTGATGAGAGTTGCCATCAAAGTGCCCTGTGGAGCCGGGTATTTTTCCGAGCCGATCGCGTGTTGGACCAGGCCCGTCGCAGCGTCCACGGTTGGGTTGTCCAGCACCTTGATCGTCAGACCAATCACCGCGGATGCCGCAACCGCGCCGATCATCAGGCCGATCTGCTGGTAAATCGGAGTGGCTCCGACCAAAAAGCCCGTCTTTAAATCCTGACTCGTCGCCCCGGCATTGGCGGCCGCGATGCACACCATCCCCCCGACGCAGAGAGCCATTGGCTGGTAAACGTCACCGGTCCATCCGATCGCTACGAAGAGCAGGCAGGTAGCCATCAGCGTAGCGATGGTCATGCCGGAGATGGGATTGGAGCTGCTGCCGATCAGACCCACGATGCGCGACGCGACGGTGACGAAGAAGAAGCCAAACACGACGATCAGCACGCCGAGGAGCAACCGCCCTCCAAAAGTCCCGGGGATGAATGGAAGCAGCGCAATGATGAATGCCAGGACCAAGCTTCCACCGATCACCAGCGAGAAGGGCAAGTCGCGGCTCGTTCGGGAAACTGACTCGGTCCCCACGCCGCCGCGGAGCGAGGCGACGCTGCCTTTGAAGCTGGAGATGATCGTCGGCAGCGTCTTCAAGAGCGTCAAGAAGCCGCCGGCGGCGACAGCGCCGGCGCCGATCTGACGCACGTATGCAAAGTAGATCGCACGATTGAGCTGAGCGAAGGTCTGTGTGGCGGGGTCCCAGCCAAAAGCGCCCGGCCGGGCGACATCGACGAGGTAGCCCAGCTTGGCGAGCTGGGTTGCAATGGTCGACCCGGGCACCAGCGCCGCGAGCAGGGGAATAAACCCCAGCCAGGCGAGGACGCCGCCGGCCACCAGAACGCCGGCGATCTTCGGTCCAATGATGTATCCAACTCCCATGTACTCCGGCGTGATGGCCGCATTCACCGTC